>Ga0116149_1002656_pt1 | contig 19309 bp, 10 predicted proteins | sample AD_UKC057_MetaG_FD_89787 | JGI IMG/M metagenome (GOLD analysis project Ga0116149, IMG submission 89787) | Active sludge microbial communities of municipal wastewater-treating anaerobic digesters from USA - AD_UKC057_MetaG | ecosystem: Engineered > Bioreactor > Anaerobic > Digestate | place: USA... | reverse complement strand
CTTGTCTCTTTGTTACGCTCGTTCGTATTCCTGGTTGAAGGGGGTAATCATGGCAGTTCCACTTCTAGACCTGCGGGCGCAGTACCGGCGCATAAAAGGTGAAATTGATGTCCTAGTGGCCGAGGTTTTTGAATCACAGCAGTTTATCGGAGGCCCAAAAGTGGAGGCTCTCGAGCGGGCCGTGGCGCAATACACCGGTGCGCCGTACGCCGTGGGCGTGGCATCGGGCACGGATGCGCTGCTGCTGCTGTTGAAGGCGGCCGGCGCCGGCCCGGGCACAGAGGTTATCACAACACCGTTTACGTTTTTTGCTACCGCGGGAGCCATTTTCAATGCGGGGGCCCGCCCTGTGTTCGTGGACATAGATCCCAGAACCTTCAATATTGATGCGAGTCGAATCGAGGACCAGATAACCGCACGCACGCGGGCCATTCTCCCTGTTCATCTCTTTGGACAGTGTGCCGACATGGATCACATTCTCGACCTGGCCAGAAAATACAATCTGCGTGTGATTGAGGATGCGGCTCAGTCGATTGGGGCGCGATACAAGGACCGCCCGGCGTGTACCATGGGGGACGCAGGGGCTCTAAGCTTCTTCCCGAGCAAGAATCTCGGGGGCGCCGGGGACGGCGGCATGGTGGTAACCCGGGATGCGGGCCTGGAGGCGCGAGTGCGATTGCTGCGCAATCATGGCGCGTCCGAAACCTATTTTCATCAAATCGTGGGGACGAACAGCCGTCTGGATGCACTGCAGGCGGGGGTTCTGCTCGTTAAACTGTCCCACCTCAACCAATGGTGCGAGGAACGCCGGGCAAATGCCGCGTATTACGAGCAGAAGTTCGCGGAAGTGCCTGAAGTGGTCACGCCGTACGCATCTCCCGACTGCCGCCATGTATACAATCAGTACGTTATTCGCCTTCCGAAACGTGACGATGCACGCAAGTTCCTTGCGGAACATGGGATAGGATGCGCGGTTTATTATCCCTGCCCGTTGCACCGCCAGACGTGTTTTCTGGACTTGGGCTATGATGCGGCGGCTTTTCCCAACTCATGCATGGCGTGCGAACAGGTTCTCGCACTGCCGGTGTATCCGGAATTGACCCGCGAGCAGCAGGACGAAGTTGTGGAGACGGTGAAGGGCCACCTCGCGCGTCTCTAGAGCCGCACCTCGCCTGCGCCCGCTACGGGATGATTCACGACAACGCTTTCACCTACTCGAGCGGCGGGAATGGCGGCGGCTACGCCCGCAAGCGCGGCGTATTCGGGAGAGGCAATCGTGCGCCGGAGCTTCTCCGCAACCTCTTCGGCTTCGGTTCTAGGGCATAATGCGAGGGCTGACCCTGCAAGGCCGGCGCCAGTCAGGCAAGCGCCATACGCCCCCGCATCGATGGCGGCGTCAACCAGCTTGTCGAGGGCGGGCGTACTTGCGCCGTAGACTCCCGGGCAGTTCTCGATGGGGATCCTATCGCGGGCCAGACGTGCGATGGCACCATCGCTCGTGTCAAAGACATAGGGGCGGCCATCAGCCCGCAGACGGCGGTCGCCATCATGCCCGATCCGCATCAGATCACCGGTTCTTGGCCAATCTCCGGACCCAACGGCATCCGGAAAAACACGGGCGCGTTCCGATTCCGCTATGCCGAAAAGCAGTGGCCCCCGCATGTGAAACAGGCCAGGCCGTTCGCTTTCGGGCACGTTTCCAAAGTACTGGGCATATAGAGCGTCGACATCCGGGATGTCGTAACGGCTGCGTAAGGCGGCGAGCTCGATTGTCTCCGGAATCTGGAGGAGCACGCGATACAGCAATTCGAGACCGCCGTAGGCCTCCAATGCGCCGGGGCTCAGGGCGGGAAGCCGGTCTATTGTCTTGACGCTTTCGCTTCTCATGCCCAAAACGGCGAGTTCGTGTCTGCAGACGTGCAGGGCCATGCTGTAGACGAAGCGGTTTCGGGTGTAGTCGATGAGCTGTTTGCCGCTCAGACTGCGCTGGGTTTGAGAATCGGCCACAAGCACAGCCACATCTTGAGGCAATTCGTACAGGCGTTTCGAGGAAATATCAAGGCGCTCGGGTCGAAGCGCGATGTTGACACAGCGGCTCGGCGTTCCGAGAACAATGGCCGCTTGATCGCTGACGCCGCAACGGGAGCCCGCATACCATTCCCCGTCACGCGCGGCCAGAATCAGTTCCTCAGGCGATAGTACTTTTCCAGCCCACCGGGAGAATGCCAGTACCATACTGGCGCACAGGGCGGCCGATGAACTCAACGCGGCCCCTTGCGGCAGATTACCCCCTACAGCCAGACACAGTTCGGGAAGTCTGTAAGATCCCAGCGTGTGCTGGACGTTCAGTGCGCACCCTTCGACGTAGTTCTGCCAGGAGCCTGCGGTCTTCTGGACGCGGTTTCGCACCCACGGAGAAGCAATCACCTGCCTCCACGGGGCGCCAAGACCGCATCGTTCCGAGAGTTCCCGGATACAAAACGAGGCCTCGGGGAAGACGGGGTCTATGTTTATGGCTGTCGTGAAGGGCTCGTTTGAGGTGGACGCCACAACCACAATTTCGCGCTGATGGGTCATGAGGTTAAGGAATCCGCCGTGGGTGTCGACATGCATTCCCCGCAGGTTTATGCGCCCCGGACTCCGGAACAGCCGGATCTCCCGGTCACCGAAGCGTTCAAGAAACCGGCGGAGCGTCTCACGCCACAGCCGGAGGGAGCCTTGAAGAACGGCGGCGTCATTACCGTAGACCGGCAACAGGCCATTCGGACAGTTTGCCAGGTGCTCCAACCATTTTGATGCCGTCAAAATCGCTGTCCCTCCGCGATTGCATGCCATTTTCGGGAAGCGTTCCTGCGCGCCGTGCTTGTTGCCGGTTTCCCTTGCGCAGCGTCGGGGCGGCGCAATGCTAGTTTGAGTAGCTGGTCTTCAGCCCGTAATCCTTGTGCAACCGATCAAGTTCGGCCACCAGGTCGGGCTGAGGTCCCAGCCGGGTCATTTCGCCAATGAGGTAATAGACTTTCCGCAGCGCCCAATCCTTGGCAATACTCGCGTCGCCGGTTTGTGCTTCTTCGAGGTCGGCCTTGAAGATGACCTCCTTGTTACGGTCACCGGCCAAGCCGGTCAGGCGCATCGCGAAATCCTTGTTCTTCGCGGGGTCGTACCGGCCGTACACGGTGACGCCCTGGCCTTTGAAGAAATCCGGAAGCTCCTTGGGAAAGACGCTCTCTTCCACTATCCGGCCGTAGTCGGCCTGGCAATCCACCAGAACGGGATCATTGACGGTGTTGAAGAACTGCGGCAGATCGCTGAGCATAGCGTCCCATGTGGCGCTGACAAACGAATATCCCTTGTTTCGAAACGCAAGAAGGTCCAGCAGATATTGGTTCACCGTATTGCCGCCCCCGTAAGCGAGAACGGTGTTTCGAGGCGCATTCTTGTCAGTGACCGCATTGATGATGTCACGGCTGTCGAGCATGCCCGCGGAGGGGCGCCCGTCGGTTACGATAAAGACGACCCCTGGCACCCCCTTCCGCGGTTCCCTCTCGACCACAGGGCCGATGGCACTGTACACATCCGTCTTCCCGTACGAGCGCAAACCCTGCACGAAGCGCACCGCGGCCTGCTTTTCCTCGGGGGTAGCATTAACGAATCCGCGCTCGAGACCTGCAGCCGTATCTCGGAATACGACAATATTGAACCGGTCCTCGGGACGCAGCCGGTTCAACGCCTCGCGCAGGCCTTTAACCGTATTGTCGAGCTTGGGCTGGGCGATACTGCTTGAAGCGTCGACAACAAAGGTCACGTCCTTCGGAAGGACGTCCATTGACTGGCCTGCTTTAGGGACAATACTCAGCCTGAAATAGCCGATAGGATCCTTCTGGCTGCGGTACGTCGAGATCTTGATGTCGACGAGCTCATCGAGAAACTCGTATTTCTCTTTAGCTTCGGCAGTGGCTTTGGCGATTTCTTCGCGGCGGCCGATATCGGTCACTTCCGGCAGTTCCGCGAGTTTTTCCTCCGGAGGTTCGAGCGGCCCTTCCGGGACAGGTACTTGCTCCTTTTCAGGCTCATTCGGGGCTGCTCCCGCAGCTCCCGGGCCAATCCGATCGCCAGCTCCTCCGAACCCGCCGCCCGGGTTGAGAGGGTCTAACGTCAACAGTTCCTCTGGGAGGTCCGCCCCCTGCGTGCGCATAACAGGGAATTCGTTCTCCTCCAGGATGCGCATGGGACTGGGCTGCACGTGGCGGCGGGCGATTTGAATATCTTGTCGTGCGGTTTCTTCGGAGATTTCGATAATGCGGGCGTCCACCTTCTTGAGGATCGCTTCATCGAGCTGCAGATCGTGGGTCCTGTTTAAGGGCTCCGCCGCCACGCGCTGAGCAAGATTGGGAACGCTGACATCTTGGCCAATACGTGATTCGGAGGGGGGCAGTTCCTCCCTTTCACGTGTCAGCAGTTCCTCAATGGAACCAGGCCGGGTCGCCAGTTCCTGGGTCGGCTCGGGCACTTCTTCCCGGGCGAGTGGAGGAACATCTTCAGCCACCCGGACCCGGAATCGCTGAACCATCTGCGGGGCCGGAGCATTGATTTGAAACACAGGCACCCGGGGAGCCAGCGCTATGAGCGATGCATGCATGAGCACCGATATGATGATGCTCAAGAGCAAGAGTGTCCTTCGGCGTAGCATGGTACGAAACTGATTATCCTAGCGCGGCAAGACGCTCCCGCGCCTTTGCTGCCTGTTCGGATTCCGGGAATTCCTCTACCGTTTCGGTATACGCTTTCTTGGCCTGTTCGAGTGCGTTGGCCTTCTCATAACATTGGCCGGCCCGCCAGAGCGATTCCGGCGACAACTCTTCGTGAAGGAACAGAATGGCCACTCGCATATAGCTGCGTGCCGCCGCATCAAACTCGCCCTTGGCCTCTTGGATTTCACCGATGCGGAACCGTGCCTGCGCCGCCGTATCGCCTGTGTTTGTGTTTGCAGCCTGTTGATACATCTCGAAGGCCTTGTCCATTTGATTCATTGCCTCAAGCAACTTGCCCATGCGAAAATAGGATTCGACGGCCTCGGTGCTCTGCGGCGCCTGCGCAACGATGCCCTGATACAGTTGCAGGGCTTCTTCGGTCTTGCCGGCCAGTTCCCGGCACTCGGCTATCTTGAAGCGGACACGGTTGGGGCTCGCGTAATCGGGCATAGCCTGCAGAAGAGCCTGCAACACCGTGGTTGCTTCATCGTATTTTTTCGCGTTGAACAGCTCATTTGCGGTCCAAAGATACGTCTGTTCATTCAGTTCGGCGGTGGGAAATTCGGTTACCACACGATAGAAGATGTCCGTGGCCGTTGCGTAATCTTTGGTCTCGTACCGGGCGAGCGCCAACCCTTTCAATGCCCGGCCGGCATACGGCCCCTTGGGGTCGATTTCATAGGCTTTGGAGTAAGAATCGATGGCCTTGACGGAGTCGTTGCCTTCACGGACAAGGTAGTCCGCAATACGCAAGTGGGCTTCAGCGACATGCGGCCCAGCCGGGAATGCTTCGAGAATCTGGGCGAACGTGTCGGCGCTCTCCTTAAACTTCTGCATATTGTGGTAGGTGATCGCCGTTCGATAGAGCATCTCTTCCCGAACCGAGGGCTCGGTGGCCGTATCAAGGATCTGCTTGTACTTATCGATGGCCTCACCAAATGAGGCCTGCAGGAATTCCTTATCGGCGATCCGCAACATAGCCTGCTCGGTCAAGACATGCTCGGGGTAGGTCTTGGCAAATTGCTCGAATATCCCGGCCGCCTCCTGGTCCCGGCCGAGCGCCTCCAGAACCTCCCCCTGTTTAAACAAGGCTTCTGGGCCAAATTCGCTGTCCTTATATTTCTCGGCAATCAACCGGTACAGGTCGAAGGCATCTTCGTAATTCTTCTGCTTCGTCAAGAGACCGGCCAGAAGAAATGAGGCCTCTCCGGCAAATTGTGACTGGGGGTTGGCATCCAGGAACTGCTCGATCTCCGCGCGAGCGGTGTCTTCATCGCCCTTCAGGAAAAGCGACCAGGCAATCTTGTAATGGGCGCGATGAGCAAACTCCGAATCGGGAAATTTATCGCGGATCTCTTTGTATACCGCGATGGCGTCATCGTACTTCTCGAGAAACTGGAGACAATTGGCTTCGAGATACTTCATCCCCACGATTTCAGGAGATTCCGGATTAGCGGTCATAAACGCCTTGGCCGCATCAATTGCCTCGGCGCATTTGCCCCCGTGGTACAGGGTCCAAGCATACCCATACGCCGCCTTCCGGGCGTAGGGGGTCTCGGGGAAATCGGCCTGAAGTTTTTGGTATGCAGCGATCGCAGGTTCATACCATCCGAGCTGGTCATAGGTCTCAGCGGCGCGAAACTGGCTTTCTGCCCGAAGCGAATTGTCAGCATTCGAAGATGCGACCTCCGCGAATTCTGAGGCGGCCTTCTCGAACGCGTTCTGAGCGACATAGACAAATGCGAGTTGATATCGCGCAAAGGGGGCCAGGGGGTTATCTGGAAACGTTTCCGCGAGCGTGGTGAATGCCGCAGCGGATTTCGGCAAATCCTTTTTCTGATAGTATAGCTTTCCCAGATAATACAGGGCACCCGCCCGTACCTCCGGCGAGGCGGCTTCCCCCGTGAGTCCGGTCAGTGCGGCCTCGGCCTGGTCCGGCTGGTCGAGATGATAATGTAGTTCACCCTTGCGCAACAGCGCGCGATTAGACTCTTCGCCTTGAGGGGCCTTCGCCAGATACTGTTCGTATACTTTCAGGGCATCTTCGTACTTTTTCAGGGCATACTCGGATTCCCCAAGGCGATACAGCGCCGTAGTGACGCTCTGCCCTTCCGGATAGCTCTCGAGATAAGCGCGGTACTCGGCAGCCGCTTCTTCAAAGAACCCTCTGCGGAAAAAGCCGTTGGCGATGTCGATTTGGGCCTGTTCGGCATCCTGGGCAGCGCTCGAGAAGGCAACCAATGCCAGCAGGGCGAACGTGCCCCCCGTTCTCATGACATGTGCAATGGATATGCTCACGAACTCCCTTCGGGCTCCTCTGGCAGCGCTGCAAACGAAACGTTGTCAATATCGGCGTTCTTGCAGCAATTGAGAATCGCAATTGCACGGCCCAGCATGGCGCTCTTGTCTCCGCGGATAATAATGGAGCCTCCGGGAAACAGCTCAGCTACACGGTCCAAAACGCCCTGCAATTGTTCCAACGTCAGCTCGCGATCATTCACGATGATCTTGCCGTCGCTGGTCAGATTGATGAAGATCTCGCCCTGAGAGCGATTGTCCATCTGGGCCTGGCTTGCCGTCGGCAGCTTAACATCGATCTCGCTCTCCATCGCCGTATACACGGTCGTCGTCATGAAATAGAGAAGAGTAATGAACACGATGTCGATAAGCGGAGCAAGTTGCACGCCCTCAAGTTCTTCGCTGACTCGATTGCCAAATTTCATAGACCCTCTCCCCGGGAGAGCGCCTCCACCACTTCGCTCGCCTGAGCCTCAACTTCCGCGATTATCTTCACAACGCGCCCCCGGAAATAGTAATACGCCATGAGAGCGGGAATGGCGAGCATCAAACCGGCCGCCGTAGTAATCATGGCCTGCGAAACGCTGTACGCCATGGTGAGGCTGCGGCTCTGCGCGTCATCAAAAGCGATAGCGCCAAACGCGCGCATCATGCCCCATACCGTTCCGAAAAGTCCCAGCAGAGGCGCGATAACGCCAACGTTGTTTATGTAAGAAATGCGTTGCCACAATGCCGCGGCGCCGCGTTCGCCCTCGCTTTCCATGGCCTCTTGAATCACGTAACGGTCATGACCGGCCATTTTCAGGCCCGATTTAATGACATTTGCGAGCAACTCGTCGCGTCCGTCGCACATCTGATAGGCGCCCCGAAGGTCGCCAGCGCGGATTTGGCTCAGGGTGCGTTTCAATAGATTCTGAGGAACTTCCCGGGCGGGCGTGATGGTGAAGAAGTAATAAATGACCATGACGCACGTGACCACGCTCAATCCCATAATGATGTAGAGGATCCAGCCCCCTTCCCGCATCATCACGGCAAGTGTGAGCTGCTGTGGCTCAGCTGTATCCTGTACGGGGGATACGGCAATCTCCTCTGTCGCCGGAGGTTCGGGGTCCTGTGCCTCGGCGGCCAGCGCCGCACACAAGACGACCCCCAACAAGGCTCCTGCCGCAAGCAAACTCCACCTCATCGTGACAGATGCTCCTTTCCAGAGTTGTGCACACGAAGCTCGAGCTTCGCGCTGCATAGGATTTATTATGCCTTGGGGGCGATTCTGGTTGCAAAAGCCTCAAGAATCATTCGTCATCCGCTGGCAGAACGCTCAGCAAATCATCGAGCACCCGCTGAAAAAGCTCGCTATGCCCTGTTTCCGGGTTGTACCTCCCGGTGATCGTGTCCAGGTGGCTCCAGCCTCGGAGAATACGAAGTTTTTCGGGCAGCGCCAGCGTGTGCTCGCGAATCAGATCTTCTCGCAGTTCCGTGGGGAAAACGGGAACTTCCCACCCCAGGAACTTCCGCGTCTTGTAGATCAACGCGGTCTCGGCGCCATCCAACAACAGCTCGCTCTGGAGCGGGACGAAACCGTCTCCAACTCTATATGCGGCAATTGGATATACCGAACCTTCGGAGTCCGTTATGGTCATCAGCAGCTGGACGGTTCGCAGGGCGCTGTTTTGGACCGATCGCGCGGCATTCTCTTGGGGCGCGGCGCCGGTCAACGCTCCCGCGAAATCATCAAGAAAAACAATGTATCCGGCATACACAAAGAACTTGTCAAGGAACATGCCGCCCCGCTCTGAAGGCGTGATGCAGTCAAGCCCCCCGCAGTACACGTCGAGCAGGGCTGGCGGCTCAAATGTCTCATCGGCTATCCCGGGCAGTTCCCTTGCGTTGGTTTGATTGGCATCGCACGGCGAGAGCGTTACATTCTTGATGCCACTGCCCCAATACCAGGCCGAAAACGTTCGCGTCGGAATCCCGAAGCCGCCCGCTCTATCGAAATTGGCCCATCCGGTATCGAGGTCGCTCTGGCGATCGACGTTGATATAGCCTCTCAGAACCCCTTCGGCCAGGACGCCTTGAAAGATCTTCTCCAGAGTAAGCCGGCGGGTAAGGCCCACCTTCGACAGGGTGTGCCTGACCCACTCCGGAGTCGCCCACGGCGTTCCCATATGCGGGCAATTCAGCGATACCACCGCAAAAACGCGCTCCGCGTGTTCCGGATAATTCACAAGCAAGGCCCGTGCCTTTATGCCGCCCTGGCTGTGCGTCAATATCGCGTAGGGTCCCTTCGAAAAGAAATAGCGCTCTCCGTCAACAAGGACGCCATCTTCCTCCGCCTCCGCGATATAGCCGTCAAGAGCGGCCACCACGCTTTCTGAAAAGGCTGGATAATCCCTGCTGAGACCAATCGGGGCCGCCACCCCAGACATCGGATGGCTGAAGTTCCAGACCTGGAAATGCTTGCGCAACAGAGCAGCCTCGTCGCTGTATTGGGCCCAGTGAGAGAAATCGCCCCACCGGTCATCCCCCGAACCGTGAATAAGGACCAGCGGCAAGGGGCCGCAGATCTCCTTGGGAGCCACGGGATAGAATTTCCATGCGCTTCTGGCCGCGGGGTCCCGCGAAGGGGGCGCGAAATCAAGGCATCGGGTAACCGGCTCGGTTGGGGAAGCCTGTTCGGCACGCTCCACCGCGACGACGTATTCTCCCGGGTACCGAACATCGAAAATGAGGTATCCACCGACAGGGGGGGCAAGTCCCGGAACCCGCACATACAAATCCGAATCCACGCGGCGATAAACCGATGTGATGTTCCCCTCACCGGGCACGGGGGCGCAAATCGTCACTGGCTCCGGGCCTAGCGCGGAGATAGTGACGGGCTGCGCGTGAAGAACAGACCCGTCAAGCATGGCTGGGGAAATGCGGTGACCGCTCTTCTCAGCGGTGACGGCGGTTCCGGTCACCACGGCGCCACCCGGCAGCATCACGGCTTCTTGCAGGAGTTCATAAATGGCACGCTGGCAATCAAGGGCCGTTGACCCCTCGCCCGCAAGTGTGCGCTCGAGATGCCATTGAAACGCAGGGAGACCGGCACAGGCTGATACTGCATAGCCCGCGGCCAAAACCGCAATCACGGCAGGAACCCGCGCCAACATCGTTTCAAACCCTCCGACTCTCCTCGCAGCGCCCGCCGGCAAGAAACAGGTGTTGATACTGTATTTCCGCCAGATATCTTAGGACCTCCGCGCGAAAAGGTCCATAGGAATAATATCTCAGGTTTTTCTTCTGCGCCGCATGAATGCCGGGATATCCAAATCCTCCGCTTCGTCCTCCCGATGTATCGCGAGGTGATCCCGCGATTCAACGCTGGCATCGTCGTCGTCTTGCTGCGGGAAGAGGTACTGAATCTCTGGTTCGGACGCAGCGGCCCATGATTCTCTTCCTGGAGGAGTTCTCGAAGGGACAGTGGCACGTTCCTGGGCAGAAGGGGTCTTCGGTGCGGCGTCGTGCAAGGGTTCCACATCCGGTACAACACCCACGAGTTCGGCCTCCGCCGACTCATCGATTTCCAGCGAACCGACGAAATCGGGCGATTCCTCCTGTGGGGCGACCTCGACGGTCATTTTCCGGTGGCTATCCATTCGCTCGATATTGGACTCCGCAAAGAGCGGCGCCGCGGCGCAGGCCGTGTGCCCGTATTCAGTCCTTGCCACAGGCGTGAAGCCCGCAGCGATAACCGTCACCTGAAGCTCTGGACGCTCCTCGTCGTCCACAACTGCTCCAAAGATAATATTGGCCTCCGGATGGGCGGCCTTCTGCACGGCCGAGACGGCCTGTTGCACTTCTCGCATGCCGATGTCGCAACCGCCTTTTATGTTCACGATGACTCCTCGGGCGCCCTCGATATTCGATTGCTCCAATAGTGGGCACACGATAGCTTCTTCCGCGGCGCGTACGGCCCGGTTTTCGCCTTGTGCGCTGCCGATACCCATGAGGGCGCGTCCCCGGGCCTGCATGATGGTGCGGACGTCCGCGAAATCCAGATTGATCAGGCCGGGCACCGTGATCAGCTCCGAGATCGCCCGAACGCCATTGTGCAAGACCTCGTCGGCCAGCCGGAACGCGTTGAGAAAGGAAATGTTGTTTTGGCAGAGGGAGGCTACCCGGTCATTGGGTACCACAATCAGGGTGTCCACGTGCGTCTCCAAGGCGCCCAAGCCCTTCAGCGCATTCTCACGGCGCTGAGGACCCTCGAAACTGAAGGGAAGGGTGACGATAGCAACCGTCAACGCCCCTGTTTCGTGGGCTGCTTGCGCGATGATCGGCGAGGCGCCCGTACCTGTGCCGCCCCCAAGACCGGCCGTCAGGAAGATCATGTCGGCGCCACGGAGCACGTCGGCGATGCGTTCGCGGTCTTCGAGGGCCGCCTTCTCGCCGACGTCGGGTATCGCACCCGAACCGAGTCCCCCGGTGATGCCTGCCCCGATCTGAAGGCGTGTGCCGGCCGGAGACGACTTGAGCGCCTGGGCGTCGGTGTTGATGGTGATGAACTCGACATCCTTGAGGCCCGCTTCGATCATGCGTCCCACGGCGTTTCCGCCGCCGCCGCCGATGCCGCAAACCTTAATGACGGCGCGATCTTCAAAGGTCTGGTACTCGTCAGACATCCCGATAGCCATAGCACGTTCTCCCCAACGGTTCTACCCGCTTGTGTCCCCTTTTCCTGTCCCTTGTTGATGCCTCACTTGCAGGCAAGATCCCGGCCGAAGCGCAGATCAAGATACTCGACGCACGGCACACATCCCGCCAATTCTTTCCACAGAATTTCGAGCCGCCGGGCCTGGGTCTCAGAATTGCCGCGGCCCCATCGCAATTCAAACGGCACGCCGTCACAGTACATGCGGATATCGTTTTCGTTGTACACGGCCAACTCCGAGACCGCTATATCTCCCGAGATGCTGGTCTTGCTGAAGGCGTCCCAGACGGCAAGTGCCCGAATGAGCTCCGGACGGTCTATTTTTTCGCCGGGTGCAACCAAATTCAGGGGGGGATGCAGAGTAATAAGAGGGCCGCAATAGTGTCCGTCCGGCATGACCTCCTCGAGCACATACCCCGACTCGTCAATCTCGAAGGTGCGGTTGTTGACAATCAGTGTGGCCACGGCATCGCGTTCGATAACTGACAGGGACACCACGTCGGGAAAGATTCTGGTCACGGCACAGGTCTTCACGCGCGGAAGCTTTTCCACTCGCGCGGCAATCTCGCGGGGATCCAAAAACAGGATGTTGTCCGCCTTCGTCACATTCGAGGCCTGAATGACGGCTTCGGGCGTCAAGATCTCTATCCCAGACACGCTGATCTTTTGGATACAGTAATGGCCGGATTCACGCAGATAACGAGAGAATGCGTAGCCGCCCCCCCAGAGCAATGCGCAAACGACCAGAAACCGTATCGCGGAACTCACATACGAAAACACGAGCCGGTACTTTCGGAGCTTGTAAGTCTTCCTGTGCAGCGTTGGGGGTTTCATGACTGTTTCGCCAGCTCCTGAAGCAACGGTTCTGCTATCTGGTTTATGCTTCCCGCGCCCAGGACCAGCACCATGTCGCCCGGTTTCAAATCACCGGCAATGCGCTCCGGCACGGAATGCATATCGTTAATCAACTGCACATTCTGCGCCCCGTGCCGGCGCGCGGCATCCACGATCAAGCCCGAATCGACCCCCGCCATAGGCTGCTCGCGCGAGGGATAGATGTCCGTGACGACAGCCTGGTCCACCTTGCTCAGGACCGCGGCGAACTGTTCACAGAAGAATTTCGTCCTGCTGAACAAATGCGGTTGGAAAACCGCGATGATTCGGTTTGGCCGGATCCAGCGTGCGGCTTCGACGGTGCTTTCGATCTCGGTCGGATGGTGGGCATAGTCTTCCACGACGAGCACCCCGCGCTGTTCTCCGCAGACTTGCAGCCGGCGCCGGACCCCGTCATACATGCGCAACCCTTCAGCGATGTGCGCAAACTTGAGTCCGAGACACAGGCCCACACAACATGCCGCCAGCGCATTCCGGACATTATGGATTCCGAGGGCCTTGACCTCGAGCTGCCCCAATCTCCCGGTGACGCCAAGGCGTTCGTCTTCGCTGACAACATCGATGCGGGTGCGAAGCTCAGCAAGGCGGCGCGACATGGGGAGGTTCATGTTGCCCTCGTTCCAGCGCACGTTGACGCCGCGCAACGACGCGCCCTCCTCAAGGCCGTACGTCAGGCAAACACTGTCGATGCCAGCGAGGATGTCACGCGAATTGACGTCGTCCCAGCACAGAATCGAGAATCCGTAAAATGGCACGACGTTGCAGAAATCGGTGAAGGCGCGCTTGATCTGGTCCAGGGTTCCGTAATACTCCAGATGCTCCGCGTCGATGCTCGTCACAACGCTGATGGTGGGATGAAGCCGCAGGAATGAGCCGTCGTGCTCATCCGCTTCCGCAACGAGATACTCTCCGGTTCCCCACCGGGCATTGGTGCCGCTTCGATGCAGGATTCCCCCCACGATGCTCGTCGCGCCAAAATTCGCCCGCTCGAACATGGCGCTGATCATGGACGTGGTTGTCGTTTTCCCATGGGTGCCGCCCACCGCTATGGCATTCGGTTTGAGGCGCATGAGGTCCGCAAGCAGTTCACTGCGATGGAGCACCGGGGTACCGCGCTGTTTGGCAGCCAGTACCTCGGCGTTGTCCTTGGGTACTGCTTCTGAAACGACAACTATCTGGGCATCTCCAATGTTCGCGGCGTCGTGGCCCTCCCGAAACCGAAGGCCACACTGTTCCAGCCGCTCGGTGATACCGGTGGCCTGGAGGTCCGTTCCAGACACTTCATAGCCCAAATTGAGCAAGATTTCGGCAAGCCCGCTCATGCCGATGCCGCCAACCCCTACAAAATGGACTTTTCGTTTGATTCCGTTCAATGCGGCCTCTTTCACCCAATATATTGTGGTTTTTACAAGTATAGCACAACCCCTACCACAAGGGAAGGTGTTTCTTGCCGCTCTATGGCAATTTGTTGCCGGTGCGCCAAGGGATTTTCAGAAAAGGACTTACAGCCACGGAACCTGAGCGGCGTCATTTTGCGCACCCGCCGCTACCCCCAAATGTTGTGTTGAGCGTGTGCGCCAAACCCGATTCGAACATCCGTTGGTGGGCAATTCCTCGTCTTGCTTCATCCCGAATTATTGAGAAAGTTCCCTGATTCTCGCGTGAAATGGGTCTCCAGAAGGGATGAGAACTGTCAATCTGACGAGTAACTATCAGCCTCACGCGCCGTTGCTCATTGGCAACAGTCGAACCCGTTTTCTAACCTATTCAGAAATCATGGTTTATAGTCTGGGAATCTTCTGGCATGCGAATTGCGAAATAAATCTAAGAAGTTGGGTGAATACAGTGAGGATGCAGGGAGGTTTGGAAAATGAAGATGACTGCGGGCTTCACTTTGATAGAACTGATGATCGTGGTAGCGATAATCGCTATCATTGCGTCGATAGCGATCCCCAGCCTCATGCGGGCCAGAATCTCGGCCAATGAGGGCTCCGCGATCAGTTCCATGCGGACCCTCTCTTCTGCGCAGGTAAGCTTTCAGGCAGGGTGCTATCAGGATGCTGACGGAGACGGTGTAGGCGATTTCGGCACATTAGCTCAGTTACTGAACCCGGACGGAGTCGCGGGGGTTCCGGGATACATAGACGAAACCCTTGCCGCCGGCGTGAAACAGGGCTACAACTTCACGATGAACCCCATAGCGGGCGGAGGGGGCCTTCCCACGACGTACACGTGTAACGCCGACCCCCAAAGTCCACAGAGCGGCAGGCGAACGTTCTTTCTCGACGAGACCGGAGTTCTCCGGTTCGAGAACTCAGGGGCAGCCGCAACAGCGGCCTCTTTGCCCATTGGCGGTTAAGCGTTCAAGGCACCTCAGCGTGCGTTTTCCCCTCTGAGCCGGCGGGCCGCCTCCCCGCCGGCCTAATCTGCTCCAGGTACCCCGTGTCACGACGGCCCCCAAACGGCGGGCTTTCAAGAGTTGGCGCGCTCAAGTTGTTGAAGGCGCTCATTGAGACGTCGGGCTTGCAGCAGGAAGGCTTCGAGTCGAGCCTCGATGATTTGTGGGAAAGCGTTGCCATCGGTTTCGATGGAGAGAAACGGCAGTTTACGATGAGTTTCAAGCAGTTTGCCCCACGAGCTGTGGCCGTTATGCTTTGCGATGGCTCGTTTTTCGGTGGTCGTAAGTTTTTCGGAAAGGACCGACTCGGCCACGCGCGAGGGCATGCAGCCGAATGGGCCGATAGCGATGATGCCGCAGGAGGGATGCAGAATCTCGTGGAGTGCGTTTCCAACCGTCAGAATGGCCTCTCCCATGAGACGGGGCGATATGAATCGCGCGCCGGCTTCGACAATCGGCGCGACATCCAGTCCGTCGCAATAGAAGAGACTCGAGAGTGCGAGACGTTTCCGCACGCTCTGGTCGAGATGCCTTTTAACCCAGTGGCGCACCCAGAAAGCCAGAGATTTCTGCCCATCGATACCCTCCTTCGTGAGCCAGTCCAGGTATTTGATCCACTCGTTGGTGTGCGAGGTGCGGACGGCGATGCCTTCCTCGGACAGCCGCTCGACCAGGCCCTGGAGCGAAATGGGGTCGCGCCGCACGTAGATTTCGCCGATCAACGATACTGTGGGGACTTGGCGAACAGGCCTCTTGAGGGTAACACTGGCAAGGTGTTCGGCCGAGCGAGTCAGTTGCCGTGCGACGACCGGCCAACTCTTATGCATGACCGCCGACAAGGCCTTGTGTTCCTCGTCGAGGACACGCAAACCGTAACTGGGATTCTCCGCAGCTGCAAGGACCATGGAGTACATGTCGTCGAACAGATCGCCAATTATCACAGCCCGCCACGCCGCCAGGGCGAACCGGTTACCCAGGCCCGCATATCCGTTGGCGGTTGTCAGTGAAAGCACGGCCATATCCGGAATCCGCAGCTTTTCGATCAGCCCTTTTGAGAACACGTCGTACTGTCCGAAGCGGCACGGTCCGTCGGTAGTTAGCATAAAATAGGCGGTTATCTCGTCCGGCGGCCGGCATTGAAGATATTGGAGGAGTGAACCTACCGTTGTCTGGAGAGGCAGACACTCCTTGCATGTGGAGTGTCCGCGTCCGAGTTTCAGGATTTCCGCGTCGGCGGACGGCAGGGGCACGGCCCGCACCGCGCGCCTCCCAAATGCCTTGGCCACAAGGGCCGTACCATAGCGCCCCATGGCGGGGACGATAACCTTGACACGTGGATCATCGAGGGGAACCCATTCGCCTGATGAACGGCGGATGCCTGTTCTTCCGTTCCGGTGTTCGACGGCCGCCGGGCGAAACGCTTCGCTGCGGACCGTGGTTCTTTTGTCGGGCTGCGCTTCGATTTGCCGGAAATGCTGGATGATGTCAAGAAAGGCCTCGACGCGGGTTTCAATGCCAGCATCTGCGGTATGGCTATCCAATTCGAGCGTCAAGGAGGGTTTGCGCCCCATGATATCGCGGAAATAGGTAATCAGAAACGAGTCGGGGCCGCACGAGAAGTTGGTGATGTAGGCGCCGAAGAGTTGGGGGCGAGCTTTGACGTACCGGGCGGCGCGGAGCAGGTTTCGCCCCATGCCCCAGTACATGTTGTGGTTGACGGGCAGCGGCTGGTCATCGCAAGGGAGCATGTCGAACGGGAGAATGCAGACCCCTCGAGAGGCAAACTTGGCCGGAATGCCCTTGTTGGCTTCGGGCGCGAAACTGTTGTAGGGCCGCCCGAAGAGCACGATGCCAATCAGAGAGGGGTCCCTTTCGAGGCGGTTAAGGGCATCACGGCCCATTTCTCGGAAAGCGTCGCGAAACGCGGCCTGCTCCGTCCATGCAGCTTGTGCGGCTTCGCGCGCATTTCCGTTGTTGTGTCCAATTGCTTTGGCGACCTTCTCGAGGGCGTCAAGATTCGCCTCCATTCCTTTCGAGAAATCGAGGTAGGGCCGGAGGGTCCGCGAAGACTCGAATTGGGGAAAGGCCGCAGCGAGGTAGTACGGTTCACCCTGCACAAAGACACAGGTGCAAGCCTGAGCATCGGCGGCAGCGGCTTGAATCCCGCCGACGTGGGGCAGGAACAGGTAGTCGGGGTTCAAGGCCAGAAGAGAGGCTGCATAACCATGGGCCAGCTCCGCCGGAAAACAGAATGCTGCGCCCTGTTGGTCAAAACCGCTGGGATCGGGCGCATCGGGAAGTACGACGCGAAACCCCAATATGTCAAAGAACCGCCTGTAGAACGGAAGGTAGGTGTGGGTCAGGAAAGAACGGTTTAGTCCGATGGTTGGCCGGTTATCTGCGCTGTCAGGCTTCGACGCCTGAAACAGTCTTCTTTCGTGTTGTACGACCAGGTTCAGACTGCCAGCGTCTACGGCCTTCTTCCCAGGCTGGTTATCGTACCGGTTACAGATTCCCCCAAATGGGAAAACCCGCCCGTCAATCTCGATGCGCGCGATCTGGCAGGCCAAGTCGCAACCGTCGTTACCACCGTTGCAGATAAACGGGCTCAGGTAGACGACCTCACGGCTGGCCAGTTCAGCGAGGTTGAACGATTCCGGGTGGAGCAGGCCGTCTTCGATGCGCCGGTCGACCTCGAGGGCCACACCGAACGCTCCCATCAAACCGGGTTCGGGCGGCACAACGATTTCCTTGCCGGTAAGGGCCGCCATGGCAACCGGGATCGCTTCGTTGTAACAGACGCCGCCCTGCATGAAGATTTTTCTGCCAACAGGCCGGTTGCCCTTTACGCGATTGTCGTAATTCATACAAATCGAGTAGACCAATCCCGCAACAATGTCCTCGATGGGGACGCCCTCTTGCGCAGCGCCTTTGATATCGGACCCGATGAAGGCAGCGCACTGGTCGTTGAAGTTGGGCGGAGCCTGGCCTTCAAAAGCGATGCGGCCGATATCTGTAACGGCAATGCCCAGGCTCTCCTTGGCGGATTCCTCGAGAAAGGAGCCCGTGCCGGCGCTGCAGGCTTCGTTCATCGCATAATCGCTCGGTACACCGTTGGTGATGTAGGTGTACTTGGCGTCCTGGCCGCCGATCTCGAAAATGGTGTCGACCTCGGGGTCGAAGTGCAGGGCCCCCGCGGCGTGGGCAATGATTTCGTTGATTACGCCATTTGTCATGGCGTGCAGACCCGCGATCCGGCGGCCGGAACCGGTCACGCCGAGACCCACGATTTCGAGGGGAGCATCAAGCTGCCTCGCGAGGCTAGCATAGACTTTGCGTGACGCGCCTATGGGGTCGCCGTTGGTGCGCAAGTACTCGGCGGCCAGAATGGCCTTGTCACGACGGCGGACCACCACGCCCTTGGTGGTTGTGGAGCCCACATCGAGACCGAGGATGGTCTCGTCATCGGCGGCGGCGCGTCCGCGGGGGTGCTGCCTGAACTGCACCATGTGTCTTGAGGCGTCCAGCGGCTTGAGAAAGGAAAGCGCTGATTTGCGGGATCTCATTATCTCAGTGGAGTTCTCACATGCCCGGACTTCATTCTCGGACGCCCAAACGGCGGCCCCCAGAGCCTCGAACCACGGGGCGGATTCAGGGATGAAGAGGTCTTGAATGTGCTTCCTCAGATAATGAACCATCGACAGGTTCTTGCAACATCCCCCGATGAGGATTGCGGAGGTTTGGGGAAGTTTCTTCATCAATTCAATGATTTTCCCGGCCAGCATGCGGGAAAGCCCGGCGACGATGTCGGCCTTGGGGACGCCTTTGTTCAGGGCGTGGGTGCAATCGCTCTTGCAGAATACCGAGCAGCGCCCCGAAACCTTCTGGCAGGTCTCGGGCAGCGGCATTTGCCGGACTTCTTCGAGGGAGATGTCCATGCGGCCCAGTTGCTGAAGGAAGAACTCGCCCGTGCCCGACGCGCATTTGTTGCCGGTGTAGATCCCTTGGATACGATTCTCGTCATCGAGATGATAGACCATGAAGGTCTCGCCGCCCGCACTGATGACGACGCGGTAAGGATGTGTCCCGGGGAAGGTGTGCGCGACGGCCCATTCAACGGCCTCGGGCTCCGAAATCGTCGACAACTCGAGGTAGCGGCGAAATTTGCGGCCGGTGGCGGCCACGCGAAGCATGCGCAGATCATCGACGGAGGCGAGCATCTCCTGCAAGACACGCCTGGGATTGCCATCATGGACCCGCGTCTTTGCCCAAACG
>Ga0116149_1002655_pt1 | contig 19319 bp, 12 predicted proteins | sample AD_UKC057_MetaG_FD_89787 | JGI IMG/M metagenome (GOLD analysis project Ga0116149, IMG submission 89787) | Active sludge microbial communities of municipal wastewater-treating anaerobic digesters from USA - AD_UKC057_MetaG | ecosystem: Engineered > Bioreactor > Anaerobic > Digestate | place: USA... | reverse complement strand
CCGGCAGCCAACGGAGTGGTCAGCGTGCCCTGCTTGACATCGCCAACGAACGTGATCGTTACGGCAGCGCTGCCCTCGACAAAGACGAATGCGCCCTCGCCGGGCACCAACGTCAAAGCAGGATCAGACCAACCGAACAACGAGGTGTAACTGACCGTGTCCAGATACTTGCCGTTCGCATTGTCGAACTTGTAGACCGCCGAGCCGTCAGGCAACGCGGTGCCGAACAGGACGCCGACGGTGTTTCCGTTAGCCGCTGTGTTGTCGAGCGGGTTGGCAATCAGATTCCAACCAGCCTTCAACTCGCTGTTGACGTAACCCACGACGTTGACCGAGTAGACCTGCGCGGACACCGTGGCGGCACCCACAAGGCCTAACGCAGCCGTCAGTAATGCTGTTTTAGTTCTCATATGTTGTTTTTTGTTGTTTCCGTGTGTGCGCGCAATCTCACAAGTCAACCAGCCCGTGTCAATGTTTTTTTGGCTTTTTTTGAACGTTCCAGGGCCCCCCAGCAGCCCGTCACCCACAGATTCGGCCCACCAGGTCCAAAAACGACGTCGGACGCCCGAAGACTGATCCCCGATCGAGAGGTCGGACATATCTTCTCCCGAGGACCACATCTGACAGGACCCGAATCACCATAACTGTTTGCAAGCCAATCTGTAGGCCGCGTGCCCCCACGCGGCGCAAGGACAGAAATCGGTGCAGACGCCGGGTCAGGGGAAGGCCTACAAGCTGAGGATGCCAACTCTGTAGGCCGCGTGCCCCCACGCGGCGCAAACTCGATCCCCACCGGCAGCCTCGAGACATCCCGTGCCCCAACGGGGTATCACGCTTTTCTTTGTCTTGTGGACGACCCCCAGTTACGGTTGAGCCCGTGATCGGGGCTTTGATCAACGCAGCCGGCATCGTGGTCGGCGGGCTCGCAGGTTCATGGAGCGATGGCCAGTTGTCGCCTCACCGTCAGCGTCAGTTGCAGGTGTTGCTCGGCGCTTTCACGGTCTTCTTCGGCCTCAGCATTGTCTGGAGCGGCCTGCGGGGGTCATGGACTCAGTTCCTGAGCAAGTTCGCCCTGATGCTCGTCGCCCTGATGCTTGGCAAACTGACCGGACACGTGCTGCGCATCCAGCGTTGCGTCAACAAGGCCGGCAGGTTCGCCAGCAACCAACTCAGTCCCGATCAGGCCGTGTCCAACAGGAGTTTCAGTGACGTCTTTGTGGCGTGTGCCGCGGTCTATTGCCTCGCCCCCCTGGCTCTCCTGGGATCGTTGGCCGAGGGTCTGCACGGGGATCTTCGCCCGCTGATCATCAAAACGATCATGGACGGCTTGGCGGCCATGGCCTTTGCGCGGATCTTCCCCGGCGCCGTGCTGCTCAGCGCGGTTCCAGTGTTCGTCTGGCAGGGCACGCTGACGCTCGGGACGCGCTTTCTTCTGCCCACGCTCGAGCGGGGCCTGCTGGTCGACACCCTCACCGCCACCGCGGGCATGCTGATCTTCGCAGTGGCTCTGGTGATCCTGCGCTTGCGCCGGATCGAGCTGGCGGACTACTGGCCCAGCCTCCTGTACGCCCCGCTCCTGACCATGCTCTTTCGCTAGAGTGACTTCCTTTTGAGTCAGGTTTGTGCGCCGCGAGCAGCAGCGAAAAAGGCCTCGATGTTCCCAATCGGCGTCTGAGGCGGGATGTCGCAGCCCGATGACAGAACGCAGTTGCGGGACATCCGCGTGGCGTCGAGCAGGGCGCGCGTGGCGGCGCGAACCTGTTCGGGAGTGGACCGGACGAACACGCCCGAGGGGTCGAGATTGCCGGCCAGGATGACGTCCGACGGGGCTTTGGCAAGGGCGCCTGGCAGATCCATGGGCGCGCCGAAGTGGAAAACCCGAGCGCCCGCGTGCAGCGCGGCGTCGAGATGGATCAGCTTGGCGGCGCAATTGTGGAGGATCAGGGTGAAGGTATCGTCGTCGACCGCCTCGACGATCCGGCGGATGTACGCCGAGGAAAAGGCCGTCATCGCCCGCGGAGAGAGCAGGCCGGCCGTCGGTTCGGCCATCACCAGGCCGTCGGCGCCGGCGGCTTTGAAGGCCTTCGCGTACGCCGCAAGAAACGCGGTGGCCTTTTCCAGAAGCAGGTGTGTCAGATCCGTGTTCTCGATGGTCAGGCCGAGCGCTTCGCTCACGCCGTACAACCGCGCAGCCAGAGAGAACGGACCCAGCATCGACGCGAGCACCAACGGGCGGCCGGGCAGGGTCCGCAGTCGCCGCGCCGTTTCCAAATACACGCGGGTCCGTCCCGCGCCCGGTTCGGGGATCGCCAGTCGCTCGGCCGCATCGCGCGTCGTCACCAACCGCCCGACCACCGTCGGCACCTCGTGGTCGGCGAAAGCAACCTCGCACCCGAACGCCTCCGACTCGACGCTCAGGTCCATGGCGGTGAGCACAACGGGTGTGGCAAACTCCCGGTGCAGGGCGGCCAGGACCTCGAAGAGGACCTGCGGATCGGTCACCATCTGCCGCACGGTGGCTCCGACCAGCGGAGCTCCGGGATAGGTCAGGATGGGCATCGCAAAACGCCGGTCGGCGTGGAACACCAAGTCGATAAACGCGCTCATTTGTTTCCGATCCGTTTACCCGCAGGCCCGAGGCGCGGCAAGCGGCGAAACCAACACCCTCACTTCAGAACCTCCGTCCGGGGATCATAAGGCGCCGTGCCGAGCGTGACCGGACGGAAGATGCCGCCGGCCCCGTACCAATCGTAAACGCGCACGGCGATGCAGTGCGATGCGCCGGGCCGCAGCCGCCCGGTCAGGTCGTGACTGAATCGCTCGTTGAACGTGTCTTGCCGGGTTGCCGGGTCGCCCCGCCTTGCCGCCAATTCGCCGTCCACAAACAACTCGTAGCAATCGTCCACTCCCTCGAAGGTCAGATAGATCGGGCGCCCGCGCCAGCGTTCGGGGACGTCCACCGCGATCCTGTACCACGCCCAGTGATCGAGTGCGGGATGGCCCTGCGATTCCCAGTGCGCGCCCACCTTGATCTCCGCCCAACTCGAATCGTCAAGTGCCGGCGCAGCCCAGCCCGCCTGCACCCCGTCCGACTGCGGATCGGGCTTGAACCGCCACGACCGCTCGGTGAGCGGCAGCTTGTCCTCATGCAGCTTCGCCTTGAGCCCGTTCCACAGCCCGGCCGAGATGGCGCGCCGCGGCGATTCCCCCTCCGCCAGGTGGCGGACGAGTTCACCGGCCGACCAGCGCCCCGCCGCGTTGTGCGCTCCCCCGTGGCGCAAGGCGCTGACCAGCAGGCGGCCTTCTCCCACGCGCGTCTCGAACACCAGGCCATGTGTCTTGACCGTGCCGTGATCATGCGTGTCCCACAGCAGCAACACGGGATCAACCTGGTCGAGAAACGGCAGATCAAGAATCACATCCCCCGCCAAATCGAAGTGCTGCAGATCCACAAGCAGAGCCCGCGGCATCCGGCCCATCAGCGCGTGCCCCGGCACATAAGGCGCGCCGCGCAGGAACCAATGAGCCGACAACCGAAAGCTGCCGGCGCCGCCGTCGGGCAGCATGAGCACGCGCCCGCCCCTCTCGAGGAAGTCCACCAGCCCGTCATCGAACCGCGCCGCGACCCGGATCTCCGAAAGGTCATCGCCGGACGACCCCTCGATGCCTGGAAAAACCTCTGCCATCGCCCCCGCGTCTCCCGATGCGCCCGCTCGAAGCGTGGTCCCCGCGGGAAGCGATTGGCGCGGTACGATCCAGACAGGCCAGTGGTTGCGAAAGCGCTGTCGACCCGCGCGCACTTCGGCCTGGACCACCGCCGCCACGGGGCGATCCGATTCGGGCAGCGAAATATCCATGTCGAGTCCCTCAAACACGCTCCCCGGTGCCAGACGCGGCAGTCGCGCCCGCTGCGTCGACCGTGCCGAGTCGCGCACGCCCTCGACGGCCAGCGTGACCGCCAGTTCCGCTTCATCGAGGTCCTCGACTCCGAAATGGCTGACCCGCATGCTCCCGCGCAATCGCCCGCCCGCCTCGAAACTCCGGCAGTCGTCTTGGGTCTCGAGCAGGCAAATCGTGTCTCCCTGCCAATCCCAGGCCCGCGCGGGCCACTTGGGACGATCCAGAAAGTCGATCAGCCCCATCGAGGCCTTGGGAATATCGCGGATCACGCTGATCACGTAGCCGCCCTGGGGCGCCTCCCGGCGAAAGGCCTCGACCTGATACTTGCGCATCAGCCAGGCGTAGCGCAGCGAATCCGGCAGCAACTGGTCGAGCCCTTCCGGCCCGGCCAGCGCGCGCATCTGGTCCATCCAGGCCGGCTGGCGGTCGAACGCGGCGGGCGTCCAATACGGGCGCTCGCCTCGCAACCGGTTCTCGAGCGGTTGACGCGGCACCCAGGTGTCGGCCGCCATCGCCTCGCCCAGCACCAGCGGCTTGGGGCCGTGCTCGGCGGCGTACCGGGTCAGCCGCCCAATGGTCCGCACCCAGGTGTGATTGTTGCCGTACGGATGATCGTCGAAGAAATCGCTCACGCGGTTCCACTCGATCCAACTGGAATCGTCCTCGATCACCGCGCCGGGGATCATCGCGTGAGCCAGGTCGTACAGCGATTGAATCACCTCGAGGTCGGCCCCGGGCCCCGTCTCGCAGGTCAGGCTCCGAAGGATCACCGAGGGGTGATTGCGATCGTACTGGAAGAACTCGATGAACTCGCGGCGCAACGGCTCCAGAAACTGTGGCGTCAACTGCGGATGCCACGTCGGGTACTCCATCCAGGCCAACATCCCGAATTCGTCGCACATCTCGAGATAGCGCCTGGGCGGCACCCACAGACAAAACTTCATCAGGTTGAATCCGCGCTCGCGTGCGAATGCAAGGTCCCGACGGAATCGGCCCTCGTCCGGAAACGGCGCCAAACGCGGCGGGTAATACCCCCAGTTCAAGAGACCGCGCACGTTCAGCGGGACGCCGTTCAGGCGCAACTGATCGCCCACTGCCTGGATCGAGCGAAAGGCCGCGCGTGTGCCGACGAAGTCGCCCTTCCGCGCCCCCCGATCGGGAAGCTGCACGGCAACCTCGTACAGGACCGGCGCCCGCGGCGACCAGAAGACCGGTGCGCCAACCGGAATCTCCGCGCGCAGCGCGCAGCCCTCCCGCCGCAAAACCCCGCGCCTGGCTCGACCCTCCCCCGCCGCCGGCTCGACCGGCTGCAGCCGAAGCAGAGCCGACTGCCATTTGCGTTCACCCTCGAGCCGCCACTTAACGCTGAGTGTGTCCACCGACTCGGCCGTCTCCCCGACCAAAGGCACATCGAGCTCCAGACACCCGGTCGATGGATTGCCCGCCGCACGGAGACTCAAGTCGTCAATCCACACCGGCGGCACCCGCAGCAGTGACACTTCGCGCCATAACCCGCCGAAATGGGGCTGAACAATGGGCAGAAAACCCTGGGTGTTGTGCCCCACCTTCTCGTCCAACCGCACCCGGATCTCGTTCGTGGCGTCGGCCCCCGCCCGCAGCGCCTCCGTGACGTCGAGTCGAAATGGCGTCCACCCTCCAAGGTGGCGTCCGACCTTCCGGTCGTTCACCCACACATCAGCCTCGGTCGCCGCCGCCTCGAAGTGGAGCAGCAGGCGGTCCCCACCCGGCGGCGCCTCTCCCCTCCACGCCAGGCGATACCAGCCGACGCCGTTGAAGTTCGTGCCCTCGTGGGTTTCGAAGGACGATGGCACACAGACGCGCTTCCACTGGCTGGCAGGCGCTCCGTTCGTCTGGAACAACCAGTCCCCGCAGAGACTCCGCTCGCTTCGGGCCGACGAAGCAGCCGCGGCGGGGGCCGCCGGCGCAACAAACAGAAGGACAAGCGCTGTGCGTGCAACACATCCTGCAATCCGCTCGCGGAGTCTGCACAGGCCCCCTCTTTGGGAAGGCCGATCCCGCAGCCGCGCATACGCGTCAACCTTAGAGCCTGTCTGAAAACAGCACCCCTCGGAATCTCCAGAGAGGCTCTTAGGCCGGCTAAGATGCGGACCCTGCACGGAAGCTGCCCGGGCACGAGCGTGTTCGGTCGCGCGGAGCGCTTGGAGTGCGTGTGCTTCAGCACCGCTTTGCAATGGGAACGCACGGAGGACCGTCCTCGGAAAGCGGCGGTCAACCGCCGCACTCCAGACGCTTCGCGACCTCGGAGCCATACTGAGCAGAAGCGACTGCCACAACGAACACCGGCCCGAAGAGTTGGACACCCTCGACAGCGCTGCTCCGAGAAACCACTCAGGAGCTTTGCCTAGGTTGACGCGCATGCGCAGCCGCGGGATTGGCCCTGACGGATGACAGTGATTGGTTCTCGCCCACATGGATCCATATTCTCGAGTGTTCGGCTTCGCCCCGGTCACAACTCCATGAAACATGCCGGTTTTCATCGGTGCCCTATCCGTGTTCGATCCGTGGCTCCTATTCAATCCGTGCTTGGTCCAAGGCTCCTCTTTCATCCCCGTTTCATCCTCTTGAGCACGCCCGCCTCCGGTTTCTCCGCGTAATACCCGTCCAGCGGATAGCATCCGCTGATCAGGCCGTTGCGCGGCGCCGTTGTGCAGTCGCTGAACGTGCGGCAGATGCGCTTGGTCTGCAACCGCCCCGCCTCGACGGCATCCGCCAGCATCCGCGGATAGCTCAGCACGGCGCGGCCAACGCCCACAACATCGACCCATCCCGCCCGCAACACGGCCTGGGCGACGTGCGGCAGATAATCCTGCAGGTAGCTGTAGGCCGATCCGACGATCAGCAACCCAGCCGGAGCCGCCGCTTTGAGCTCTCGCACGGCCCACAGGTGCCGCGCCACCCCGGCCAGCGGATCCTCCGGCGGTCGATAGGCGTCGCTGGGTGGATACGCCGCCGGGCGCTGGATGTGCGGACAGTAATAAGGCGATCCGGCCGTGAGGTTGAGCACCTTGATTCCCAGCTCGCCGCACAACGCCATGAACCGAAACGCCTCCGAGAGATCGGGCTTGACCGGGTCGAGCGGATCGATCCCGAACCCGTACCGATACGGCAGACACCCGCTGAAATCCTCGGGCACTCCCGGCCCCGGTTTGCCCGGCGCGGACCCCGCCGGGTCGGGTCTGAACGGGACGCAGTCAAAGGCGCTCAAGCGCACGCCCAGATCGATCCGGTTCCCGCTGGCTCGTATCGCGGCGACCAGTTCGCGCAGAATGCGGGTGCGGTTTTCGAAGCTGCCGCCATACCGGCCCGGGCGCGCGTGCGCGCCCAGAAACTCGTGGAGCAAATACCCGTGGCAATGCTTCAAATCCACAAAGTCGGCCCCCGCCTCAGCCGCAATCCGCGCCGCCACGACGTAGTGCCCGATCAACGACTCGACCTCGGCGTCGCTCATCACCTGGGCGTCGCTCGAGACGCCGAACTTGCGATCGAGCAGCGGATGCCGATACGCGACCCGCGGCTCGGGCGGTTGCTTATCGCGCGTCCGGCAGAAACGCCCCGAATGAGTCAGTTGGAAGCCAATCACCAGGCCGTCCGCGCCGCCACACTGCTCCCGGTGCGCGCGTCGGGCGATCCGGCAGAGATCGGCCAGGCCGGCCCGGTGAGCATCGTCAATGACAAGCTGATGCGGATTCGCCCGTCCATCGGGCCGGACCGCCATGGCCTCGCCGCCGCAGATCAGCTTGGCCCCGCTCTCCCCAAAGCGCTGCCACCGCCGCCGCACGTCATCGGTGACGCCGCCATCCGTGGTGCCATCCCATCCTTCCATCGGTTGCACGGCCCACCTGTTGGCCAGCCTCTTGCCGTTGATCGTGATGTCCGCAACGGGATCGAGCAGGGGGGACGCCGGCCCGGCGAGAATCGCGTCGTCACACGGGATTTCGAGTCCCAGGGAGGCGGCGTGCCGGCGAAAGTCCTCAACGCTCTTGAGCGAGGGAATTCGGACCAGAGACACGGGCTCCTTCATGATCGGAAGAACACCAGAGGCGGTTCCCCGCGGATTTCCCGGAGCAACATCAGCGCCAGCTCGCGCGCATGGTAATCGCCCCACATCGAACTCTCGCCGTTCGGCACCTTCTGGCCCCGCGCCGTGTGGTCCCATCCGTTGGGACGATGATACACCGAGTGGAGGATGAGGCCCTGGTGCCGTGGCCGGGTCGAGAGATACGGCTCGTCAAAGAGCGTGCGCGCCATGGTCAGGCCGGCCTGGCGATACCGCCGGCCCTCGCGGGACCGTCCCGTCCGCTCCAAGTACCCCCCCAATCGCAACAGGCCCTGGGCGGCAATCGCAGCCGCCGAACTGTCGACCGGTTCCCACGGGTTGTACGGGTCGGACGGCCGGTCCAGGTAATCCCCGAGCCGATGCAGGTTCGGCGCGCCCGTGTCCCACATCGGAATCCCGTCCGCGCAGCAGTTGTCGATATAGAAATCGGCCGTGACCCTGGCGGCGCGGGTCATCCAGAAGCGGATTGCGTCTGGCGTCAGGGCCCCGACCCTGAAGAGGCGTCGCAACCGCTTCAGGCTGGCGGACGCGTCGTCAATGGCGGGACGCTTGCCATGGAAATAGAGCTCCGACTCGAGCGATTCGTCGGGCAGTGCAGCCAGAAACTCGAGTTGCTCCGCGAAACCGAGGATCGCCCACGCCAGGCCGCGCGTCCACGTGCTGAATGGCGAGTAGCCCTGCTGCGAGTTCGGGCAGCGGTAAACCCCGTTGGCCGGGTTGAACACGCTCTCATGCGCAACCCGCCCGCAAATGTCGTACGGGCCCTCGCCCTCGCCGTAAAAGACGTTGTAGGTCGCCGTGACCTGGGCGTGCCGGATCAGGCGCTCGAGCAGCGAAATCCGGGCATCCTGTTCGCCCATGAGCACGTGGCCCAGTTGATGCCCGATGGCCAGCGAACGAAGCGTCCGCATGGTGTCGATGAACAACGAGTGCGGGCCATTGAAGCTGTGGATGAAACCGCTGCCGTCCGCGGTCCGGGTCCAGCGCGCCGCCTGGACCGCGCCGCTGACTTTCAAAGCCAACTCATAGGCGTCGTTCTCGCGCTGGTCGAACGGGATCCTGCCCTCGCGCATGAGGCGCCAGAGATTGCCGTAGGTCGAGACGTTGTTGAATCCGTGGTCATGCACGCCCACATGCGACACGTGCGTGGCCATGCGCGCCATGGTCTGCCGACGCCCCAGTTCGAGGAACTGCGCGTCGCCGTCCGCCTCGAATTGCAGCAGAGCCGAGCCGAACTGAAACCCCTGCGTCCACTCCGTCCACCCCCGCGCTGTGTAGCGCCCGCGGACGGTGTACACGGGCGTGCCCCCCTCCGGCATCGACCCGCGTTCGATGGACAGGATCTTGGCGGCGGACAGTTCGAAGAGACGCTCGATACGCGCGCGCAACGCGTGCGCCGTCAATTGGGTGTCGGTCTTCAGCGACATGGTACTAGAGACGCCGCAAATGAAAGCCGCCGTCCACGTTCAGCACTTCGCCCGTGCTGAAGGGAAAAGCGCCCTCTGCGATGGCCGCCACGGCCCGGCCCACATCCTCCGGGCTGCCCCAGCGCCGGATCGGCGTCAGGCCGTCCGCAATCAGCGCGTCGTACTTGGCTCTCACGGGCGCGGTCATGTCGGTCGCAATGATGCCCGGCCGGATTTCATAGACGTTGATGCCGTGCTCGGCGAGCCGCGCCGCGAAGAGCGGCGTCAGCATCGAGAGCGCCGCTTTCGCGACGCAATACTCGCCCCGGTTGACGGACGCGGTGTAAGCGCTGATCGATGAAATGAACACAATCCGCGGCGGCGCGGACGCCGGGGCGTCCGGCCCGCGCGCTTCGGCATCGGATCGAGCCTGCTCGATCATCCAGCGCGCCGCCAGTTGCGTCAGAAACAGGGGGCCCTTGACATTGATCCCCAACACCCGGTCGAAACTGGCCTCCCCCGACTCGAGCAAATCCGCCCGCACCTCGGGCGCCACACCCGCGTTGTTGACCAGCAAATCGAGACGCCCACACTGCGTCCGGGTGAAATCGATCAGGCTTTGCCGGGCAGCCGAATCTGCAATGTCGCCCGGACAAGGCCGCGCTCGAATCGAGTGTCCGCTCGCCCCGGCAAGGGCGACGCAATCCGCCGCCGTCTTCTGGGCCGCTTCGGCGTTGCGGGCGTAGTTGATCACCAGGTCGTGTCCCACGCGCGCCAGCGCGAGCGCAATCCCGCGCCCGATCCCGCGCGACCCGCCGGTAATCAGTGCCACCCGGTTCATGGCATCGAGGCTAGTCCGCGCACGCGCCCCCGGGGAAGCAGAAAACAGCGCGGCAACAGGGTGAGCCGACTCGTCTTCCATCAATCTGCCAGTTGAGCGTTGAACGTTGAGCGTTGAGCGTTGAACGTTTCCGGCTCCTGGTCCCCATGCGCATTCAACCGCTGAATCTCAACGCTCCCCATGAATGCGTCCATAGCCACTTCGTCTAAACACAACGTCAGAAGTCCCGCCGCTCGAGGCATGGCTGCCTGCGCAGCCTCCGTCGCGGCAGGCGTGCCCGGCCCGGCGTTGTGGACTCATGGCGTTGTGTTCATCCCAGAATCGAGACCTGTCTATGAATCATCACCGCATTGCGCAACTCGCTGTTGCCGGCCTGCTTGCCCTCGTGCTTGCGGGCTGCATCTCGCATGAGCAAACCGTCTATCGCGACGAACCGCGCGCGAAGGTCGAGTTCGAGAACGAGGCCGCCGGGCGCATCTTCTACGAGGCGCTCAGCAAAGCCCCCGCCCATCGCGGCCAGTCCGAGAGCACCACCCGAGTCTCCATCCCGATCGTGTTCAACCATAAGGAACGCGTCGTGCGCGGCGAGAATGGAGCCTTCAATGCCGCCGTCCGCGAGTGCGACACGAATGGCGACGGCCGCGTCACCGAGCAGGAAGCCAGGATATTCGCAGAGAAACGATAGCCCGAGGTCGTCGAGTGCCCCGGAGCGCCGGCTTGCAGGCGGCTTAGCCCGGTTGTTCGTCACGGCAATGAGGTCGCATCTAAATAGTTGATAATTCACCCGAAGGTGAAGCGGAACGACTGGAAACCACCACGAAGGGCACGAAGAACACGAAGGAGCGGCAATGAACGGACCCAATGCTGTTCTGCCGACACTAGCCGCAACGCCCATCCTGACTTCGGTCCTCGCCTTCGTGCTCTTCGTGCTCTTCGTGATAAACTTAGGCGAGGATGCGACTCTAACTTGCGTCGACAATCCTTGAAATGCGCGGTGGGGACGGTCAGGATTTCACCCGGTAGCGCCGAGTACGGGTTTTCGGAGATTCTGGAATGGCGGAGTCGCTGCCCAGACCGCGGCAAACCGATCAGGCAGACTGTATGAACCAACTGCATCGAGGAAACAAGGACCGGGCTTTCACGCTCATCGAGTTGGTGGTTGTGATAACCATGCTCGCCGTCATTGGCGCGATGCTGCTGCCGGCGCTTGCCAAGGCCCAGTCGACGGCGCAACCCGCCAACTGCGCCAACAACCTGAAGCGGATCGGGGTAGCCTTCCGGCTCTTCGCCACGGACCACGGTGGCCGCTTTCCGATGTCAGTGACGACGAACCAAGGGGGTGCGGGCGATTGGCTGGGCGCAAGCCCAAACATGTTGGCGGCGAATACCTTTCGAGTATTCGTAGTCTTGTCCAATGAGCTGGCTACTCCCAAGATCGTGAAATGCCCGTCTGACAGCAAGCGGATTGCCCCGAGCAACTTCGTGGATATGGCCGACCTCACCGACTTCGGCAAGGGCGCGAAGAACGGTGCCGTCAGCTATTTCGTGAATCCTGACGCGGACGAGAGCCGTCCGCTCGCGATCCTCGCCGGTGATCGCAACATCACAAACCTGACCTTGAATCCGAGCGTTGGTGGTGGCACGGCCTACAGTAAGCAATCCCCTGGGCTCAAGTGGACTCTCATGGAGACGATAATGAAGTCGACGGGGTGGTCCACGGCGATGCACAACGGCGTCGGCACCATCCTTTTGTCGGACGGCAGTGTCCGGCGCGTCAGCGGCGCTGGGCTGCGGCAGCAAGTCAAAGATGCGATGGAAGACCACCTGCTGCTCTTCCCATACGTGCCGAACAAGAACAACTGAAACAGCCCTCCGTCTTGCCGCTCACGGCGCGAGCGCACGGGAACACAACTCGGTCACCCGAAGCCGGCGGTGGACGCAGTCTGCCGATACGATCATTCAACCAGAACCCGGAAGAACTCGGCGTGTTCCATGCCCAAAGGCTGCGCGAAGACCAGAGGCAAATCGGTGCCGACGAGCGTCTCCACCGTTTCCCATTCGGTGCGCTCGCCCTCGAGTGTGAACGCGCTCTGAAGCGTGTAGAACAGGCCCTGCACGCTCTCACACCGGACGGTGATTTGGGAGTCCTCAGCCTCGATGATGACCAAGGCCGGGCCGGGGGCCGGCTCGAACGTCACTTCGTCCAGCCAGGCCGCAGGAGCGCCCTGCGTGCTCGCGGCTGCTCGAATGTAACGCCAGCGCACAGTTGACGACCCCGAATGGACCGCGAGTCGTCCCGGTTCCCACTCGGTGTTCCCAGTAACACGCGCGACGGTGGCGCCGTTGAGCTCGAGTTCGAGTGCATCCTGATCGCTGGCGGAAGCCGTGCGCCACCAAAACCTCAGGGTGCCGGGACCGTGGACGCCTGTCTCCAGCCACGATTCCTCGCCCGGCATCAACTCGGCGCTCTGAGCTGCCAGCTTCCCGTCTTGTGTGACCAGCATCTGGGCTACCCAAGGCAGCTCGCCGCCAGTCCGCCACCGAAAATCGCCGCCATCTCCCAGGGCACCTGCCAGCGGCCCTTCACCCACCGCCGCCAATACAAAGTCGTCACCAGCGGCAACGGAGCTGACATTCTTCAGCTCAGGCGGAACTTCGGCCTGCCCGTAATCGTTGTTGCCTGCCACAACGATGGTGCCATCGCCCTTCACGCCCGCTGTGTTCAGCCCGCCAGCAGCAATCGCGATGATGTTCGACCAATTGCCCACCTCAGCCGCTCCAGCCCCAACGTCGCCCCATGCTGACACCCCACCGTCACATCGTAATGCCACGGTGTGAGACTTGCCGGCTCCGATCTGCACGACTTCAGAAAGACCAGCCGGGACGTCGCACTGTCCCGACCCGTTGGCCCCCCAACAGACAACAGTCCCGTCATACAGCAAAGCAGCGCTATGGTAGTAACCTGCGGCGATCGCCACGACAGGCAGGAGGTTGGTCGGAACATTGCACTGCCGATATTGGTTGGTTCCCCACGCCACCACTGCTCCGTCAGCCTTTAGAGCCACGCTATGACCCGCGCCGGCAGCGATGGCCACCACTTCTTTGAGGGACGCAGGCACTTGACACTGGGAACCGCTGTTGTCACCCCAGGCGACGACAGTGCCGTCGCGTTGCAGCGCCATGCTGTGGGCGTACTTGCCGGGAACGGCAAAGCCGGCAGCCAAGGCGACCACGTTGGATAGTCCATCTGGGACGATGCACTGTCCGGCCCGGTTGTCACCCCAGGCAACAACCTCACCTCCCACGCGACGAGCCAGGGCGTGTCCTCCGCCCGCGGCCAGTTCGACGACGTCGTCGAGGTTCGGCGGCGGAAGCACAATTCCACCCCAGCCCAGAACGTCACCGCCCCCCGTCAGGGCCAGGTAGAAATCGCTGCCGACAGCCACGCCCACCGAACCACTCGCAGATTCGACATGGGTCACGCTGCCGGTTTGGCCGGCCTTCCACGCCATGACTTGGCTGTCCGCTGACAAGGCGAGGCAAGGCTGGTCAACTCCTGTGGCCAGGGTCACGACGTTCGTGAGTGGGAAAACGAAAGGTTCGATGGGGCTGCCGCCAGATGCCCATGCCTTAACTCCGCCATCGAACATCACGGCATGGTGGTACGAACGACCAGGGGCAATATCGAGGAATGCACCAACAGCGCGAAGAGTGTTTGGGATGAGCGCCTGTTGGGCAATGGAAGAGCGAATGGCTCCCCCTGTGATCGGTTCTGACCCGAGGATATCCGGTGCGCCAGTGTTTGTCTGGGTGTAACCGGAATGCCACCACAGTAGGCAACCGTCCCTTCGATACGCATAGCAGTCAACCGGCTCCCCTGCCGCGATTGCGCTGATGTTCGTCACACTTGCCGGCAGGGGCTGGGCGAGGCGGTCAGCACCCCAAACAGTGACAACTCCGTCCCCGCTGAGTGCGATTGAATGCGTCCCCCCAGCGGCGACCTGGATAACGTTGCTGAGGGCCAAGGGAACAACACACTGACTATGAGAATTGTCGCCCCATGCCTCGATGGTGCCATCCCAGCGCAACGCCAACGCATGATCGGCCAAGGCCGAGATCTGTTTCACTCCGCGCAGCGAATACGGGAGCAAGCTCTGCCCGCGGCGCTTGTCACCCCAAGCCCGGACGTTGCAGACCGAAAGATCAACGCCTGCGCTCACCGCGGTCCCGTAGGCATTCGCTGCGGATAGCTGGTAAATCCCGGCATGGCGAGGTTCCACTGCCTCGATCTCCAGAACGGAGCCAGCCGTCCCACTCAGTCCGGGTTCCTCGGTCAGCGGCACTCCATTCAGCAGCCACTGAAGGGCAATCGGTTCTGTCCCTTCCACATCGGCGGCCAGACGCACCCTCGAAGCCCTCAGAAGTTCGCGTGTGTGCGCCAGTAGTCGGACTCGTGGGCCAAGCGCCCCGCTCAAGCTGACGGGCGCGGTCAAAGCCTCGCCAAGCGCGTTCGTCACTCGCAGTGAGTACAGGCCCGGAAGCGCGGCTGCGGATTGCATCACGACTGAGGCTGTCTGGGCTCCATTGATGTCGGCGTCGTCCACCAGGGCTTGATCGTTCCAGTACCATTGAAAACCGACGGGTCCCTCGCCCAGCACGAAGCCTGTCAAACGTACTGCCCCGCCTTGAATGGACTCGACCAGGACGGGCCGCACGAATTCAGGCCGCCCATCGGCGGCAACCGCCAGGCTGTGCACGCGGCCAGCCGCGACTGTTCTGGCCTTCGGCGCAACCGCTGGCGTATGACACTGCCCGCTCTGGTTCGATCCCCAGCTCACCACGGAACCATCAGATCTCAAGGCTACGCTGTGGTGGGTCCCGGCTGCGATAGCGACGGCATTGTTGAGGTCAGCCGGCACGTTACACTGGCCCGAGCTGTTGAGACCCCAGGCCACCACTGTCCCGTCATCACACAACGCCAAGTAATGGTATCCTCCGGCAGCAATTCTGACGACATTCGTCAAAACCGGCGGCGTAAAGCACTCGCCGTGTCGGTTTTGCCCCCAGGCAACGACCTCGCCGTCTTCCCGCAGCGCCACAGAGCTGCAGGCCCCGGCAGCGATTGACCTGACCCTATTCAAGCCCGGTGGTATCAGTGTTCGGCCCCAGCCGACGACAGTGCCGTCAGCACGCAGTGCGAGGCTGTGGGCGCGACCGGCAGCGATTGCGACCACGTCCGCCAGATCAGGAGGTACGTCGCATTGACCTGACCGGTTTCGCCCCCATGCCATAACCGTGCCGTCAGGCCGGAGTGCCAGGTTATGGAATCCGCCGGTGGCGATGGCCACTGCCGTTTCATGGGGTGTGTCTGTCTGGCCGTCGCCTCCCTCGCCCCAGGCGGAAATGGACCCGTCCGTATGCAGCGCCACGGTGTGTGAATCACCGGATGCGAGCGCAACCACGTCGCGAGTTCCCCTCGGCGCATCTGTCTGTCCGAAGGCGTCGTCGCCCCATCCCAGAACCTGGATCACGCTTAACGTGATCGGTCCCGATGTCGCGGATCCCAACCCATTGCTCACAGTGAGCGTGTAAACGCCTTCGTCGGCGTAGCTCACTTGCGCGATGTTGAGCGTCGATTCCCGCGCACCGGTGATCCCCGAGCCGTCGGACATTGGGAGGCCGTCTTTCAGCCAAGCGCAGGCCAGAGGCGCCGTGCCGCTTACAGATGCCTGAAGCAACACGTGCTCGCCAAGGACGGCTTTACGCGACACCGATTGACCGAGAATGAAGGGGCGTCCGTCTCCCTTCAAAGCAAGGCCGTAACCGCCGTTTGCTGCGATCGCCACGACATTGTGCAATCCCGGTGGCGGCCTCGACTCGCCCGAATGGTTGCTGCCCCACGCAACCACAGTCCCGTCGCCTTTCAGGGCCACACTGAAGCGCGGTCCGGCAGCGACCTGCACGACGTTTGAAAGGCCCTCGGCCACACTGGATGGAAACGAGGTCCTCGCCAACTCGATTCCCCATCCAACGACCGTGCCGTCCGACCTCAAGGCAAGGCTGTGGTAAACGCCCGCCGCTACGGCTATCACATTGTTCAGACCGGGCGGCGGATCCAGGAAATCACTCCCACCCCATGAGAACACTGTGCCGTTGGCCTTCAACGCAATGGAATGGCGCCCGCCGCAGGCGATGCCGACGATTTCGCGCAAAGCCGCCGCTACCTCGGCATTGAGCGTGTCTTTCGGTCCCCAACACCGCACCGTTCCGTCGCCGCGCAGCGCAATGCTGTGACCCATGCCTGCGGCGATGGCCGTCACCGAGTCGAGTTCGGGTGGGACATCCAGCAGGCCCCCCTTGCTATAGCCCCAACCCACCACATTCCCGTTTCGGCGCAGGGCCAGGCTGTGAAACCCGCCCGCGGCGATGGCGACAGCATCGCGAAGTCCCGCGGGCACGTCGCACTGGCCGTGGAGATTGTCGCCCCAGGCGATCATGGTGCCGTCCTCTCGAAGCGCGAGGGCATGGGCTTCTCCCGCTGCCACCTTGACCACACCAGTCAAGCCGGCGGGAATGTCCAGTTCGCCACACCAGTTTGCACCCCAGCCGGCGACTTGCGCGACCGTGACCTGAGCCACTTGGCTGGTCGCCGAGCCATGGGCGTTGGAGACTACGACCGAGTATCCGCCGGCATTCTCGAAGGTCACCGCTTCAATCCTCAACTCCCTCAGTGCGGTTCCCGAGATCCCATCACCGTCCACGAGCGGCGTGCCGTCCTTGCGCCATTGGTAGCTCAAAGGCTCGGCGCCGAGCGCGCTGACCGAAAGCAGCGCAGTCGAATCGATCGCCAGCGACTGCGGCTCGGGGTTCGATTCAATACGCGGCGCGGCGAAAACGACGAGGCGTGCCGGCGGTGTGACAAGAGTCCCTCCAACATTGCTGGCGACGAGCCAATACTCGCCGGCGTCTTCGAACCGCGCTGCCCGGATGAGCAGGCTCTGCGTTGCGGTTCCGGAGAATTCGCCGTTGTCTGAGAGCCGCTGCCCGTCTTTGTACCACTGAAAGCTGATTGGGGCAGCCCCATGCACCGCGGCGGTCATCGCGACGTCTGTCCCCAGCAACGCGTCGCGGTCATGGGCAGTGCGCACCAACCGAATCCCATCGGCGCCCACGAGTGCGACAGCCGAATCGCCGCCAGCAGCAATCGCAACCACATTCGCCAGGTCAGGTGGCGGCTGCATGGCCGCTGCCTGTCCCCAGGCCGCCACGGTTCCGTCAGCCCTGAGCGCAAGACAGTAGCTGGCCCCGGCACTGATTGCCGACACTGCGGACAAGTCCGGCGGAACGTCGCACTGCCCACAACTGTTATCGCCCCAGCCGATCACGGTGCCGTCCGCCCTGAGAGCGAGGGCATGGTTGTCGCCTGCGGCCACAGCCACGACATCCCCCAGTCCTGGGGGAGGGCGGCACTGTCCGAAGAAGTTGCCTCCCCACGCCGCCACGGTGCCATTCTTCCTGAGCGCCAGCGAGAACCTCCCGCCAGTCGCGACGGCCACGGCACGCAAATCCTCGGGCGGATCGCATTCGCCCTCCCCATTGTCGCCCCATCCAAGAACCGTTCCGTCTGAGCGCAATGCCAGTGAGTGACGCCGCCCTGCCGCGATCTGCGTCACGTTGGTTGCGCCGGCGGGCACTCGAGTCAGATCCCATGGCGTCTCGCAACCCCAGGCCACAAGTGAACCGTCGGATTTCAACGCCAGGCTGTGATCCTCACCCGCGGCAATCGCGACGACATTCTCCAGCCCATCAGGCACGTTGGTTTGTCCGCAGGGACTCGATCCCCAGGCGGCCAACGTGCCGTCCGCTTGCAGGGCGAGGCTATGCGCGGTCCCGGCCGCAACTGCGATCGTGGGGCCGAGGCTCGGCGGAGGGTTGGTGACAACTCCCCAGCTCACGACCGTTTGGGCCGTCGCCGTCGATGCTCCGATTGTAACGACGAGAATGGCCGCCACCCAGGCACGGCTAATGGAGGGCAAAGCGAGTCGGACGTGGAACACGCCAGATGGGACCAGGGCAACGCAGGACAGCAGGAGTCGATGCACGACAACATCGAGACAATCCTGCATCTTCATTGAAGATGAGAGTGGCCACGGACGGACTCGCGTCAAGCCCGAACCGGCCCGAACCGGTCGAGTGACCGCCAACGCAGGGCCAATTCATAAAGGCGAAAAGGCTGGAGTGGGGACGCCTGCCTGCCGGCAGGAGGTCGTCTCCCCGCCGCAACCGCGCCGCCGGCGTCTTGAATCAGGCTCTATGACAGACTGGTTGAATTGAGAGCGTCGTCGGTGCAGGAGCATCGCCTTCTTGCCAGTGCCGGCCTTCTCCCGGACCTTCCGGACATGAGCACGGTTGCCGAGATCGAATCCGCCATTGAGAAGCTCAGGCCCTCGGAGGTGACCGAGTTGGCCGCTTGGCTGGAGGAATACCAGCGGATGGTTAACGCCTCGTCCGAGATGTTTGCCCTGTACGACCGCGAGGAGGCGGACTCCTGAGCCGGGCGTTCCGGGGCGAGTTGTGGATGATTGACCTGGGACTGGCGCAGAAGCCGCGTCCCTGCCTGGTGCTCAGCATCGAGTTTCTCGACCACGAACGGGCTGTGGTCACGTATGTCCCGCGCACCACGCATCTGCGCCAGACCCGCTTCGAGGTGGCGCACACTGCCCGCGGATTCGACCCCGGCGCATTCGACGCACAAGGCATTGGGAGTGTGCCGGTGGTGAAGTTGATGCGACGTCGGGGGGTGGTGGAGACGGCCGTGGTGCAGCAGGTCGAAGCTACGGTGAAGCAGTGGCTTCGTCTGCCTTGAACGCCCGGCTGGCGCCGCTTCGAAAAACCTGTAGCCGCGGACGTCAGTCCGCGTCATTCCATCCTGACTTCGGTCTTCGCCTTCGTGTTCTTCGTGCTCTTCGTGGTGGGCTTAGGGTCTGTGCAAGAATTAATTCCGATTTTGCTGGAGGGGATTTGGCTCGCTGGCGAGGCGCGACGAAGGAGCATAGCCTTGACCTCTGTGACT
>Ga0116149_1002652_pt1 | contig 19343 bp, 19 predicted proteins | sample AD_UKC057_MetaG_FD_89787 | JGI IMG/M metagenome (GOLD analysis project Ga0116149, IMG submission 89787) | Active sludge microbial communities of municipal wastewater-treating anaerobic digesters from USA - AD_UKC057_MetaG | ecosystem: Engineered > Bioreactor > Anaerobic > Digestate | place: USA... | reverse complement strand
TGGATCTTGCTACCAAGGTTCGAATCCTTGTCCCCCAGCCAAGGTCCCATCGTCTAGCGGTCAGGACGCTGGCCTCTCACGCCGGAAACCAGGGTTCGATTCCCTGTGGGACCACCAGAAACGCAAAGGAGTCTGACGTCGCCGTCAGGCTCCTTTTTTGTTCGGGAAAGCGAATGCCGTGCCCCGCGCCGTCCTGGCCCTGATCGTCATGTCCCTCATCTGGGGCTACAACTGGGTCCTCGTGAAGGAGGCTATGCGCTTCGCTTCGCCCTTCGACTTCTCGGCCCTCCGCACGGTCGGGGGCGGCCTCATCCTCCTGGGCGTCCTGGCCTGGCGGGGGGAGTCGCTCAGGCCGCCGGACTGGGCCCGGACACTCCTCGTGGGGCTTCTCTGCACCACCTTCTCCGTGGGGTTCGCCACGTGGGCGCTCGTCGAGGGGGGCGCCGGGAAGATGGCCATCCTCGTCTACGCGATGCCCTTCTGGGTGATCCTCATGGCTTGGCCCCTGCTGGGCGAGCGACCCCGGGGCCTGCAGTGGCCCGCCATGGCCCTGGCCCTGGCAGGTCTCGTCCTGCTCGTCGAGCCGTGGCATTACCGGGGCGACTGGTTTCCGAGCGCGCTGGCCGTTGCGAGCGGGCTGGCCTGGGCGGCCAGCGCCGTCGTGACGAAGCGGATGGATCGGAACGGCGGGGTGAACGTGCTGTCCCTGTCGGCCTGGCAGATCCTGTTCGGGGGGGCCTTGCTTGCCGCCGCCGCTCTCGCCGTGCCCTCGGCGCCGATCCGGTGGACCCCCTGGATGGCCGGGACCATGGCGTACAACGTCGTGCTCACGAGCGCCGTGGCCGTCCTGCTGTGGTTCTACGTCCTGAAGGTCCTGCCGGCCGGCATCGCCGGCCTTGCCTCCCTGGCCACGCCGGTCCTGGGTCTCCTCTTCGCCTGTGCCCTGCTGGGGGAGCGGTTTTCCCCCCCCGAGGCCTGGGGCGGGGCGCTCATCGTCGCGGCGCTTGCCCTGCTGGCCTTTCAGGGGGTCCGGAACAACGGTCGGCGCTGACGCGGAGGCGGGCGCGCAGAGGGACCGTCACATCCCGAACCCCGTCGACTGGAATTCGTTGAGGAAGAGCATGGCCGCCGTCAGGAAGCCCAGCAGCGTCACTGTCTCGGCGGTGATCATGATTGTGCGGTCCTGCCCCTCCACGGGCTTTTCGAACTGCGCGATCCGGTAGAGGAACCGCATGACGGCCTTGTGGACCGAGAGGACCCCCACCACGGCACACCCCCCGAAGAAATAGAGCAGCCAGTCTTCCGCCGCTCCCGTGTAGTTGGCGTGGAACAGGAACAGCCACGCCGAGATCAGGAACAGCGGCCCCAGCTTGAACTCGTAGAGGAAGGGGCGCACGCCCGGGAGACCGGAAAGGGTCTTGATGATTTCGTTTTCCCGCAGGGCGGGGTGCATCAGCCGGTTGAACCGTTGTTTCAGTGTTTCCTTGATTTTCATTGTCGAAGCCTCCACTTGCAGCTCAGCAGCACGCGCAAGCCGCATGGCTTCCGACCACGAACGCCTTGGTCTCTTCACTCGAGAGGGATCTCTTCGAAGGGGCTGACGGATTCAGCGGGAAGGAGCGGATTTCGGCCGTTGATCACTGCGGTGATCGGCAGGGCGGCATAGGTCCTGGAGTCGGTCTGTCGCTCCTTCAGGCAAGGCATCCGTGGGGATGCGTGCTGAATGGTTCGATCGGCCCGGGCGGTTCGCCCGGGACCCGTCATGACTCCCCTATGAGTGGTCCCGAAGGACGAGAAGAACGTTTCGATACAGCATGGAACACCTCACATGACCGGAAGGGTCCGCTTCCCTGTGCTGGTGTTTGTCGGCGGGCATGGCCCGGAAGGGAAAAGGCCCTTTACGAAAGTCATGAGGCCCGCGCTGCAGGGAGCTCTTCCGGATTGTTTTCGACGCGCTAATTTGTCACGTCGCCTTCCGTTTGTCAATGATTATTAGCAAGGACCGTACCTCCCGACGAAAAAAAAGAGAATATTTGTTAATGCCCCGGGATTTCAAGCGGTTTGTCCATCGTCACCCAGGCGGGAGACCCGCCTCCCGGCCGGCAGATGGAACCTTTTTGTCACATTCCATGGCCGGTTCATCGCAACCGTACCGGGGGCCGCGCTTTTGCTTGACAGGTCTGCAGGGATCGCTAAGATTCAACGAGCCGGGCGTCCGACACCCGACGAGGAGAAGAACCCATGGATCTGAAGGAAAATCTCAAACACGCTTCGACCGTCCTCCTCGAGGCCGACGCCGTGCTCGTCACGGCGGGGGCCGGCATGGGCGTCGATTCGGGACTTCCCGATTTCCGGGGCAACGAGGGGTTCTGGAAGGCCTACCCGCCCATGGCCAGGCTGGGGGTTTCCTTCGTGGAGATGGCCGACCCCCGGTGGTTCGAGCGGGACCCCGCGCTGGCCTGGGGCTTCTACGGCCACCGCCTGAACCTCTACCGCAGGACCGTCCCGCATGCGGGGTTTGCCCGCCTGCTCGAGATCGGCCGCGGAAAGCGGGAGGGCTACTTCGTTTTCACCTCCAACGTCGACGGCCAGTTCCAGTCGGCCGGCTTCGACGGGGACCGCATCGAGGAATGCCACGGCTCCATCCATCACCTCCAGTGCTCCCGGCCCTGTTCGCAGGACATCTGGGAGGCCCGGGGGGTGTGCGTCGATGTCGACGAGGCGCAGTTTCGCGCCCGCGAGCCCCTGCCGCGCTGCCCCCGCTGCGGGGCGCTGGCCCGGCCCAATGTCCTCATGTTCAACGACTGGGACTGGGTCGAGCACCGCACCCGGGCGCAGAGCGGGCGCTTCCGCCGCTGGCTGGACGGCCTGGCGCGCATCGGCGCCTTTCTCGCCGTGGTGGAACTCGGTGCGGGCAGGGCCGTGGCCACCGTGCGCATGACCTCGGAGGGCATCGCCGGGGCGGGCAAGGCCGTCCTGATCCGCATCAACCCCCGGGATTACGACGTTCCGGCGGGACACATCGCCATCCCCCTGGGTGCCGAGGAAGGCATCCGTCGGCTCACGTCGGGCATGGGCCGATAGCCTACCTGCACCGCCAACAATGCACTTGTTTTCCAACGGTTTCGGCGGTAGATTGTCATAGAAGGCTGGATTCTGATCATCCTGGGAAAGGAGGTAAGAGTTATGGCCGTACGAGTGATGATCAAGAGGCGGGTGCCGCCCGACAAGGCGGGAGAGCTCCACGGGCTCATCACCGAGCTCCGGAGCATGGCGTCGAGGCAGCCCGGGTATATATCGGGCGAGACCATGCGCAACATCAAGGACCCCAATGAATATCTCGTCATCAGCACCTGGGAGACTCTCGAGGACTGGAACAACTGGATCGCCACGAAGAAGAGGCAGGAACTGCAGGGCATGATCGACGCCCTGATCGGCAGGGAGACCGTCTACGAAATCTACGACTACCCGGACAAGCGGCTCTTCAAGGCCCTTCCCGAGGACTACCTGCAGAGGGCGACCTGAGCCGCAGCCTCTGCCCGCAGGAGGGCCGCGCGTCGAGACGAGTCCCCCGTCGGCACGAAACCGACCAGACCCGGACGAAAACGCCGCGCCTCCGCGCGGCTTTTCGTTGACACCCCCCGGGCTTTTCCACTATAACGATGCAACGGCCCGACCCCCGCATGGCCATGGCCCCTGCGGCATGGCGGCGGGACCGGGCCCGCCCGTCACACAAACGGACCCACAACAATCGGGAGGTGAAAGCCATGGCGAAGGTCGGAGTCGTATTGTCGGGCTGCGGCGTCTACGACGGCGCCGAAATCCACGAGGCCACCCTGACCCTGTACTTCCTCGACAGGGCGGGGGCGCAGATCGTCTGCATGGCGCCGGACGTGAGCCAGATGCACGTGATCGATCACACCCGCGGCGAGCCCGGCACGGAGTCGAGAAACGTGCTGTGCGAGTCGGCGCGCATCGCCCGGGGCGAGATCAAGAACATGAAGGACGTCAGGGCCGACGACCTCGACGCCCTGATCTTCCCGGGCGGCTACGGTGCGGCCAAGAACCTCTGCGACTTCGCGGTGAAGGGCCCCGACTGCTCGGTGAACCCCGAGGTGGCGAGGCTCGTCCGGGAGATGCATGCGGCGAAAAAGCCCGTGGGCTTCATCTGCATCGCCCCGGTCATCGCCGCCAGGGTGCTCGGCGCGGCGCACCCGAAGCTCACCATCGGCAGCGACCCCGGGACGTCGGGGGCCATCGAGGCGATGGGCGGCCGGCATGTCCAGGCCCCGGTCGAGGGCGTCGTCGTCGACGAGGCCAACCGGATCGTCACGACGCCGGCCTATATGCTGGGGCCCACGATCTCTAAGGTGGCCCAGGGCATCGAGAAGCTCGTGGCCGAAATCCTGAAAATGGCGAAGGCGTAGCGACGGGCCGCGTCGGATCCGCCTGCGCGGGGGTGAGGAAATGAGAGAAATCCAGGCATCAGCCGTCACGAAGGCCGTCCGCGATCTCTTCATCGACGCCAACTGCAACCTCGGCGAGGACGTGCTCGCGGCCTACGACCGGGCCATCGAGAGGGACGAGTCCCCCGTGGCCCGCGAGGTCCTGCGGGAGATCAAGGAGAACGCGCGCGTCGCCCGGGAGGAGCAGTCCCCCATCTGCCAGGACACGGGGCTGGCCGTCCTGTTCATCGAGGTCGGGCAGGACGTGCACGTCGTCGGGGGAGACCTGAGGGCGGCGATCAACGAGGGTGTCCGGCAGGGTTACGGCGAGGGCTATCTCCGGAAGTCGGCCTGCCATCCCTTCACGAGGGCCAACACGCAAGACAACACGCCCGCCGTCGTCCACTTCGACATCGTGCCCGGCGAGAAGATCCGGATCGCCGCCGTCCCGAAGGGGGGCGGCGCGGAGAACATGAGCCGCGTGGACATGCTCTCTCCCTCGGCGGGGCTCGAGGGGATCAAGGACTTCGTCGTCCGGCGCATCGAGGCCTCGGGCTCCAATCCCTGCCCGCCCACGGTGGTGGGCGTGGGGATCGGCGGCACCTTTGAGCGTTCGGCCCTGCTGGCCAAGAAGGCCCTGATGCGCAGGATCGGCGAGCGCAACCCCGACCCCCTGCTGGCGGCGGTCGAGGTGGAGGTCCTGGAACGGATCAACCGGCTGGGCATCGGCCCCATGGGCTACGGCGGCACCACGACGTCTCTCGATGTCTTCTTCGAGGTCGAGCCTTGCCACATCGCGAGCCTTCCCGTGGCGGTCAACGTCCAGTGCCACGCGGCGAGGCATAAAGAAGCGGTCCTCTAGAAGCAGAATGGCGGAGGGTGAGAAGGGAAGACGCATGACTGAAATCAGACTGAAGACACCGCTGACCGAGGGGGATGTGGAGCAGCTCCACATCGGCGACCGGGTCCTGCTGACGGGGGTGATCTACACGGGGCGCGACGCGGCCCACAAGCGCCTCTTCGAACTTGTCGCAGCGGGGAAACCGCTGCCCGTGGACCTCCGCGGCCAGGTGATCTACTACGTGGGCCCGGCGCCGGCCAAGCCCGGACAACCCATCGGCTCCGCGGGGCCCACGACGAGCTACCGCATGGACGCCTATGCCCCGAAGCTCATGGAGCTGGGCCTCAAGGGGATGATCGGTAAGGGGAACCGCTCCGCCGAGGTCGTCGAAGCGATGAAGAGATTCAAGGCCGTCTACCTGGGCGCCACGGGCGGGGCGGGGGCCCTCCTGGCGAAGCGGATCCGCAAGGCCGAGACGATCGCCTACGAGGACCTCGGTCCGGAGGCCATCCAGCGCCTCGAGGTGGAGGACTTCCCCGTCGTCGTCATCAACGACGTCCGGGGAGGCGATCTCTACGTGCAGGGGGCGAGACGATACCGGAAAGACTAGTGCGGGAAGCCGAAAGCAGGCCCTGCGGGACCGGCCGGCCGCCCCGGCTTCGGCCATGGGGTTCCCCCTTGCCGAAGGGCGGTCCCGAGGCGGTCCGCACCCTACGCAACAGAGGAGGAAGACGTTTATGGCAAGAGCACTGGAAGGAATCCGAGTCGTCGACCTGAGCCACGTGCTGGCGGCCCCCACCGTGACGATGTACCTCGCCGATCTCGGCGCCGAGGTCCTGCACATCGAACCCCCCATCGGCGACGACGCCCGCGAGTTCGGCCCCTTTGCGGGGGAGCACGACAAGAACCACAGCGGTTATTTCATCAGCCTCAACCGCAACAAGAAGGGGATCGTCTTGAACCTCAAGCACCCCAAGGCCAAAGAAATCCTGACGGAGCTCATCAAGATGTCCGACGTCGTCGTGGAGAACTTCCGCCCCACGACCATGCGCAAGCTGGGCTTCGGCTGGGAGGACCTCAAGCGGATCAACCCCCGAATCGTCTATTGTTCGATTTGCGGATTCGGCCAGGACTCGCTGCCCGAGTATGCCGAGCGGCCTTCCTACGACATGGTGGCTCAGGCCTACAGCGGCCTGATGAGCATCACCGGGCCCGAGGGCGGCCCCCCCTGCCGGGTAGGCTCCTCCGTGGGCGATATCCTCACGGGGCTGCAGGCTACGATCGGCATCCTGGCGGCCCTGCGCCACCGGGACAGGACGGGCCGGGGCCAGCACGTGGACATGGCGATGATCGACAGCGTCTTCGCCACCCTGGAGAACGCCGTGGTGCGCTACACGATCAGCGGTGAGATCCCGGGGCCCCTGGGCGGGATCCACCCCTCCATCACGCCCTTCCAGGGATACAAGACGAAGGACGGAAGCTACATCATCGCCGCGATCGGCACGGACGCCCTCTTCGCCCGGTACGCGAAAGTCATCGGCCGGCCCGACCTGCCCGGGGACGAGCGCTTCAGGACCAACCCCCTGCGGACGAAGAACCGCAACGCCCTCAACGCGATCCTCGACCCGATCATGGCCTCGAAGACGACGGCGGAGTGGGCGGCGATCTTCGAGAAGGAGGGGCTTCCCTACTCACCGATCAACAACATGAGGCAGATCTGCGAGGACCCGCACATCGCCTATCGCCGGATGCTCGTCGAGATCGACCAGCCCCGGGTGGGGAAGATGCGGATCGCCGGATCGCCCATCAAGATGTCCGAGACCCCCGGAGAGGTCTACATGCCGGCGCCGCTGCTGGGCCAGCACACCGACGAGGTGCTCCAGTCCCTTTTGGGCTACAGCGACGAGACGCTCGCGCAGCTCAAGAAGGAGGGCGTCATCAACGACGGCTTCTAGCGCGGCGGCCGGGCAAAAAAGCGGGGCGACGGGCGCCCCGCTTTTTTTATGGCTTTGAGGTGACGGCCTGCGGGCCGGCGGGAATCGGTCCCGCCCGCTCTACAGGGGGATGTTGCCGTGCTTCTTCCAGGGCCGGTCCTCCCTCTTGTTGGCGAGCATCTGCAGGGACCGGATGATCATGGGCCGCGTCTCCCGCGGCTCGATGACGTGCTCGATGAGGGCATGGCGCGCCGCCTGGTAGGGCGTGGCGAAGTTCTCGATGTACTCCTGGGTCTTCTGCTTCAGGCTCTCGGGGTCCTCCTTGCGGAAGATGATCTTTGCGGCCCCCTCGGCGCCCATGACGGCGATCTCCGCCGAGGGCCAGGCCATGACGATGTCCGCCCCCGTCTGCCCGGAGCACATGCCGAGGTAGGAGCCGCCGTAGGCCTTGCGGATGACGATGGTGATCTTCGGCACCGTCGCCTCGGGGTAGACGTAGAGCATCTTGGCGCCGTGGCGGATGATGCCGCCGTACTCCTGCGCCGTCCCCGGGAGGTAGCCCGGGACATCGACGAAGGTGAGGATCGGCAGGTTGAAGCAGTCGCAGAACCGGATGAACCGCGAGGCCTTGTCGGAGGAGTTGATGTCGAGGCACCCCGCGAGCACCGCCGGCTGGTTGGCGATGATCCCTACGGGCTGGCCGTTCATGCGGGCGAAGCAGGTGATCATGTTCATCGCGTAGAGGGCCTGGCTCTCGTAGATCTCGCCGTTGTCGACGACCATCTTGATGATGCGCTTCATGTCGTAGGGGCGATTGCTCGCCTCGGGGACGAGCGTGTTGAGGGCGTCCTCCATGCGGTCCGCGGGGTCGCTGCACTCCGCGACGGGGGGCTTCTCACGGTGGTTGGAGGGCAGGTAGCTCAGCAGCCGCTTGATCTGGTCGATGCAGTCCTCGTCGCTGGCGGCCACGAAATGCGCCACCCCGCTCTTGGTGTTGTGCGTCATGGCGCCGCCGAGCTGCATGGCCGTGACGTCCTCCCCCATGACGGCCTTGACGACCTGGGGGCCCGTGATGAACATCTGGGCGTATTCCTTGTCGACCATGTAGATGAAGTCCATCAGCGCCGGCGAGTAGACGGCCCCTCCGGCCGAGGGGCCCATGATGGCGCTGATCTGCGGGATGATCCCCGAGGCCATGGTGTTCTTGTAAAAGATCCGCCCGTAGCCCGCCAGCGAGTCCACGGCCTCCTGGATCCTCGCGCCGCCCGAGTCGTTGAGGCCCACGATGGGGGCCCCGGCGGCCACGGCGCGGTCCATGCACTTGACGATCTTCGTCGCGTGCATCTCGCCCAGGGAGCCGCCCATGGTGCTGAAGTCCTGCGCGAAGGCGAAGACGGTCCGGCCGTCGACCCTGCCGTAGCCCGTCACGACGCCCTCGCCGGGGACCTCCGTCTTGTCCATGCCGAAGTTCGTGCAGCGGTGCTCGACGAACTTGTCCAGTTCCACGAAGCTCCCCTCGTCGAAGAGGCGCCCGAGCCGCTCGCGGGCCGTGAGCCTCCCCGTGGCCTTCACCTTCTCGAGGGCCTTGGTCCCGCCGCCCATCTCGATCTTCCGCTCGGCGGCCCTCATGCGTTCGATTTTTTCCTGATTCGTCACGGTTCATCACCTCTTTCTTTTTTTGGGGTTCTGTTCGGGTCTCAGTCTCGTTCGCTCAGCTCCAGCAGCACGCCGCCGGTGGAGCGGGGGTGCACGAAGGCGATTTTCGCGCCGCCCGCGCCGTAGCGGGGCTTCTCGTCGATGAGCCGCACGCCCTTGGCCTTCATCTCCGCCAGGGCCGCCTCGAGGTTGTCCACGCGCAGCGCCAGGTGCTGGATCCCCTCGCCGTTCTTCTCGATGTACTTGGCCACGGGACCGTCCGGCGCGGTCGACTCGAGCAGCTCGATCTCCGTCTCGCCGATCGGGAGGAACGCCACGCGCACCTTCTGCTCGGCCACCTCCTCGACGCCCACGGATTTGAGCCCCATCGCCTCGTAGACCTTCAGGGACTCGGCGATGCTCTTCACTGCGATACCGATGTGATCCAAACGTGTGATCTTCATGCTGACTAGACCTCCTGATTCGTCTGTGCCTTCAGGTAACGGTGATGCTGTAATTCTGGAGAAAGGACAGGATCCGGGCCGCCCCCGAGGTGGCCGTGATCTTCCCGCCGACCACTTCCTTCTCGATGAGGGGCAGGAGGTTGACGACCTGGGCGTTCCTGGCGAACCAAGCCTCCAGCCCTTCCTTGACCAGGGCCCACATCCACAGGCGTGACTGCTCGCTGCGCTTCCTCTCCAGCTCCCCCTTGTCGTTCATGATCCTGCGGTGCTTGAGCACGACGTCCCAGATCTCCTCGAGCCCCGCCCCCGTGAGGGAGCTGCACAGCAGCACGGGCGTGCTCCAGTCCGGCGAGGGGGGCGAGAGCAGGTGCATCGCCGTCTCGTACTGCGCCCGGGCGAGCTTGGCCCGCTCCACGTTGTCGCCGTCGGCCTTGTTGACCGCGATCGCATCGGCCAGCTCCAGGACGCCCTTCTTGATCCCCTGGAGCTCGTCCCCGGCCCCGGCGATCATGAGCACGAGGAAAAAGTCCACCATGGAGGCCACGGCGACCTCCGATTGCCCCACGCCGACCGTCTCCACCAGGATGACGTCGTAGCCGGCGGCCTCGCAGATCATCATGGTCTCCCGGGTCTTGCGGGCCACCCCGCCGAGGGTGCCCCCCGAGGGGGAGGGGCGGATGAAGGCCCGCTCGCTGGTGGAGAGCTTCTCCATCCGAGTCTTGTCGGCCAGGATGCTGCCGCCCGTCCGGGGGCTGCTCGGGTCGACGGCCAGCACGGCCACGCGGTGGCCCTTCTCGGTGAGCATCGTGCCGAAGCTCTCGATGAAGGTGCTCTTGCCCGCGCCCGGCACGCCCGTGATCCCCAGGCGGACGGCCTTGCCCGTGTAAGGCAGCAGCGCGTCCAAGACGGCCTGCGCCGTTTCCTGGTGCTCCGGCAGGATGCTCTCGATCAGCGTGATCGTTTTGGCCATGACCAGCCGGCTGCCGCCCGTCACGCCCTGGACGTAGTAGTCGATTCCCTTTTCGGCCATCGCCCTGCACCGGGTTCGAAGCGTTGCGTTGATGCGGCAAGGCCGGGGGAGGGGTTCTCCCCCGGCCGTCGTCCTAGGCCGCCCGTTTCAGGTACTTGTTCTCCAGCAGGGACAGGACCTTGTCCGCCGATTCGGGGATCGAGGTCCCCGGCCCGAAGATCCCCACGACCCCCGCCTTGTAGAGGAAGTCGTAGTCCGTCGGGGGGATGACGCCGCCGGCGATGACCAGGATCTCGCCCGCGCCCATCTCCTGGAGCTTCCGGATCAGCTCGGGCACCAGCGTCTTGTGGCCCGCCGTGAGGCTCGAGGCGCCCACGACGTGGACGTCGTTCTCGAGGGCCATCCGGGCCGCCTCCTCGGGGGTCTGGAACATGGGGCTGATGTCGATGTCGAAGCCCAGGTCGGCGAAGGCCGTGGCGACGACCTTGATGCCGCGGTCGTGGCCGTCCTGGCCCATCTTCGTGACGAGCATCCTCGGGCGCCGGCCCGTCTGCTTCAGGAAGTTCTCCGTGCGCTTCTGCAGGCCCCGGATCACGTCGCTTTCGCCGTACTCGGAAGAGTAGACGCCGGAGATCATCCGGGTGGTGGCCACGTAGCGGCCGAAGACCTTCTCCATGGCGTCGCTGACCTCGCCCACGGTGGCGCGAAGCCGGATGGCCTGGATGGAGGCCTCCAGGAGGTTGCCGCCCTTTTCGGCCGCGGCCGTGATGTTCTCCAGGGCCTTCTTCACGGCGGCCCCGTCGCGCCTGGCCTTGAGTTCCTTGATCCGGGCGATCTGCTCGTCGCGCACCGTGCTGGGCACCTCGAGCACCTCGACGGGGGGCTCTTCCTTCACGCGGTACTTGTTGACGCCGACGATGACGTCCTTGCCCTGGTCGATGCGGGCCTGGCGCCTGGCCGCCGACTCCTCGATGCGGAGCTTCGGCATGCCCGTCTCGATGGCGCGGGCCATGCCGCCCAAGGCCTCGATCTCGTCCATGATCTTCTTGGCCTCGCGGATGATGGAGCCCGTGAGGGCCTCGATGTAGTAGGAGCCGCCCAGGGGGTCCACCACGTGGCAGATCTGGGACTCCTCCTGAATGATGATCTGGGTGTTGCGGGCGATGCGGGCCGAGAAGTCCGTCGGCAGGCTGATCGCCTCGTCGAAGGAGTTCGTGTGGAGCGACTGGGTGCCGCCCAGGGCCGCCGCGAGGGCCTCGAGGGTCGTGCGGATGATGTTGTTGTAGGGGTCCTGCTCCGTGAGGCTCCAGCCCGAGGTCTGCACGTGGGTGCGCAGCACCGTGGAGCGGGGGTTCTTCGGGTTGAACTCGCTGACCGTCTGGTGCCACAGGTAGCGGGCCGCGCGCAGCATGGCGATCTCCATGAAGAAGTTCATCCCGACGCCGAAGAAGAACGAGAGCCGGGGAGCGAAGTCGTCGATGGAGAGGCCGCCGTCGATGGCCGCCCGGATGTACTGCTTGCCGTCCGAGAGCGTGAAGGCCGTCTGCAGGACCGAGTTGGCGCCCGCCTCCATGATGTGGTAGCCGCTGATGGAGATCGTGTTGTAGCGCGGCATGTGCTTCGAGCAGTAGGCGATGATGTCCGAGACGATCCGCATCGAGGGCTGGGGCGGGTAGATGTAGGTGTTGCGGGTGAGGAATTCCTTGAGGATGTCGTTCTGGATCGTGCCTGCGAGCTGCTCCTGCTTGACGCCCTGCTCCTCGGCGGCGACGATGTAGCCCGCCAGGATCGGCAGCACGGCGCCGTTCATCGTCATGGAGACGGTCACCTTGTCCAGGGGGATCCCGTCGAAGAGGACCTTCATGTCCTCCACGGAGTCGATGGCGACGCCGGCCTTGCCGACGTCGCCGGCCACGCGCGGGTGGTCGGAGTCGTAGCCGCGGTGCGTGGCCAGGTCGAAGGCCACCGAGAGGCCCGTCTGGCCCGCGGCGAGGTTTCTTCGGTAGAAGGCGTTGGATTCCTTCGCCGTGGCGAACCCGGCGTACTGCCGGATCGTCCAGGGCTGGTTGGCGTACATGGTGGCCACGGGGCCGCGGACGTAGGGGGCCATGCCGGAGAGGGTGTTGACGAAGTCGAGACCCTCGAGATCCTCCGCCGTGTAGATGGGCTTCACGGTGATCCCCTCGGGCGTCTCCCAGTTGAGCGCCTCGACGGGCTTCCCCTTGAGTTCCTTCGCAGCCTGTTCCATCCATTTCTTCATCTGGGGGTGTTGAGCCATTGTCTTCCTCCTTGATTCAGCCTGTGCGTGAAAGGCCTGTGTTGCTGTGTCGATCCCGGTTGTCCGATTCCGCCTCGATGCCCGCGGCGCGGCATCGATGTCCCCGCCCCGAAGGGACCCGCTTCCGCTCCTCAGGGCAGCATCCGTGGGTCCTCCGCCGCGACCCGCTGGCCCAGGAGGCCTCGGGCGAGCCTGACGAGATTCTCCCCCCGATGGTTGTACCGCCACTCGATTTCCTTGAGGTAGAGCGGGAAGTACGCTCGGGGCACCCCGCGGTAGTGCCTGAGCCACTGCCGGGTGAAGGACCAGAACCCGTCGATCTCCGGCGGGATCTCGCGGTCCCTCCGGGTCCCCGGCGCGCCGTTGACCACGACGCTGCCGCCGCGGACATCCAGGGACGTGCAGGCCAGGGTCCCGCCGCAGTATCGCAGCTCCCCGGCCTCCGCGGCGCCTTCGCCCTCGGCGACGGGGATCGCGAAGAGACGGCCGTTGCCCTGGTAGATGCCCAGGGCCATCCGCTCCCCCGACCGGGAGAAGTCCGGGCGGAACCGCACGCCGTCCCCGGCGATCGCCGCCCCCCCGTCCGTCCTGGCCAGCAGGGCCTTCAGGGCCTTCATCTCGTGCGTGTAGATGGCGGTCCGCAGGATCCGAAACCATCGCTGGACCGTCTTGAGGTCCAGCGGCACCTGGTGCCGAAGTCGGTAGGCCGGTACCCCCAGGCAGAAATATTCGAGCAGCCGGCCCTTCCAGTAGGGGGAGATCTTTGCGGAACCCCAGAACGTCCTGTCGAACTTGCGCGTCAGGCCGCAGCGGCCGCAGCGCCGCTGCCCCGTGGAAAGGCGCCAGAAGCTCGTTCCGCCGCATCGAGGACAAATCAACATGACCGACTCTGTCTGCAGGACAGGTGCAACCGACATGGGGTAAGGTTTGTGCGCGCTTCTAGCACCGGGACCGGGCGAAAACTATCGGGTACCGTCTGATTCTGCTGTAGGACTCGTTCAGGGGCGCCTGTCGGGTTTTGTCTGACAACATCCGCAAGGCCCCGTGCTGCAAGGGTTGCGAGGCGCTGCACCCGGCCGCGGGACCCGTTTCCCCGCGGCCGCCCGACCGTTTGGCTCAAATATTCACTTGAAAAGCGGCGGCGAATTTGTGTAGACGGGTGCAAAACAAGCGGGGGGTTGACATGCCGACCGTCGAAGAATTGCTCGCCCGGGCCGCGCAGCCGTCGAAGGACGCCCTGCGGATGCACCCGTTCTACCGGGGAAAGCTCCAAGTGGCCCCGAAGTGCGCCATCCGGGACTTCTCGGATTTCTCCATCTGGTACAGCCCGGGGGTCGCCGCCCCGTGCAAGGACATCCAGGCGAACCCCGAGAGGGTCTTCGAGCACACCAACAAGGGCAACCTGATCGCCGTCGTCACCAACGGGACGCGCGTGCTGGGACTGGGCGACATCGGCCCCGAGGCGAGCCTGCCCGTCATGGAGGGCAAGGCGATCCTCTTCAAGTACCTGGGCGGCGTCGACGCCGTGCCCATCGCCCTGCGCACGAAGGACCCCGCGCAGTTCATCGAGACCGTCAAGCTCCTCGAGCCCGCCTTCGGCGGCATCAACCTCGAGGACATCTCCCAGCCGGAGTGCTTTCGGATCCTCGACACCCTGCGGGCCGAGATGAACATTCCGGTATGGCACGACGACCAGCAGGGGACGGCCTGCGTGATCCTCGCCGGGCTTCTCAACGCCCTGAAGATCGTCGGCAAGCGCCTGCAGGACGCCCGGATCGTGCTCTTCGGCATCGGGGCGGCCAACGTGGCCACCTACCGCCTGCTCCGGGCGAGCGGGGCCGACCCGGCGCGGATCGTCGCCGTCGACTCCAAGGGGACGCTGCACCGCGGCCGCGGCGACATCGAGGCCGCGCAGAGGGACTTCGCCGTCAAGTGGCGGATCTGCCTCGAGACCAACGGGGCGGGCCTGGTCGGGACCGTGGCCGACGCGCTGAAGGGGGCCGACGTCTTCATCGGCGCCTCCACCCCGGGGCCGGGCGTCATCAAGCCCGAGTGGGTCCGGGGGATGGCGAAGGACGCCGTCGTCTTTCCCTGCGCGAACCCCGTCCCCGAGATCTGGCCCTGGGAGGCCAAGGCGGCGGGCGCTCGGATCGTCGGGACGGGACGGAGCGACTTCCCCAACCAGATCAACAACTCGCTGGGCTTCCCCGGCATCTTCCGGGGCGTGCTCGACGTGCGGGCCCGGAACATCACCGACGAGATGGCCGTCGCCGCCGCGGAGGAGATCGCCCGGGTGGCCGAGGAGAAGGGCCTTTCCGACGACCGCATCGTCCCCGCCATGGACGACGAGGATCTCTACCCCCGCTGCGCCGTCGCCACGGCCCTGAAGGCCCAGGAGCAGGGGATCGCGCGGGTCGAAAAAACCGGGGAGGAGCTCTACCGGGAGGCCGTGGCGGCGGTCCGCGGCGCGCGCGAGATGACCCGCGTCCTCGTGGAGCAGGGGGTCATCGCCCCCGCCCCGGCGGAGTGACGGCGGAGCAACAGGGGCACCGCGGGGAAAGGGGGCCGGGCGAAGCGGCGAAACAGGCGGTCCGGAGCCGTTGACGCGGGCCTGAAAGGTTTCAATTCAGCACAAGGAGGCAAAACCACTATGGGAATCGAGAGCCGTATCTTCAACAAGGAACTGCTGTCCAAGATCACGACGGCCGAGGAGGCCGCCAGGCACATCAAGGACGGGATGATCGTCGGCACGAGCGGGTTCACCCCCTGCGGGTACCCCAAGGCCGTGCCGCTGGCCGTGGCCGAAAGGGTCAAGAAGGGCGAGAAGCTCCGGCTGTCCCTTCTGACGGGCGCTTCCGTCGGCGTCGAGCTCGACGAGGCCTGGGCCGAGGTGAACGCCATCGCCAGGCGCTACCCCTACCAGACGGGCAAGAAGATCAACCAGCGGATCAATAGCGGCGACACGATGTTCTTCGACATCCACCTGAGCCAGATGGCCCAGCAGCTGCGCTACGGCTTCCTGGGCAAGATGGACGTGGCCATCGTCGAGGCCGTCTGCATCCTGGAAAACGGCGGGGTCGTCCCGTCCACCTCGGTCGGCAACTCACCCACCTTCCTCCAGCAGGCCGAGAAGGTCATCATCGAGGTCAACACGAGCCAGCCCATGGAACTCGTCGGGATGAGCGACATCTTCATCCCGGCCGACCCGCCGGCACGCCACCCGCTGCCGATCACGGACGTCAACCAGCGCATCGGCACGATCTACATGCCCTGCGACCCGCGTAAGGTCGTGGCCGTCGTGCCCTGCGACATCGGGGACAAGACGCGGCCCCTGGCCCCCATCGACGAGCAGTCCAAGGCCATGGCCCGGCACCTGATCAAGTATCTCGAAAAGCATTACGGCGCGGTGCTCCCGCCCCTGCAGTCGGGCGTGGGCAACGTGGCCAACGCCGTCATGGCGGGCCTCGTGGAGAGCGACTACAAGAATTTGAAGGTCTGGACGGAGGTCATCCAGGACGCCATGTTCGACCTCATCGACGCGGGCAAGCTCAACGCCGTCTCCGGCACGTCGCTCTCCCCCTCGCCCGAGGGCCTGCAGCGCTTCTACAAGAACATCATGAAGTACCGCGACAAGATCATCCTGCGGCCCCAGGAGGTCAGCAACAACGCGGAGATCGCCCGACGCCTGGGCCTCATCGCCATGAACACGGCCCTCGAGGTGGACATCTACGGCAACGTCAACTCCACCCACACCTTCGGCACCACCATGGTCAACGGCATCGGCGGCTCCGGCGACTTCTCCCGCAACTCGGGGCTCGTCGTCTTCCTGACGCCGTCGGCGGCCAAGAAGGGGGCTATCTCCCGCGTCGTGCCCCACGTGACCCATTACGATCACACGGAGCACGAGGTGCACCTCGTCGTGACGGACCAGGGGGTGGCCGACCTGCGCGGGCTCGACCCGAAGGAGAAGGTGCCCCTCATCATCGAGAACTGCGCCCACCCGGACTACCGGCCCCTGCTGTGGGACTACTACAGGCGCGCCCAGAAGAAGGTGGGCGGCCACATCCCCATGCTTCTCGACGAGGCATACAGCTGGCACGTGCGCTTCAACGAAACGGGAACCATGAAACCCGAGGGGGCGGCCTGAAAGAGCTTCCCGCTGAAGACGCCGGGGACCGGGGGCCATCGCCCCGCCCCCGGCAGGGGGCGCGTTCCGGTGTCGGGGTGTCGGACAAAGACTGACACAATCTCAATGAGCGGTCCTACAAGAGAATCGGACAATGCCCGATAGCGCAGGGCGGCCCGCGGTGATAGAAGCGCAACCGGTTGACCCGCCAATCAAACACCATTGCTTCGACAACGTGCAGCGTGTCCGAAAGGGAGCATGCGAATGAAACTGTTATTTGGCCTGACTGTGGCATTGATCGGGATGGGCACGGTGTTTTTTGCCCTGGTGCTGCTGGTGGGCGTCATCAAGGTGCAGAGCTACCTGGTGTCGCTTGCGGAGCGGCGGAAGGCCCCGAGGGTTTCGGCGGCACCGGCCGCCGGGTCGGCGGCGATGGCGGCCCCCGCGGGGGACGAGGGGGAGGTTTTGGCCGTGATAGCGGCGGCGGTGTCGGCGTTTCGCCGGAAACCGTAAGGGAGAGCGGGCCCTCGGCCGGCGCGGCGGATCGGGCAGGGAGCCACAGCGACGGCGGCGCCGGGGCGTCGGGAGGCGCGATCACACAAGCAGACAAAGGAGACGAGCAGACATGAAGAAGTTCCGCGTCCACGTGAACGGGAAGGCGTATGAAGTCGAGATCGAAGAGTTGACGGCGGCGGCCCCGAAGCCTGCGGCGGCCCCTGCGTCGGCGCCGAAGCCTGCGGCGGCGGCCCCGAAGCCTGCGGCGGCGGGCGACGAGGTGATCACGGCGCCCATGCCGGGCAAGGTCCTTTCGATTGCGGTGCAGCAGGGCCAGTCGGTCAAGGCGGGGGATCTGATTTTGGTGCTCGAGGCGATGAAGATGGAGAACGAGATCTACTGCGGCCGCGACGGGGTGGTCAAGCAGATCGGGGTGAGCGTCAACGCCACGGTCAACACGGGGGACACGATGGCCGTGATCGGCTGATGGCCGGCGGCCGCAACGGGGAAAGGACACACCGATGGAAATCAACCTTCTGCATGCCGTGCAGGCCCTGGTGCAGAGCACGGGGTTCATGTCGATCAGCTACCAGCAGGGGATCATGCTCGGGATCTCCTTTGCGCTGTTGTACCTGGCGATCGTCAAGGGGTTCGAGCCGCTGCTGCTGTTGCCGATTGCCTTCGGGATGCTGCTGGCCAACATTCCGGCGGCGGGGCTGATGGCGCCGCCGACGGTGGAGATCGACGCGGTGACGGGCAAGGAGAAGACGGTGGTGGGGGGTCTGCTGTGGTACCTCTACCAGGGGGTGAAGCTGGGGATCTACCCGCCGCTGATCTTTTTGGGGGTGGGGGCGATGACGGACTTCGGTCCGCTGATCGCGAACCCCAAGACGCTGCTGTTGGGGGCGGCGGCGCAGCTGGGGATTTTTTCGACGTTCATGGGGGCGCTCTACCTGGGGTTCACCCCTCAGGAGTGCGGCTCGATCGGGATCATCGGGGGGGCGGACGGGCCGACGGCGATCTTCGTGACCTCGAAGCTGGCCCCGCACCTGCTGGGGGCCATTGCGATTGCGGCCTACTCGTACATGGCGCTGGTGCCGATCATCCAGCCGCCGATCATGCGCCTGCTGACGACCAAGAAGATGCGGACGGTGGTGATGGCGCAGCTTCGTCCGGTGTCGAAGACCGAGCGGATCGTCTTCCCGATCGCGGTGACGCTGGTGTGTTCGCTGATGCTGCCCGATGCCACGCCGCTGATCGGGATGCTGATGCTGGGCAACCTGTTTCGGGAGTCGGGGGTGGTGGGGCGGCTCAACGACACCTCGCAGAACGCGCTGATCAACATCGTGACGATCTTTTTGGGCACGACGGTGGGGGCGACGGCGAGCGCGGAGAACTTTTTGACCTTCCAGACGATCTCGATCGTGGTGCTGGGGCTTCTGGCCTTCTGCGTGGGCACGGCGGGCGGGGTGCTCTTCGGGGTGATCATGTACTTCGTTTCGGGCGGGAAGGTCAACCCGCTGATCGGTTCGGCGGGGGTTTCGGCGGTGCCGATGGCGGCGCGGGTCTCGCAGGTGGTGGGGCAGAAGGAGAACCCGAAGAACTTTTTGCTGATGCACGCCATGGGGCCCAACGTGGCGGGGGTGATCGGTTCGGCGGTGGCGGCGGGGGTGCTGCTGTCGCTGTTCAAGGGATGAGATAACGGGCAGACGAAAGAGGGAAGGACGACATGTACAAGAAGGCGATACCGGGGGACATCCCGGCGCTCAAGCCGGGGCTTTCCAAGACGCTGCAGAAGACGGTGACGGAGCCCGACATCCTGGCCTTCGGTCGGGGGAAGCTGACGGAGCTGCTGGCCACGCCGACGATGACGGCGCTGATGATCGAGGCGGCCGTGGGGGCGGTGGACCCGCTGCTGCCGGAGGAGTACTGCACGATCGGGACGAAGACGGCGGTGACGTACCTCAACGCGACGTTCGTGGGGATGACGCTGACGGTGGTGGCGACGCTGGCGGAGATCGAGGGCCGGCACCTGAGCTTCGAGGTCATGGCCTTCGACGAGCTGGGGCAGGTGGCCCGGGGCCGCCACGAGCGGCACATCGTCAACGCCGACCACTTCATGCAGACGGCCCGCAAGCGCTGCGAAGCCGTCCAG
>Ga0116149_1002651_pt1 | contig 19347 bp, 10 predicted proteins | sample AD_UKC057_MetaG_FD_89787 | JGI IMG/M metagenome (GOLD analysis project Ga0116149, IMG submission 89787) | Active sludge microbial communities of municipal wastewater-treating anaerobic digesters from USA - AD_UKC057_MetaG | ecosystem: Engineered > Bioreactor > Anaerobic > Digestate | place: USA... | reverse complement strand
CTGGCATTCTTTCAACAACTCGTCGATGAGGGCATCCTGTTTTGATTTCGTACTGGCCACCGTATCCTCCTTCGTAGTGAAGAGTTATAGTTTGCCAGTTACACAGTTATTTGTACACCCCCAATTCAAAAGCATCCCCCTGACGACCGGCAGGGATCTGGAGTATACGCTGCTGCATGAAATGATTCATGCCTATGAATCCCTCATCCCTCAAGCATTGCAGCAGTATCTTGTTTTGTTCTTGTATGGGAAGCTATCCGAAACATTCGGCACCGGTGAGCTTGATAGAATCATTCGAACCGAACAGCATTGCTTAGCCGTGGTGCATGATCTGCTGTTTCTTCTGAAGTCATTGGACTTGGACCTGGCAATGGATCTTGCCCCCGGAGCCATTATCGATTATGGCAGTGAAGAATTCTTCGATCCGGAGGGTGAAGGGTGAGCTAGGAGCGAACTCACTGGAATCTCCACGAGAAAAAGCAACCTCAAATGCTTTCCTGGCTTAAGAACCGCTCGAGATTTGATGGCATGGCTACATGACATTGTTGGCACTCGGCAGCAAAAGCAAAAGACTGCGGATTTCTTCCGGTAATCATAAGCCGCTGATTGACTTTATCCTTTCAGGCATCATAGTAGCAACCTTCTGTTTGCCCCTCAGCACGTTCTCCAAAAAAATTCCTTGTCTCGTGGTTTTCCGGCCTTGATTTGTCGTGCTTCGGTGAGTAGTATTTTTGCATTTTAGTTTCTATATTGTTCGCTTATCTGATCTTAAACGGGTTCGCCTGCTGCCTTCACTGCTTCTTTGATCCCCAGGTGAACCCCTTTTGATATCCAAGGGAGAACCGTGAACAAGCAAACTCGTACCCAACAATTCATCCTTGAGCACCTGCAGCATCAATTAGCCGGGCTATGGACAAAAAGATATCAAATCGAGTTTTCGAATCCATGTCAATGCCAGCTTGCACATTATATTCTCGCTCTCATCGCGGTCGCGGCTGCGGGCCTGCTCTACGAAGGGGTCAGCCGATTACTCGGTTACGATGGCTTTCCTCCATTTGTCCTGTTTTATCCAGTGGTCATGCTGACAGCATTGCTGGCAGGTTTGTGGCCCGGTCTCCTGGCAACGGCAGCTGCAACGCTGCTCGTAGGGGTCTTCTTTCTTGAGCCTTTTTTTCTTGAACCGCGAGGGCAGCTTCCCCTTGCTAGCCACGCAGCCGCAATCAGTCTGGCGCTCTTCGTGGGCATCTGTGTATTGCTGAGCTTCGTTGCCGAGCTTTTTCGTCAAACCCGCTGCCGTTTGAGAAATGCGGTGGCGGAATTGGATCAGACAAATACTCAGCTTCAGCACGAGATCGCAAAACACCAACGGGCCGAGCAGGAACTGTGGCAGAGTCGCGAGCAGTTCCGCATTATGGGTGAAGCAGTAGACTACGGCGTATGGATGTGCAACAAGGAAGGTGGTGCTGAGTACGTAAGCGATTCATTCCTGAAGCTGCTCAATATGACCTTGAAAGAGAATCTCCAGTTTGGCTGGACTAAACGCCTACCACCCGAGGATGTGGAGCCAATGATGGAGAAGTGGCTCCACTGCGTGCGCACGGGAGAGATGTGGGACAGCGAACATCGCATTATTGACCACCACGGGAAAATCCACACGATTCTCACCCGTGGCAATCCGGTGCGCGATGAGCAAGGGAACATCACCTCCTGGGTCGGCATCAACCTTGATATCACGGACCGCAAGCAGGCGGAAAACGCTTTGGAAGCCGAGCGAGCGCGGCTGCAGGCGGTACTTGATTCGTTGCCTGTTGCTGTGTGGATTACCGACGAAAAAGGCAGCATTATCCAGAGTAACAAAATGGTCGAGCAGATATGGGGGGAAGTGCCCGTATCGCGTGACATCGACAGCTACGGAGAATACAAAGGCTGGTGGGCCGACACCGGCGAACCGATCGAAGCCGAAGGCTGGGCGCTTGCCCGCGCGGTTATGAAGGGTGAGGTTTCCACCGGAGAAATCATCGATGTACAGCGCTTCGACGGCGCGCGTGCTACCATTCTGAATAACGCTTCGCCGGTGAAAGATGGTGAAGGTCGGATCATGGGCGGGGTTGCCGTTGCTCAGGATATTACCGAGCTCCGGACCGCGGAGCAGGAACTACGGCAGCAAGCACAACTGCTAGATTTGTCGAGAGATGCGATCTTCACTTGGGAACTGGATGGTGCCATTCAGTATTGGAACCAGGGTGCTGAAGAGCTTTATGGGTATGACCAGACTGAGGCGATCGGCCATGTCAGCCACGAACTGCTAAAGACGACTTTCCCGTATGGAGTTGTGCAGCTGAAGACTGATCTGGCGCGGGATGGCCAGTGGCGTGGCGAACTGCACCATACCAGTAAGGATGGCCGTCAGCTCGTCGTTGAAAGTCGCATGGTATTTATCCGTCACAATGAGCACTCCCTAGTGCTAGAAAGCAGCCGCGACGTTACCGAGCGCAAACGGGCAGAAGAAGCGCTTCTGCAGAGCGAACAGCGATATAAGGACTTAACTGAAAGCTTAGAAGAGCTGGTACAGAAACGGACCGCTGCCTTGCGACAATCGGAAGACCAGCTGCGGTGGCTTTCCTCCCGCTTGCTGCGGGCGCAGGAAGATGAGCGCAAGCGGATCGCCATGGACCTGCACGACAGCATTGCCGCTTCCCTGGCCGCGACCAAGATGAAGCTGGAGCTGCTAGGCCGAAGACCTGAGCAGGATTGTGATCATTTCCAGACAGAGATTGCACGTGCCGCGGACCTCATTCATGAGACCAACGAGAATGTCCGCCAGCTCATGGCAAACTTGAGGCCTGCGATGCTCGATGACCTGGGGCTCTTTCCTGCTTTGCGGAACCATGTGCGCCGTTTCCGGGAGCAGTATCCGAACATCGCTGTCTCGATGGTAGCTGGGTTTGATGAAGAAGCGATTCCTGAGCGACTGCGCATCGTGCTGTTTCGGATTGCCCAGGAAGCGCTCACCAATATCGGCAAGCACAGCGGAGCTACCAGGGCGGACATATCCTTGCACAAAGAAGGTGAGGGGCTGTGCCTGGAGGTGCGTGATAACGGCCGAGGATTTGATGTAGAAGCGGCTTACAGTGCGCACCATCATGAGACCGGGTTTGGCCTTACCTCCATGAAGGAGCGTACCGGCTTTTCCGGTGGAACGCTCACCATAGAGAGCGCTCCCGAAAAAGGAACAGCGATTCGAGCCACCTGGCCCTTGGGAGAGGTCGATCCTCTTCCGATACCCGCTGCGCCGTGCACAACGGTAAGTCACCTGGAACAAGACGTGCTCCATACCATCCTGCTGGTTGAAGATAATGAGATCTTTCGACATGCGTTCAAGGATAATCTGGTCATCTGCTTCCCGGACGTGCACATTGAGGAGTCGGCCGAGGGTAGGCAGGCACTGCAGATCATACAGGACTCTCAGCCGCAACTGATCTTTATGGATATCAACCTGCCCGGAGAAAATGGGCTGAAACTCACACAGAAAATAAAAGAGCTTAATCCTGAAGCAATCGTAATTATTCTCACTTCCTACGATACCCCGGAATACCGGGAAGCGGCTATGGAAGCCGGAGCATGCCATTTCGTGGTGAAAGGATCGTTGAGCATGGACGAGATCGCTGCTTTGGTCCGAACGGCGATGGCTGAATAGGGACTTGTTTCGGCTGAAGAGCTGCTCGATTGCATGTGTTAATTCCTTGCCAAATCCCTCATTCCGCCTGAATGGCCACTAACCATAGACTGCATTCGGTGTTATACACTCCGGAGAGTAACATTTCCAAAGGGTAGTCTGGGCCTACCCGGGCCTGTAGCATCGTAAGAGACAAACCGGAGAGTATGGTATAAAAAGAAAGGCTGCCCGCGTGCTGTTTTCTCTGCCAGTTCAGAGAAGAAGCGTCGAGTATGGGACCCTTTCCTCGGAAAATCTGCCCCCGACCTGTCTAGTTTTCTCCTTTAGATGACAATCCTGTATTTTCCTGTTGGCTCCCTCCAAGCAGCCGGATATGATGAAACTTCCTTATCGTAACAGATGAGGCCGGAAGGAGAGAGAGGATGCAGGTACCGGGAGGAAGTACAATTAAGTGTAAATAGTAAGGGTGCACATTCATAGGGACAGTGCGCCTTTTTTTGTGCACACGACGAGAAGCATAAATCCCAAACTGGATACACGGGAAGGTCCACCGGTAGCTTGTGTGCTTGCAGTTCTATTCGAAAACTGAAGGAGGAGAATGAGCAATCACGAGCTTGAGTACAAGAATCACGTGATTATCGCCACACCAGCACTTCAGAACAGTCTCTGGACAACCAGCGGGCATATTCAAAAAACTGATGGTCCATTAGCACCGCGGGTCTTTTTTCTCACATCAGACACCTTTCTTACCGAAGAGGAGGCCATCAAAAATGCCTGGAAGGAAGGTAAGAAGATCATAGATGGAGAGCTTCAGGGTAAGGAGTAACAATGTAACGGACAACGCTTCGTTTGACATCCGCTTTCTCTTACTAAAACACAGTAGCTTCAAAAACCATGATCGGCCGTGGAAAGCGCCTTCAAAGAGAGCTGAGCCATGCTCTTCGTCTTAACGAACTCCCCCTTATTTTACCCTTGACAGCTGAACGTTGTTACCTGTACGGTAGCATTTCTGCTATAGTTTTTTTGATTCAGTACCTATCAAAATTAAAGGACCCAGCCAGAGGAGATGTGCAGGTCAGTCGAGTCTGCACCAGTATAAGTGTCCTGCCAGGTGACCCCTAGGGAGCTGTATTGGTCGATCACCTAGGTGCCATCTTGGCGACTCGAGGTGGTACCGCCGGTGACGTACGGCTCATCAAAGGTGAGCGTCTTCTGTTCTGCCTTGGTTGCTGGATGATCTCATAACGCCTAGAAGAGGTGGTTTTTCGCTGGACGAGGCTTGAAAGACTTTATCTGCTTACGTCTTCGTTGTCTCTTCGGGAGCATCTGCCCGGGGATGAATCCATGCGCTCGATTCCACCGGTGACGAGCTGTCTATCGCCGTTACCTGATTGCGCCCGGCGTTTTTGGACTGATACAGCGCCTGATCTGCGGTATCGAAGAGTTGGGTGGTGCTGTTCGCGGTTCCTCCCGGAACATATTCCGATACTCCGATGCTGATCGTTACCACAATATGATTCCGGTCGACGATTACCGGGGTGTGTTCCATGGCCATGCGCAGGCGCTCAGCCAGCTGTGTTGCCGCGCCGAGGCTGGTCTCGGGAAGGATGACCGAAAATTCATCGCCGCCGTAGCGAGCTACAACATCAGTGCTGCGCAGCGACTCGGTGAGTGTGGCTGCAACCTTCTGCAGCACGAAGTCGCCGGTACGATGCCCATAGAGATCGTTGAGCTGTTTGAAGTGGTCGATATCAATTATAAGAAGGGAAAAAGGCCGTGAATAGCGTACCCCACGGTCGAACTCATACTCCAGTGCGGTGAAAAACTGACTCTTGTTATAGACCCCGGTGAGTCCATCCCGAAAAGCGATCGTCTTGAGCTTCTCGTTTGCTTCCTTCAATGAGCACGCCAGTTTCTCGGCGCGTTCCTTCTCCTGCTGATACTGTGCTGCCAGTTGAGCGTAGCTGAGGTTGAGCTTTAAGAGTTCTGCATTTGCCTCCTCAAGTATCTGTGAATACGGTTTCATGTCGGCTGCTCGAATATCGAAGCAGGCAAAAAGGTCGTTGCACCTTTCAGCAACTGAATCGATCATCCGGCTGGTTGATTCTTCATCAACGCCGCAGCTCTGTTTGAGCGTCTTGCAGACGAGTCGATATGCTTCAGGATTATTTCTGCCATGATATATTGAGGAAATTCTGTCTCCCAGGTGCAGAATAGTTGCCGCGGTTTGGTATGCTTCGGGAGCATCGTGGTGATGATGATGGAATTGGACCGGTATGATCACGCTTCCCGGGAATCCCCATTTTTCAAAAAGCCGCATACCGAGCTCCTGATGATCAAAGCCAAAAACATTTTGTTCAACAACGTGCATGGGCAGCCCGGTTATCTTCTTTTCGTCAAGAACATACTCGCCGTAACTTCCGAAGCTGAAATGCATGACAACGATGCCGATATCCTGCAGCAGTCCGCTCACGAAAGACTCATCGCTCTGGGAGCCGATCAGTCTTGACACCGATTCCGCAGCAACACCAGCGGTCACTGCCCGTCTCCAGAAAAGGTCAAAGTCAAAGCTGCCATGGTTTGAACCTTTCATGGAATCGACAACCACAAAACCAAGGGCGATGTTTTTCAGGACATTCAGCCCCAGCATTGAAAGCGCTTGAGGAATGGTGCTTACTTTTTTTGAAAGACCGTAAAACGATGAATTCGCCACCTTGAGAACTTTGGCAGCAATTCCCGGGTCAGATGACACTACCTTGGCCAGAGAGGTGAACGAGGAAGAATCCTCACGCACTGCGTCAAGTATCTCTATCGCGATGACCGGCAGCGTGGGAAGCCGCGGTTCACGTTCAATAATGTCGGTGATGCTTCTCATGAATCTTCTCCTGTGAATCTATGTGTCGAGGCGATGACTGTGCAGCAGCTCAAAGAGCGTTTGCTGAGAGTCGGGAAGCTGGTTTTCATAGCAGGTCTCCACGTAGTGTTGTTTACATCCATGTACGATTGACGTGGTTACTCGTGCTGGTCAAAAGTGAAGCCCTTGTTCTGAATGAGGGTCAGACACGCATCGACCACATCCTCATCGTAGGTAATTCCTCGATTACGGGATATTTCTTCAAGAGCTTGGTTAATACCAAGTGTCGGACGATACGGCCGATGGGAAGCCATCGCCTCTAGGACATCTGCCACGGCAATAATTCGTGCCTCAATAAGAATTGCGTTTCCTCGTAGGCCAAGAGGATATCCTGAGCCATCCATTCGCTCATGATGTTGGTAGACAATGTGTGCGATAGGCCAGGGAAAATCGATCGGACGGAGAATTTCATATCCTACCTGAGGATGAGTCTTGATGATCTGAAACTCGATGGTGCTCAGCCGTCCCGGTTTGCTGAGTATCTCGGCCGGGATCGAAATCTTTCCGAGATCATGAATAGCAGCTGCGATGCGAATCGCGTCAACCTGATTCTCGGGAAGATTCATGAGCGTGGCAATAGCTTGTGCCAGATTACTAACTCGACGTTGATGCCCCGCTGTATAGGGATCCTTGCATTCGACTGTTGAGGAAATGACCTGAATGATGCCCTGCATGGTCTCCCTGAGTTGATGCATGCTGGCTTGTAGATCTTCTTCTGCCTGTTTTCGCCTCGTTACCTCTTGAATGATCGCGGTTGCTTCGTTCTCTCCGCTTGCGACAATGCGGGAGTCGAAGGCGCGGTAGCTTCCGTTCGATGGGAAAATGTACTCGAAACCTTGAATCTCGCCGGTTCGAAGCGCCTTTTCGACATTAGTCATTATCTGAGTGGAGAAAGAGGAGGGCATCGCCTGGGTGATGTGCGTGCTTGCAGAGTGATCGGCCAAGAACAATTCCTGAAACTCCGGAGCAGTCTTACAGTCAATTATAGAGCCTTCTACATTGATTTGAACAATGAGGTCAGGAATGGCATCCAGCAGCGCTCTGTGCTTGAGCTCACTCTTTCGGAGAGCATTGAGGGTTTCGTAAGCTCTCAGCATGGCATGAACGCGACGTCCAAGAATCAGCCAGTTCACGGGTTTTGTGATGAAATCGGTAGCACCGCTCTCATACGCCTTGGTGATAGACTCCATATCGTCGCACCCAGTGATCATGAATATCGGAACCGTCTGTCCTCCGGGTATGAGACGGAGTGTTTCGCACACCGCAAAACCATCCATCTTCGGCATCATCACATCAAGCAAAACAACCTGGGGCTGATAGTGGTGGAAAGCCTCCAAAGCTTCTTCACCATCCTGGGCTTCCATCACCTGAAAGCCGGTTTGCTCCAGTGCTTCGCAAGCGAGAAGCCGCATGGTTACATCATCATCTGCGATAAGCACCAGTGGACGGTAGGTATCCTGATCAGCGGGAATCATGCATATTCTCCTTGCACCATTGGCAGCAGCTCAGTGCGCGCCCGTTCATATTCCTGAATAACCTGGTCAACGTGTTCTGAAATAGCGGTGAAGGTGTTGTCTTTTGCTTGTCGTTCGATTTCTCGGCAAAGCTCTGCCAGCTTGAGCGCCCCGATGTTGGCGCTGCTCGATTTGAGACTATGGGCACTATTGCGCAGCTCGTTGGCATCTCTCTGTAAGGCCGCTGTACGCAAGGCTTCAAGCAGCTTCGGCGTATGTTCGAGGTACTGATTTACGACGCGTGCCACAATATCTGGCGCACCTTTACGCTGAAGAGCCCTGATTTTATCCAACGCTGATCGGTCAAGCGGACTGTGCAACGAACGAAGAGACGTATCGGAAGAAGCCGTGCCAGGAGCTCTCGTGTCCTGTTTGCACACGAGTGACATTCGTGATGGTTTTTCGCGCTTGGGAAGCCACTTTGCAAGTGTTTCTCGCAGCTGCTCGATAGAGAACGGCTTGGCCAGATAATCATCCATGCCAACGGCAGTGCACTCTGCGCGGTCTCCTTTGACTGCATTGGCAGTAAGCGCGATGATCGTGGCCGATTTCCCATTCCTGCTCTTGATTACCTCGGTTGCTTCATACCCGTCCATTATCGGCATCTGGCAATCCATGAGGATAATATCATATGATTGTGCTGCAACTGCTTCAACAGCTTCCTTGCCGTTGTTGGCCACCTCTGTCGTACACCCAAGGGCTTCAAGCATTTCGACAGCAACGATCTGATTAGTGGGATTGTCTTCAGCCAGAAGAACATGTGCATAGAACTGCTGTCGTTCTCGGCCATTACCGGATGGCGCGGCCGGCTCGGGCAACGGGGTGCGACCAGCAAACTGCATCACCTCGGCAATGCTGTCGTAGAGAAAGGACTGCCGGACTGGTTTGATCAGGTAGGCGGCGATGCCTATTTCTTTTGCCTCGCTGAGATGCCCGTATTCCCCTACCGATGTGAGCATGATCAGCTTGAGATCTGAGAGCGACGGATCCTGTCGTATCGCTCGCGCCAAGTCCGTGCCGTCCATATCCGGCATATGGTAGTCAAGAATTGCCAATGCATACGGATCACCGCGGGCTGTAGCGGCCTGGAGGAACTTGAGCGCTTGGGGACCACTTTCGAAACTCTCATTGCGCATGTTCCATGATTGGAGATAATGTTCGAGAATGAGGCGGTTGGTGGCATTGTCGTCGACAATGAGCACATGGAGGTCGTGCGGTTTCTGTGACCCCGTAACCGCTTTTGGTACTATGGCCTTGCTTTTCTCGAGCCTCACCGTGAAGGTGAAGGTTGATCCTTTTCCAACCTCAGTCTCAAGAGCAATGGTGCCCTTCATCATTTCTGCGAGCTGTTTGACGATGGCCAGACCCAGCCCGGTTCCGCCGTACCGCCGGGTGGTGGATCCGTCGGCTTGAGAAAATGAGTCGAAGATAGAACTGCGGCATTCCGGGCTGATACCGATGCCGGTATCGCTGACCACAACATCCAGGACAGCATGGCTAGCGTCCTCTTCTGTTACCTGTACTGTAACCGATACTTCGCCTTCTTCAGTGAACTTGATTGCATTGCTGACCAGATTGGTGAGTATTTGCCGGAATCGGACCGGATCGCCGCTCACATTCCACTGGATATCAGTCGAGACGAAGCAAGCTAGCTCGATCCGCTTGCGGTGAGCTCGCTCGGCAAAAAGCTCAACAGTTTCTTCCACGAGCGCGCGGAGGTCAAAGTCAATTTTCTCGAATTCAAGCTTGCCTGCTTCGATCTTCGAGAAATCAAGAATGTCGTTGATGACTCCGAGGAGTGTTTCACCGGAGTCGTAAAGTGTTTTCAGAAGCCTTCGTTGTTTAGACGAAAGCTCAGTATCGAGAAGAAGGTCGGTCATACCGAGGACACCGTTCATAGGAGTACGGATTTCATGGCTCATGTTGGCAAGAAACTGACTCTTTGCCTTGCTGGCGGCTTCGGCTGCTTCTTTAGCTTCCTTCAAGTCGGCTACCGTCTTGGTCAGATTCGTGTTTGATTGTAGCAGCTGTTGCGTCCTCTCCACAACTTTTCGTTCCAGATTGAGCTGGTTCTGCTCGAGCTCTTCATCCCGTTCCTGAATCTGGTCGAGCATGGTGTTGAAGCCGTCTATGAGCACGCCGAGTTCGTCATTGCTTTTCTTTTCTACACGCAGACCGTACTGGTTCTGGTCGGATACAATTTTCATCGCTTCCGCCAACTGAGTGATTGGGCCAACGATGATGCGACGAAATTGAGAGGAAAGCAGATACGACAAAACGAGTGATGCAAGCAGGACTCCCCCGCAAATGAGCAGGTAGGTCATGGTGCGATTGCGGAAGTGCTTGAGGTCCATAGTGACAAAAATCAGACCGAGGTTATCCCTGTCCAGCAAGATTGGAAAATAGTAAGTAAGATCCTGCTCTTGAAAAATATGCCCTTCTTTGTAATGCGATTGAGGAATCAATGCCGGAGCCATCATATCGGCTGACTGTTCCATTTTGCCGGCTGTGTGGTTGTGACACATGAGACAAGAGTCTTTCTCCTTTTGAACCTTGCTGATATAGCGGGCGAAGACCGATCCTCGAGAGTCGTATACCACGGCTGTAAGCACATAGGGCTGCCTGCTGAGCGCGGATAACGTTTCGAAAGCCGCATTCAGATCATTGAAGGCCATTGCTCCGGTGATGTTTGACGCAATGATGCGGGTAATTGTGGAAAGTTCAGCGATTGTTGTCTTGCGATAGCTTGAAAATTCCGTGACCGTAAGGAAAGATATTGCCAGGAACAGCACGATGGCACTCGTCGCCATTGTAATGGCAGTAAGTTTGGCTTTTATTGAGGCATTCCTGGCAATCCCGATCATGGTTCCTCTCCGTTCATAGTGCCCTTTACCTCGGCGGCGAGGCTCAAGAGCTTTGAGCTTACCTGCAGGTGAGATTGTTGTGAGGCAGCGATATTTACGGCGAACCGGATGGCAGTGCCTTCCCGAACGAAAGCGATAGCTCCATCATCATCAAGAAATCCATTGATGTCGCTTACGGTAAGCACGGAGCAGTTCCGCAGGGTTCCAAAACAGTGGCCGGATTACGCTGCTGGCCTTTGGCGATGAAAAGCACCAGACAGCCGTCGATTGCTTCAGCTTTGCGGAAACGTTCGACCGCTGCTGTTCTGCCACGCACTCTCTTGCCTTCTATAAGAGTATCGAGATCCTCTCCAAATGGGTTGTCCCCTACAATGCCGATAGTGATCGGGGCTTCTGACGATGAAAACGCGGATTCCGGCCACTCTGTAAACTTGATGAAATTAAAGCCCGGGTAATGTGCGGACTCTCTTTGGGCGTCACGTCGAACCAGCGGTACTGTTTTTGCCTTCCGCAGTAATACTGCGCCAGCGTTCCCCTTTATCTTATTGCATCATTATGCCCTCGCTGCGAGCCTCTATGTGATTTCAGATTCAGCAAGTCTCTTGAAGGAACACTGTATTCTGCCAGTAATTCTTTCATCGGCCTTTTTTTCTAAAAACTTTATGGGGAAAGGCGACTTCGGGTGAAACTGTTTTGGTCCTCGCTAAGATTGATGGAGTCGTAAAAAGCGCCAGTAAGCCGCGTGGCGGCAACCTATGAGCAACGAAGTGATGCCCACTTCGTTGGAAGTCGACTTGGGAATGACGAAGCAATTCCGCGCCGGCCGGGACCGAAGGGTGTAGCGTGATCCCGGCCGGCGCGGGACTCCCCCCTTTAGAGGCTGTGTCGCACTCTCTTTTCTGTCATTGCGGGCGATCCCGCTGTAAGGTGGAGAGCGTGGCAATCTCAGAATCAATGACGTACGAGAGGAATCCCGGGTTTCGCTTCGCTCTACCCAGAGCTACACAGAGCTGCGAAGCGTGGAGCGAAGAATCTTGTCTTGGAGGCGCCTGTACTGATGAGATCGTTCGTCCCGCTACCAGCGGGACTCAGGATGACAAACACCTTTCTCGGAAGTTATCAGACAGACTTTGCAGGTGGATTTGGCCGAAGCTGGATGTCGCTTCCAGAAGAAGATCAACTTAGGAAACGAGTTGCTTTCTTTAACCCTTTGCGTCTCAATAAGTTTCTTTACTATTCTTCTGCCAAGCAAGTGCTATAAAGTGGTTCCAGACCCTTGCGTGCAGCATGAAATGCAACTATTCTTTTTTAAATTCATCAGATAAGCTCGGGTGGAGTCTTCCGGCGGAGGCCCATGTGTTTGGATCGACCTCTCAGACTGTTTTTGACGAGGAGCATGAGCTTGCACAGCGCGAAGGCACTGAAGTCGAGGCGGTTTCCGATTGGCGCGGAATTTTTTCCGGAGAATGGAGTGCACTTTCGGGTCTGGGCGCCGGAATGTAAAGAAATCGCGGTCATTTTTGAATCGTCCGAACAAGAGTCAAGCGAAGAACAGGTATCCTATCGTCTTGAGTCGGAAGATAACGGCTACTGGTCCGGTCTTATCTCGGATGCAGAGCCAGGCGGCCTATACCGCTTCATGGTAAATGAGAGTCCCCTTCTCCTTCCTGACCCGGCCTCTCGCTTTCAACCCAAAGGTCCTCATGGCCCTTCCATGATCATCGATCCGCTGGCTTTTCGCTGGACTGACAGCAGCTGGAAAGGGGTTAGAATCGATGAAGGGCACGTCATCTATGAGATTCATATCGGTACGTTCACCAGCGAGGGTACCTGGGTATCAGCTCGGCAGGAGCTTGCTGCTCTGGCGGAAGCTGGTATTACCGTCCTGGAAATAATGCCGGTGGCAGATTTTCCCGGCCGGTTCGGCTGGGGATACGATGGGGTCAACATCTTCGCCCCAACGCGTCTCTATGGATTTCCCGACGACTTCCGATGCTTTGTCGACGAAGCGCACCGGCTCGGCCTGGGAGTGATTCTCGACGTGGTGTATAATCATTTAGGGCCGGATGGCAATTACCTCCGGGAGTTTTCTCGCGACTACTTCACCTCCAGGTATAGGTGCGAGTGGGGAGACGCGATAAATTTCGACGGCATGAATGCCGGCCCGGTTCGGGAGTATTTTCTTGCCAATGCTGCCTACTGGATCCGAGAGTTCCATCTCGATGGTCTGCGATTAGACGCCACTCAGCAGATCTTTGACGCATCGTCGCCGCATATTCTTGCCGAATTGACCGGCCGGGTACGTCAAGCTGCCGAGCCTCGCTCGGCGTATATTGTTGGAGAAAACGAGCCTCAGGATGTGGTCCTGATTCGGTCGACCGAAGAAAACGGCTGCGGAATCGACGCACTCTGGAACGACGACTTTCACCACAGTGCGATGGTTGCTCTGACCGGTCGCGCCGATGCTTACTACAGCGACTATCGTGGAACACCTCAGGAATTTATCTCAGCCCTCAAGCGGGGCTTCCTGTATCAGGGGCAGTGGTATGTCTGGCAGAAACAACCACGCGGTACTCCGACTTTTAATGAAGCACCCAACCGGTTTGTCGTATTCATTCAAAACCACGACCAGCTGGCAAATTCAGGAAGCGGCAAGCGCTGCCATCTCCTGAGCAGCCCCAGCCGTACCCGGGTACTGACCACTCTTTGTCTCCTGGCGCCGCAGACCCCGATGCTTTTCCAGGGCCAGGAATTTGCTTCCTCCAGCCCGTTTTTCTATTTCGCGGACCACAATGAAGAAATCGCGCATTTGGTAGCAGCCGGCCGGGCAACGTTTCTTTCTCAGTTCAGGGCCTTGGCAACCCCGGAGATGCAGGCTCGTCTACCAAACCCCGGCGATCCGATGACGTTTGTCCGTTCCAAGATCGATCACAATGAACGCTACACCCATGCTGAACAGTACCGTTTCCATCAGGACCTGCTTCGCCTGAGGAAAGAGGATCCGGTTTTTAGAACGTGCCAACTCCGGCCAGGCTCCATTGACGGTGCGGTGCTTGGTCCCGATGCACTCGTGATTCGTTACTTCGGCAACGAGGGCGATGACCGTTTATTAATGGCGAATCTGGGCCGGGATCTCTCCCTCAAGCCAGCACCGGAACCGTTGCTGGCCCCTCCGGTAGGTGCTGCCTGGAAAGTCTTGTGGTCCAGCGAAGATCCCCGCTATGGGGGATCGGGGAGCATCCCCTGCTGTTCTGTGGGAGAATGGTACATGCAGGGAGAAACCGCTATCGTCCTCGTACCGGAAAGAATCTTAGAATGAGTCCTCTCCTGGATGTAAACAAGGTGGTTCTGCGCACGCAGTGGTCGCGCGAAAGAGAAGAAACGGCCAAGCTTTTGGACCGCGAATGGCTCGTCGCCAACGGCCTGGGCGGTTATGCATCAGGTACTGTAGCCGGAGTCGCAACCAGGCGCTATCACAGCTATCTTACCGCAGCCTTGCCTGCGCCCCTGGGAAGGCTGGTGATGCTGAATCACATTACGGAATGGATCCGTTTGGCTGATCAGAGAACCTATCGCTTCGGCGGCACCGAGTGGGTAAACCGCGAACTGGAAATGTATGGGTACGAGTACCTGCGAGAGTTTATTCTGGAAGCAGGCTTGCCGGTGTGGCGGTACCAGGCAGGAGGAGTTTCTTTCGAAAAACGAGTTTTGCTTCCGTATAAGCAAAATACTGTTCTCATCAGATATCAGCTCCTGAGCGGCGACGAACCGGTAAGAATAATGATCCGGCTGGCCGTAAACCTGCGGGGCCATGACGAACCGGTAAGTAAGCTGCCGCGGAGTCCTTATAATCTGCTGGTTGCCGACAATCGTTTTGAAATCCAGCCCTTGGTTCCGCTTCCCAGTCTGCGATTATTTCTTTCCGGTCGACGATCAGCTTTTACGTTCGACATCCGTCGCTTCGAAGATATCCTGTACCGTGTTGAGGAGCAACGCGGGTATGAATCTCGCGGCGATCTCTGGAGTCCGGGTTACTTTCGGGCTGATCTTACACCTGATCAGCCGGTTACGCTGATTGCCTCGGCAGAAAGCTGGGAGACCATGCTTGCATTACAGCCAGTAGAAGCTTTTGCTGAAGAATACGAACGGCGGGAGCGATTGGCTACGTTGGCCCACCCGGAGACGCATGCAAATGAGTTCGGCCGGCACCTGGTGCTCGCGGCCGATCAGTTCATCATAACTCCGGTGGGTCGGATCGAAGACACTGTGCGGGCCAGGGCTGCCGGTGATGATATGAGAACCATTATTGCCGGGTATCACTGGTTTACGGACTGGGGAAGAGATACCATGATCAGTCTGGAAGGATTGACATTGTGCACCGGGCGATATCTCGAAGCTGGCTATATCCTCCGCACATTTGCACACTATGTACGTGATGGACTTATTCCGAATCTATTTCCCGAAGGAAAGAAGGAAGGGGTGTACTACACTGCTGACGCCACCCTTTGGTTTTTTCACGCGTTGGAGCGCTATCTGCAGGCGACCGACGATCGGCTGACGCTGCGGATCATTTTACCCAAGCTGCTCGAGATCGTGAATGCACATCTGGCAGGCACTCGGTTTGGTATTCATGTCGATCCCCAGGATGGTCTGCTGGCTGCTGGTGAGGAAGGGTATGCGCTTACCTGGATGGATGCAAAGGTCAATGGGTGGGTGGTTACCCCGCGCCGAGGCAAGCCGGTAGAATTGAATGCATTATGGTACAACGCCCTTCGATTGCTCATTCGCTGGATGCATGAAGAGAAGTATGATGAAGAGCGAGCGGCGGAATTGGCCAGTTACGCTGATCGGGCGCAGGAGAGCTTCAACCGTCGTTTTTGGAACGAAGCGCAGCGCAATCTCTTCGATGTGATCGACGGTGAGAATGGTAATGATTCAGCCTGCCGGCCAAATCAGCTTCTTTCAATGACGCTTTCTTTTCCCATCCTGAATCGTGAATACTGGCCGACGGTCTTAGAAACAGTACAGCATCGTCTTCTCAGCCCGGTAGGACTGCGCACATTGTCCCCAGAACACCCCGATTTCAAAGCCACGTATCATGGTGATCTGCATATGCGGGATGCAGCATATCATCAGGGAACGATCTGGCCCTGGCTGATCGGTCAGTTTATCGACGCCTGGCTGCAGGTTCATCCTGAGAGACGGGCTGATGCGCGGCTTTTTCTGGAGCGGATTATGAAGACACACCTGATTGAGGAAGGATGCATCGGTTCGATCAGCGAAATTTTCGATGCCCGCGAGCCGTATATTCCACGCGGCTGTATTGCTCAGGCCTGGAGTGTTGCTGAAGTGCTGCGCTGTCTGATTAAGACCGGAACGGTAAGTGAGACAGGAGAGCGCGAGAAGCGGGAGAGCAATGATCACTTGGCTAAGAGCATGGAGTAAAAGGGACCACTGCAGGGCGCATCGCGGGCTGTAAGATACAGGCTGCGTTCACCGTTATCCGTTCACCGTTCACCGACAAGGATTAATAATTTACACTTTTCTCTTTACGGTCAACGGACAACGGTGAACGGATAACGGATTCAATCCTGCGTACTCTTTGCCACTAGACAACGGTAACCTGAGTGACTATTGTTTTCCAACGTGGTTATCGGCAAACAACTCTCTCACGATGCGGAAAGGAGGTGAATGACATGCTTAGGAAACGATTTATGCTTCGTCGCGTGGCCCATTGCTCCTGCTGCTCGGAGGGTGGCTGCTCTAGACAGTCCTGAGTAGGACGGTAAACTGCTCATTAATGAAAGCCCCTTTGGTCGATTATCGTTTAAAGGGGCTTTTTGTCCGCGGTCTTGATTACCTAAGAAGGCTGATTGACGATGGCGAAAAAAAAGGCCGCGACGAGTTCGGCCTGTTTTTAGTATACCGGCCTGGAAGAACTGTGCCTTCCAGACCGGTGGGTAGGAGGAGTGATACTTTGGTATCGTATGCTGAGAGTATTAATCACATCAGCTTATCAGTCAATACGAGAATTATACGACATAAATGCGACAGAAAATGTCGTATTATTTCTTCCAGACGGTAGAACCGCCGTTACCATGAGATGGGTTCTGAAGCAGAAAGACTCATCATGCTCTGAACACCGCCGAATCTGCAAACGGATTCTTGTCGGGGAGAGTATAGAAAACTGAAAAGCCCACAGGTTCTCTAAAAAGAGAGCAGGTGAGCCCGCAAGTTCACCTTCTTATTAGCAATACCGAGCTTGTGCCGGATTCTTCCGCGATAGGTATCGACCGAACGTTTGGAGAGGAACATTATCTCCGCGATCTCTTTGGCTCTTTTACCTTCCTTGACGAGATGCGCTACCTGCAGTTCCGCCTGGGTCAGATCCGAGTATTTAGAAGAAATGTTCTTTAGGAATGGGGACATGATCACATTGAGCGCAGACTCCACTATGCTTAGCTGGGTCTGCTGCTTTTTAGTGAGTGCGGAAGTGCGGAGTTTTCTTAGAAGCGGGAAAACGACCGTCTTAATGTTAGCGAGGATCTTGTCTTCGATTTCGAGCTTATCCATCTGTCTGTTTCTGAGAAAGACATTCAGCGCGGTATTCATTTCTTCGAGTCTGGTATTTTTCTCTTCGAGCTCTCGTTCCCTTGTTAGAAGATTCTCTTCGGTCTCTTTTCGCACTGTACTATCAAGAGTAGACAGAGCGATATACTGAGGACTGCCCTGCTTATCGGTGATGAGCTTCACGTTCGTCAATGTGTGGATTGGTGTTCTATCCTTTCGCAAGTGCTGAATTTCAAGATCCTTCAGGCTCCGAGCACTGTTTTTGAAAAGGGATTTTCCCAAGGCAGGAAAATTTGGCTTTTGATCATCCGGCATCAGGATTGAGAAATATTTCCCCAGCAACTCCTCTGTGGTGTAGCCGTGCATGCGGGCAAACGCTTCATTGACATACAGAAACGTTCCCTTTAGATCGCAGATGGCATTGCCGGAATTCGCTTCATCCGATATGATCTTGAATTTCCTGAATTCTTCTCGCGTCTCGTTGAGCATAGTAATGTCAACCAGGGAGCTGATCAGTCGTGTGCGTCTGCCGCGAGGACCAGAAACAATCACCCATTTGAGAGAGAAATACTTTTTTTCTCCATCGAATGTCTGTTGCACGGCTTCGCATTCAAAAGAGTCGTGACCTTCAGCGTACGCAATGATGCCGTCCAGAAACAGGTCGGAAGGTTTGCCGGCAAAAAACCTGGTGTAGCCCTGAAGAAGATCCTCTTTTGATGCCGCCCCGCAGGTCTTCACTGACGCCTCATTAGTATCTACTGCCTTGATCGTGGCAGCGCAGGCGGTGAGTGCTTCAGGAAAGCGTTTGAAAAAATTCCTGAAATTTGCTACGCCCTTTCTTCTCAGTAAAGCAATGTAGCGCTTGAGCGCTGAGCAATCAAACTCCCAGAGACAGATAGGTGACTGCTCAAACAAGCTGCGATACCGTTGTGCACTCTCGCGAAGAGTTTTTCCCAGCCCCTTGATGCGACTGATCTCTCCCCGGAGGCGGCTGTTTTCTTCATGAAGTGCCTCGATTCTGCTTCTCGCTTCCTTTTCGAGGCCATCGTGAGCTTCCTTGATCCCGGTTTCATCGATGGTTACCCGATGGACTTTCCGTGCCTGCTCATTTGTGGCAACAGGCGCTATGAGATGATAAAAGAATTTTTTCTTCTCGTCGGCCTTCGATGGTAACCCATCTTCCCTATAGTTTCGTTTCCTTCGGGAGTCAGGCCAACTGCTATCGGGAAGTGCACGTGAGTCGACTGACAGGTTCTTGTGAAGTTTGCCGAAAAGTGTTTTCAAGTCATCAAAGGAGGCGCCTTCGATAACCAGACATCCAGTCGTGTCAAGGCCGAACGCATTGGAGGCCACAGCTTGTTCTGAGGGTTGAGGATATTCAACACCTTTCTTTTGCGACGCAGCTCTATCTTTGGATTTTGCCCCTTGGGTTACGAGTGCTTCGCGCGATCTGCGGGTCATTCTGCCTCCCCAATTTCTCACGAACGAATGTAAACAGTCAGGAGTGAGGAACCGGTTGCGAGTTACGAGAATACGAGTTGCAGGTTCGTCATGAAAAACGGGAACGGCAACCGGCAATCCCGCTTTAAGCGGGATACATGCTTCCTGGAGTCCGCTCTATTCAACGAAGGACAAACGTCAGCATCTGTGTGGTGCCGGCGTCAGCATCTTTAATCTGGAGCCTAAGCTCTTTGACTGCCTTTGCCTCGGCAGGGAAAAACAGGAAACCGTAAGAAATGCCCTGGGGGCTGATTTTTTTGTTCTGGAGCTTACGGGTTCGCAGATCATCGGAAATCTGTTGTTCGGCGG
>Ga0116149_1002650_pt1 | contig 19354 bp, 11 predicted proteins | sample AD_UKC057_MetaG_FD_89787 | JGI IMG/M metagenome (GOLD analysis project Ga0116149, IMG submission 89787) | Active sludge microbial communities of municipal wastewater-treating anaerobic digesters from USA - AD_UKC057_MetaG | ecosystem: Engineered > Bioreactor > Anaerobic > Digestate | place: USA... | reverse complement strand
GGTGCTACCGGAAAGCGGGATGGCACGTCTGCGGAGAAACCAAGGGTGGACTGCTCGCCCTACAACTGACACCCGATGAAATGCCAGAACCACAAGAGCCGTCCGGCGCGCAGATGCGCTTGGCGGTATAACAAGTAATGCACATCCGAAATGACGCAATGTTTTGCATCACGTCGTGACGTTACGCTTGCCAAGTGGCGTGGCAAGAGAGATTTGCAGCGGTGCGGAGGAAACGATGGCACCGACAAATGCTTCAGTATTCCGCAGCAGATATGTGCTCCCCGACCCGAATGCCAATCCAGTGATTCCTTCTATCGCAGCAGGTTCTCGGGCCAATCGGCGACGATGTAGATCATCGCCGCCAGCGAGGCGACGCACCGGTTGAAATCGTCGCGATCGAGCTTGTCCACCGTGTCGGCGCTGGTGTGGTGGTACCAGAAGTACCGCTCGCGTTCCGTCTGCAATTCCGTCGTGGGGACCCCTTCCGCGTCCAGGGGCGACGTGTCCGCCCCGCCGCCACCCGGCAGAATCCGCGTCGCGCCGGTGGCGCCCAGGAGGCTTGTGACGCCCGTCACCACGTCGCGCAGGCGCCCGGCACCGCTGAACGAGAAGCCTTCCGGACGAAAGACGCCGAAATCCGACTCGATGGCGAGCACGTGGCGCGGCAGTTCGGCCAGGTGATTGGTCCGGTAGGCCCGCGCGCCACGGAGCCCGTTCTCCTCGTTGACCCAGAGCACGAGCCGCACCGTGCGGCGCGGGCGGAGATCGAGCCTGGCCAGGAGCCGGACCGCCTCCCAGGCGGCCAGGCAACCGCCGGCATCGTCCATGGCGCCCGGGCTCAGATCCCAGGAATCGGTGTGCCCGCCAACGATCACATACTGATCCGGCCGCTCCCGGCCCGTGAGTTCGGCCAGGACGTTGCGCGACAGGACATCGGGCCGCGTCTCCGCCGCCAGCCTCAGGCGCAGCCGAATCGGTTCTCGGCGGTCCTGCCACCTCTGCAACAGCAGCGCGTCCTCGACGCTCAGGGCGGCATGGGGAATCGGCGGTACACCGTCCTCGTACCGCATCATCCCCGTGTGCGGCGTCTGCATCGAGAACGGGGTCAGGGAGCGGATCAGGCTTCCGACGGCGCCGGCCCTGGCGGCCTGGATGGCGCCGCGTGAGCGGTAGGGCAAGCCGGAGCCATAGCCGGTGAACGGGTAATTGAACAAGACCAGCCGGCCGCGCGCCTCGGCGGCGCGGTTGGTGAGTTCGGTGAAATCGCGCACGATGAGCAAGTCCGCCGTGATTCCCTCCGGCGGCGTGGCAACGCTTCCGCCCAGCGCGGCGAGGTGCAGCGGCTGTGCGCGCGGCGAGAGCATCTCGAGCGACGCCGGGCCCCGCACCCAGCATGGCACGGGGACCTCCTCGGTCCAGACCCGGTCAAGACGGTCGTGCTTGAGCTCGGACAGGATCCAATCGAGGGCGGCTTCGAGGTTGGTGCTGCCGCTCAAGCGCGGACCGAAGCTGTCACACAGGTACGCGAGACGCTCAAACGCCACCGCGCTGTTGGTGGCGGCCTCGATCAATCGGTTCGCCGCGGGGGCATAGGCGGACATGCGGGGCGGGACCGGCGAGGAATCGTCCGCAAGACCCCGGGGAGCCGCCAGCATCATCCACGCCACCGCAATCGAGGAGACAGTTGTCACGCGGCTATGTCGGCGTGTGCGGCGGCGGCAGTCAAAGAGATTCTCTGTTTTCTGCTTTTCACTGTCGGGCGCGGACGCATCATGGACGGCATGTTTCGGCCCGAGATTCGTTCGTTTCATTTTGTCGGCGTGTGCGGCACGGCCATGGCCTCGGCGGCGGCCGCGATGCAGGACCAGGGATACGTGGTGACCGGTTCGGACGAGAACGTCTATCCACCGATGTCGACGTTCCTGGCCGAGCGTGGGGTCGAGGTGATGAACGGCTACGCCGAGCGGAATTTGGCGCACAAGCCCGACCTGGTGGTGATCGGCAACGCGATCTCGCGAGGCAACCCGGAGGCCGAGGCGGTGCTCGACCACAGAACGCGGTACTGCTCCCTGCCGGAGCTGCTGCGCGAGTACTTCATCCGGGGAAAACGCTCGCTTGTGGTGGCGGGCACTCACGGCAAGACCACGACGACCGCGCTGCTGGCCTGGGTGTTCGAGCACAACGGACTCAATCCCAGTTACCTCATCGGCGGCATCCCGACCAACTTCAGCCAGGGCGCCCGGTTCACCGACAGCGACTGGTTCATCATCGAAGGCGACGAATACGACACGGCCTTCTTCGACAAGCGCAGCAAGTTCGTGCATTACCTGCCCGAGGTCGCGATCATCAACAACCTCGAGTTCGATCACGCCGACATCTTCCGCGATCTCGAATCGATCCAGACCAGTTTCTCGCATCTGATCCGACTGGTGCCGCGCAACGGACTGGTCCTGGCCAACGGCGATGACCCGAATCTCGCGCCGCTCCTCGAATTCAAACACTGCCCGATCAAACGGTTCGGTTTTGGCGAGGAGAATCATCTGCGGGCCTTCAAACTGCGGCTGGGAGCGACCGCCACCGAGTTCGAAACCCCCAACCACAAGTACCACCTCAACCTCATCGGCGAACTCAATGTGCGCAACGCCCTCGGGGTCATCGCCTGCGCCCGGCACTGCGGCCTGACCAACGCGCAGATCCAGGCCGCCTTCAACACCTTCAAAGGGGTCAAGCGGCGCCTCGAAGTCCGCGGCGTCGCGGGTGGCATCGTGGTGATCGACGATTTCGGCCATCACCCCACGGCGATTCGCGAGACCCTCAAGGCCCTGCGCCTCAAGTACCCCACCGAAAAGCTCTGGGCCGTGTTCGAGCCGCGCACCAACACCACCCGCCGCAACGTGTTCCAGCGCGAGCTGGCCGACGCCTTCCTGGGCGCCGACGCCGTTGTCATCGCCCAGGTGGCCCGACTCGAACTGCTGGCGCCCCACGAACGCCTCGACCCCGAGCGCCTGATGGCCGACCTCCAGGGCGCGGGCAAGACGGCTGCCTACCTGCCGGACGTCAACTCGATTGTCGAGCACCTGGCCGGAAACGTCCAGGGAGGCGATGTGGTCTGCGTCTTCAGCAACGGCGGCTTTGGCGGGCTGCACCAGAAACTCCTCGATCGCCTCGCCCAGCGCCGCGCTTGAGACCGAATAGGAAACTCCGCGAAGCTCTATGGACTATCCGGGCTAACGGTCTGACCTCGACGCAGGCGGGCCGAGTGCGACGCGGAACCCGACGAAGTGAATGCCGTTCGAGGGCGACATCATAAAGCGATTGGCTGAACGGGCGTATTGAATCTCCTGGTTCCACCCCCCGCCCCGGAACACCTTGAACTTGCTGCTCGCCGGCCCCACCGGATCGGTTGCCGGCGTCTCCGGGTACGGTGCGAACCAGTCAAGACACCATTCCCAAACATTGCCGTGCATGTCATGCAGTCCCCATGCATTGGCCTGTTTGAGCCCGACCGGGTGGCTCCTCGATTCGCTGTTCTCGAGGGTCCACGCGTGGGCGTCCGCAGCCTGGCCGTCGTCTCCGAAACTGAACAGGTTCGTGCTGCCCGCCCGGCACGCATATTCCCACTCCGCCTCGGATGGAAGGCGATACACATAGTCCGCCGGCAGCCGACCCGCCTGCCGCTCCCGTTCGCTCAGCGCCGCGCAATACGCCTCCGCCTCGAACCAGTTCAGTTTCTCGACCGGACAATTCGAGTCGCCCTGGAAATGGCTCGGATTGCCGCCCATCAGGGCGGAGTACTCCGCCTGGGTCACCTCGTGCCTCCCGAGCCAGTAATCCCGCGTGATGGTGACCGGTTGCCGGATTCGGACAAACGAGCCGGCCTTGATCGGCACCATGTTGGTCAGCGGAACCAACCCGGCGGTCGATGATTGTGCCGGTGTGTCGTTGGCCAAACCGCTCGAGGTCACGCCGGGCTTCTCGCAGCCGGTCGAGCTCAACCAGACCGCGGCCAGCGCAAACGAGCCTGCGGCTGCCGCCCAGAAGCGAGGTGAATGCGTTTTCATGGTTCAAAATCGACTCGCACGTGCCGGTCTCCAGGCTTCACCAACACAGTCTGTTCCTTGCCGCCAGCCCAGCGAATCCAGAGGCCCACCGGCTGCTCCCGCAGACCCACCACCTGCGTCGAGGCGTCCTGCGACCAGTAGCCTGATCCCGCCTGGATGATGCGGCAAGGCCCCGTCCGATCGCCGGCGTAGATCACGCGCAGCCGCGCGCCCACGCCGTCCGGATTCCCGGGCGGCCCGCGCAGCGAGACGCGCAATCCGGGCCGTCCGCGCCGATTCTCCAGCAGGCAGACGGCGCCGTTGTTCTGTGCCACGGCCAGATCGGCACGCGCGTCCCGGTTGAAATCGCACACCGCTGCGCCTCTCTGTTCGCCCAGAATCCTGATGCCGCTCAGCGAGCCGTCGACTGCCTCGAAGCGCCCCTGCCCAGTCCCTCGCACCCACAATCCACGGCCGCCGTCGTCGCGGGTCAGATCGGAACCCGAGCCGAAGAAGTTCTGGCCCAGGAACAGATCCTCGAAGCCATCGCCGTCGAAGTCGCCCACGTTGACGGCAAAGACAGGCGCCGCCTGGGCTTCGAGGGGGAGGGCGACCGGCTCGAAGCGACCGTCGCGATTCAGAAAGACAGTGGACGCCAGATGCGCCGCCTCGAGACGGCGCGGCTTCTCCGCGCCCGGAGGGAGGATGTCCTCGATTGTCGCTTCGGCAAAGGCTTGATGCGTCGGGAAACGGTGGACCAGGTCCGGCAAACCCCGCGCCAGCCACGCGCGGTCGCGCACCGGCAGCCACCTGTCCCCGCTCCGCCACGCCTCGACCAGCTCGATGAGACCGTCTTCGTTCCAATCGCCCCAGAGAACCTGGAACGTCGTGGGCTGATGCAGCTCGTAGATTGTGTTGCGCCCCCAGTTGCCGCACGCCAGATCGAGTCTGCCGTCTCCGTCAAAATCCCCCGCCGCCACACTCGTCCACCAGCCCGTCATCCCGGCAAGCCCCCACAACTCCGTCGCGTCGACAAAACGTCCGCCCTCATTCCGGAAGACCCGAATGGGGCCCCATTCGAGAGCAAGCGCCAGGTCGCTGTCGCCGTCTCCATCCAGGTCCGCAAACGCGGCGCCGCTCACGAGACCGATCCGCTCGAATGGGTGGTTGAGCGCCCCGCCAGACTCGAGTGTGCCGCCGTCGTTCACCCACAGCGCCGACGAGACCGGCTCGGGATAGCGCCCCGGCTCAAACCGACCGCCCACAAACAGGTCCAGATCGCCGTCTCCGTCGATGTCGGCTGTGGTCATCGGTCCGAGGCTGGCATTGACCGACGGCCATGACTGAACAGCGCCCAGGTTCGCAACCATCGAGTCGAAGATGGCGCTCCGCGGCGAAGCCGCGGCTTCGTCGTGCGATGCGGCCACGAGCACATGGCGGTTGCCGACGCCGTCGGGCCAGCCGACCAGAGCCCCTTGATTCGCCGGAGCTTCCGCGGTTGTCTCGAGCTTGCGAAAGCCGCGCCCCTCCTCGTTGACAAGAACCGCCAGCCGGCTCCCGCGGTCCGAAGACACCAGCAGATCCTCCCACCCGTCGCCATTGACGTCATACCAGCTCACGCCCGGCCCCAACCGGCTCAGGCGTCGAGGGAGCAAAGGTTGTTGGGCCCAGTCGTCAAACGGCGCCTCGACGTGGGCGTGGTTGAGCATCCCGCTGACATCGGCGAAGAGAGGATCTTCGGACGCCGGGGCGGCAGGTCGTGTCGGGGCGCCGTTTGGCGGCTCATGGATCTCGTAGACGCGATTGGCGACGACATTGCTGACAACGCTCCGCGACCCGTCGCGCCACTGCACTTCGAGCCGGAGCGATTCCACGGGATCCGGCGCGGCCGCAAACACGCGCATCGCCTGATCGGCCGACATGTAGCGTCCGCCGCAAATCATCTCCTGGGATTGCGTCAGCGAGGGGCCGATCAGCCGAATGCGGGCTCCGATCCCCTGGGTATTGGGCGGTTCTCCCTTTAGACGCACCGCAATCCGCCCTTCGGACGCGTTGTTCCGGTACAAGCTCGCCACCGCGTTCAGGTTGTTCACCACCACGTCCAGGTCGCCGTCATTATCGAGATCGCCCAGTGCGGCTCCGTTCGAGATGCCCTCGCGGTCGAATCCCCACGCGCTGGACAGATCGAAGGTCCCATCGCCGCGATTGCGGAAAGCGAGGGAGCGCGTGGGCCATGCAGGGTGCAGCCGGCGGGCCCGCTTCCGCTGCTCGAACGTCATCCGGCGCATGCCCTGCACCATCTGGTCATGGCTGTCCTGGTCCATCACGTCCATCCCGAACCCGGTCGTGACGAGCAGGTCTTCGCAGCCGTCCAGATCCACGTCGACGAACATGGGACACCAGGACCAGCCGGTCGTCGCCACTCCGGCCATCAGGGCGATCTCGCCGTAGGACCCGTCCGCGCGACCGAGGAAGAGCATGTTCCTGTTGAAACGCGGCTGCTCCTCGCTCTGCTCGATTTCGTGCGGCTTCGGGCGGTCCCGCGACAACTGCGTCATCCGCTTCGCATGGTCCCGGGCCAGCATGTCCAACACGAAGATGTCGTCCCACCCGTCGCGGTTCACATCCGCGAAGTCCAGCCCCATCGAGGACCGGCTGGTGTGGCGGAATTGCACGCGGGGCAGCGCGCGGAAGGTTCCCCGGCCCGTGTTCATCCACACGCGGTCCGGTGAGGCGTTGTCGTTGCACACGTAGAAATCGGGCGCGCCGTCCTGATTGAGATCCCGGAACATGACCGAAAGCCCCCAGTCGCGCGTGGGCGGGATGGGCTTGCCTCCTTCGTCCAGAAACACGCCCGGATCGAATAGAATCGACACGAACCGGCCCTGCCCGTCGTTCCGGTAGAGCCCGTGATACTCCGGCAGCTCGCGCACGCTCCCGTCAGGCAACGCCTGGAACCGGTCTTTCCAATACGGCAGCGTCGTCGGCTGATCGTTGACTTTCGTCACCACCCATTGGCCTCCCCGCCTGGCCAGCGAGAACCGGGTTGTCGCATCGGCCAGGTGCATCACGTCGATGTAGTGCGTGCAGTACAAGTCCAGATCCCCGTCCCCGTCGATGTCCGCCAAAGCCAGCGACGTGGCCGACGCAGTGCGCGAGAGACCCGAATCGAGACGCTCCGTCAGCCGCCCCTTGCCGTCATTGAGAAAGAGACGCGTCCCCGCGCCGATCGAATTGACCAGCAGATCCAGACCGCCGTCGCCGTCCACATCGGCAAATGCCGCGCCGGTCGAGTCCTGGTCCGGGCACGCCGCATCGCCGGGATCCGCTTCCCGGAACCGCCAGTTGCCCAGGTTGCGGTAAAGCCGGTTCGGCCCCTGCAACGCGCAGAAGTAAAAATCCACCCACCCGTCGCCATCCACATCGCCAATGGCCACACCCGCCCCGTTGTGGGCGACGGCGTTCGTCAGATAGGCATCGCCTTCGAGAAGGTTCGTGAAAGTCACGCCTGTGCGGCGCGAATCGGTGAGGCTGAAGCCGGGGCTCATGCCTGGCTCGGGACGGACCTCCACGCTACGGACCGCGATGTCGCCGGACCCCGTTGCGTGCGTGTCAGCGGCCTCAAGACTGGCTTGCGCGAGCGCCTCGATCGCGATGCACAGCAGGACCGGCCGAATCATGGCGTCGAGGAGACCAGCGGGCGCCCGGTTGTCAACGTCTGACCGTGGCCGCCCGGCGCGGTCACTTGATCCCCGCCAGGCGTTGGCGCCAGATCTTGTAGAGATGGACGGTGGCCTGGACGTCGCGCAGGCAGTACTCGGCGATCTCGCGGTGGCGTCCCTCCGCCATGAGGCGTCCCACATCCATCCCGGTGACGCCGTGGCTCTTCGGCGAACCGATTCCGAACGCCTTGCAGTAGAAATCGAGGTTGAATCGGCGCGCCGCCCCATCGCGTCCGCTCACCCCGTAAAAGGTGAGCTGCTCGGCCAGGTCGCAGTGCGGTTCGGTGGTGAATCGGTATCCCAGCCATTCCTTGCGGGTGATCGGCACATTCAACAGCGCCGAGCGCAGGTAGAGAAACGGGACGTCAAAGCCGCGCCCGTTGAATGTCACGATCTGATCGTAATGCCTGGCCACATCCCAAAACGCAGTGAGCGTCTCGGACTCGTCAATGCAGGCGACAAACTCCACCGGCTCGGAGCCCCCCTCGCCTTCGCCCGGGTCGTAATCGGTCGCCGTGAACAGGACCTGGCCGCGCGCGGTGTCGGCGTTGAGCATGGCGATGCAGACAACCCGCGCTGTGAGAGGCCACAGACTGAATTGGTGCTCGATTTCGGCGCGACGCGCCTCGCGTGCGGCGGGATCGGTGAGGCGCTCCGCATCGCGGTGCAGGAACTCCCATTGCGCATCGTCAAACTCCTCGCGCGGACAAGCCGCTGTCTCGATATCGAAGACCAGAGTCGCCATAAAAAAAGAAGGCCAACTCCAAGCCGCGGCGGTCACTTGATCGGGACCGCACTCGGGCGGCCTGGAGTTGGACCAACGTGGATGAGGTTACCTCTTCTTAGCCTTCTTGGCTGGCTTCTTGGCTGTTTTCTTGGCAGGTTTCTTGGCTGCGGCCACGTCGTCTCACCTCCTCTCCCATGTTGAGGGTTGAACCACCATCGGGGCGCGAGAAATGATCATATGCGCTTCGTCACCGTTCGGCTGCTCGGGCGGAGTATGAAGAGACTCGTTTGACATTTCAACAACGGATTTCAATTAACGTGCAACCCGCAACCCAACTCGCAACCCAACTCGATTTGACGCGCGCCGCGGAAACGGTCATAACGGGTGGGCTAACATGTTTTGAGCGCGCACTCGATCTCACGCCCTATGCCGCCCACCCTTTCTCCCGCCGCAAACCTCCGGGCCTGGCAGCTCCGCATCTTCTGGCTGCTCTGGGGCGCCTACGCGTCCTATTACCTGTGCCGCGTCAATTTCGCCGTCGCCCAGCCAATGATGTTGAAGGAGTTCACCGACTGGACCGCGGCCCAGATCGGCACCATCCCTTCCGTCTACGCCGCCTGTTACGCAGCCGGCCAGCTCGTCAATGGCACGCTCGGCCAACGCTACGGCGCCCGTCACCTGATGACCATGGCCCTCCTGGTGGCGTCCGTCACCAACCTCCTCTTCTCGCGGACATCCTCCTTCCCCGTCATGCTCGCCCTCTGGGGCGTCAACGGATACGCCCAGTCCGCCGGCTGGTCGCTCCTGGTGCAGACGATCGCCAATTGGAACACATCCCAACGCCGCGGCACCGTCATCGGCCTCATCTCAACCTGCTACCAGGTCGGCAATGTCGTCTCCTGGTTGCTCGCGGGCATGCTCTGCGACACCGTCGGCTGGCGCGCCGCCTTCTGGGTCCCCAGCCTCATCCTCCTCCCCATGGCCGCCGTCTTCTTCGCCTTCCTTCGCAACGCGCCCGAAGACGCCGGCTTCCCGCCGGTCCGGGACGACGTCGGCCACGAAACCCCGGTGGACGCTTCGAAGCCCGCGTCCGCCGCAGCGCCTGCCGCCGCCCTGTCCACACGCCAGATTCTGGCCCTCACCTTGTCGAACCGTGTTCTCTGGGTGCTGGCTGTCGGCTTCTTCTGCATGAACTCGGTCCGCTACACCTTCATGAACTGGAGCGTGCAGTACATGGCCGACTTTCAGGGGCGCAGCATCAAGGGCAGCGCCCTCACCGCCGTCGCCATCCCTCTGATCGGATCCTTGGGCGCCATCGCCGCCGGCTGGGCCTCGGACACCCTCTTCGGCAAACGCCGCGCGCCGGTCTGCGCCATCATGCTCGTCGCCCTGGCCGCCGTCTGCGTCGGCTTCGCCTGGATCCCCCAGGGACAATGGGTCTGGGCCACCGTCGCAATGGGCTTGGCCGGTTTCTTTATCTACGGTCCCGATATGCTCATGAGCGGCGCCGCCACCGTCGACGTCAGCCATCCGAAGGCCGCGTCCATCGCGACCGGCCTCACCATGTGCCTGGGTGCCACCGGCGCCATCTTCTCCGGAGCCGGCATCGGCTGGCTCAAGGATCGCGCGCACGGCGACTGGGCGCTGGTCTTCTACTTCATCGCCGGCCTCGCCGTCGTCTCCGCGCTCCTCATGATCGCCATCTGGAATGCGCGTCCGAAAGGAGCCAAGTGAAATGAACGACGCCCTCCGCCTCGAACCCCGCGGTTGGCAACCCGCCACCCGCCGGCGACTCGAAAGGTTGATCCGGACCGGCCCAGGCCGCCATCGGTCGGCCGCGTTCGACTTCGACAATACCCTGGTCTGCGGCGATATCGGCGAGGCGACTTTGGCTCTGCTCGCGCGCGACGGGCTGATTCGAGCCGAACATCTCGCCCCCCACATCGCTCCCGAGTTCCGATCCAGCGGCGGCCAGCGGATCTCGCCCCGCTCCGGCGCCGATCTGACGGACTACTACGAGGCGTTTCTCGATCCGACCGCCCACGGGGGTCTCGATCCGACTCCGCTGGCCAACGGTTACGTGTGGGCCGCGACGGTGATGCAGGGATTGAGCGTCCAGGACGTGGCGCGCGCCACCCGAGAGGTCTGGAGGCTCTCCCGCCCCGGACGCAACACCTTCATCGCGACTGCTCCCGGGCGGACCGGCTATCCGGTCCCCTTCTTCTACCCGGAGATGGTCGACCTCCTCGCCGTGTTGCTCGAAAGCGGGTTCGACGTCTGGATCGTCTCGGCAAGCAATGTCTGGAGCGTCCGCTGGATGGTCGTCGAAGCACTCAATCCCCTGCTGCGCTCCCGTGGCGCGCGCATGCCCATCCGCCCCGATCACGTGATCGGTGTCTCGACTCTGCTCCTGGACCGGCAAGAACGGTTCCACAAAGATCCTGTCCTGGTCCGAACCGATCCCGCCTACGCGGACATGAACATGCGAACGCTCGCCCGGTTCCGCCTTTCGGACCAGATTCAGTTTCCCGCGCCGGTCTATTCGGGCAAGGTCGCGGCTCTATGGGACGCGATCGGACAGCCTCCCTTCCTCGCCGCGGGCGACAGTCCCGGAGACTTGCCGATGCTCACATTCGCCACGAACCGGCTCTGGATCGCCCGATCCAACAAGCCTGGATACCAAGCCGCCATGAGCGCCGCCCGTCAGGCCGCCGGCGCCCAGAACTGGCTCATCCAGCCAACAGAGACGGCCGAGCAGCCCGGGTTCAAGCCCGAATTGGGATTGGTCTAACCCGCATGTTTCACACCCCGTCGGTGCACATGGCGGTCAGACTTCGCGAGAGAACTGCTATGCGGGTTAGACTCCGCCTCGCCAGGTGACGCTCGCCAGGTGGCGCTTGTCAACGCATGGCAGGGCTTGGTACGTTCCCGCGCTTCGATGGATTACAAAGACACACTCAATCTGCCCCGCACCGACTTCCCCATGAAGGCGGATCTGGCGGCACGCGAACCGAACCGATTGGCCGCTTGGGAGGCGGCCCGTCTCTATCACCAGATCCAAAGCGCCCGCGCCGCGGCCCCCAAGTTCGTTCTGCATGACGGCCCGCCCTTCGCGAACGGCGAGGTCCATGTCGGAACCGCCTGGAACAAAATCCTCAAGGACATCACGGTCAAATACAAGACACTCCGCGGATTCCAGGCGCCGTATGTGCCGGGCTGGGATTGCCACGGTCTGCCGATCGAATTCAAAGTCGGCCAGGAGATGCGCAAGTCGGGGGTGGCCGCCGCCGACCCCGCCGTCATCCGCAAGGCCTGCGACGCCTACGCGCGCAAGTTTATCGACATCCAGAGAGCCCAGTTCAAGCGCCTCGGCGTCCTGGGCGACTGGGAAAAACCGTACCTCACGTTGGACAAGGAGTACGAGGCCGCCGAGTTGCGATTGTTCGCCGATCTGATCGGGCGGGGTTTCATCTATCGAGGCAAGAAGCCGGTCTATTGGAGCATCCCCTGCCGGACCGCCCTGGCCGAGGCCGAGGTCGAGTACCAGGACCACGTCAGCCAGAGCATCTATGTGAAGCTCCCCATCGTCGGACACCCGGGACTCAACGCGGTGATCTGGACAACCACGCCCTGGACGCTCCCGGCCAATCTGGCCGTCGCCTATAACTCGACGTTCAGTTACTCGCTCGTCCTGGCCGGCGGCGAGAGTTACATCGTCTCCACACTCCGCCTGTCCGCCGTCGCCGAGCAGTGCGGCTGGGACGGCTACCAGATCATCCAGAGCCTCACCGGCGAACACCTCGCCCAACTCGAATACCAGCACCCGTTCTGCCAGCGCACCGGCAGGTTCTTCGCCGGCGACGAATTCGTCGACAATGCCACCGGCACCGGCTTCGTTCATGTCGCCCCCGGCCACGGCCTCGAAGACTACCACCTGGGAGTGCGCGTCGGCTTGCCCATCTACTCGCCCGTCGATGATGACGGCTGCTTCACCCACACCCCCGACCTGCCGGCCGATCAACAGATGCCGACCGATATGCTCGGCAAGTCCATCCTCGAAAAACACGGGAAAAGCGACGCGAACGAAACGGTGCTCCACGCGCTGCGAGTGCGCAAGGCGCTGCTCCACCAGGAGAACTACCACCACAGCTATCCCCACTGCTGGCGCAGTAAAACACCCATCATCTTCCGCGCCATGGACCAGTGGTTCGTCCGGATCGACCACGCGCCACCCGACGCGCCCGCCCCCTTCCGACAACAAGCCCTCGATGCGATCGGCCACGTCCATTGGGTGCCCGCCTGGGGCCGCACCCGGATCGAAGCCGCGGTGAAAGGCCGGCCCGATTGGTGCATCTCCCGCCAGCGCGCCTGGGGCGTCCCTATCCCCGCCTTCTCCGACTCGCAAGGCAATCCCATCCTCGATGCCCGCATCGTCCGCCGCGTCGCCGATCTCGTCGCCCGCCACGGTTCGCAGATCTGGTTCGAGCAAACCGCCGCCGAACTCTGGCCCCAGGTCAAACCCGCCGATTGGACCGGCCCGGATCCCGTCGCCAAAATGGCCGACACGCTCGATGTCTGGATCGACTCCGGCTCGTCCTCCCGCTCGGTCCTCATGCAGCGTCCCGAACTCCAGCAGCCCGATTCCGCCCGGTTCCCCCACCCCTGGCAGGCCGACCTCTACCTCGAAGGGTCGGATCAACACCGCGGCTGGTTCCAGTCGTCGCTCCTCCTCGCGCTCGCCGCAAACGGCGCCGCGCCCTTCCGCACGGTCCTCACGCACGGATTCATGGTGGACGCGGATCGCGAGAAGATCTCGAAGAGCAAACAGAGCCAGGGAGGCTATGAAAAACCGCAAAACGCCGAGGCCTATGTCCAGAAATGGGGCGCCGACATCCTCCGGCTCTGGGTCACCTCCCAGGACTTCAGCAGCGATGTCGTCGTCAGCGAGGATCGGCTCGCCAAAGTCGCCGAGACCTACCGCATGCTGCGCAACACGCTGCGCTACCAACTCTCGAATCTCTACGACTTCGACCCCGCCCAACACCGCGTCCCCGACGGCCAACTGACCGGCCTCGACCGCTGGATTCTCGACGCGTTCGCCCAACTCGAGACGGACGTCCTCAAGGCCTACGACAGCTACCAGTTCCACGTCGTCTATCAGCGGGTTAGCCAGTTCGCCGCGGTCGATCTGTCCGCGGTCTACCATGACGTGGTCAAAGACCGGCTCTACACCGATCCGGCCAATTCCACCCGGCGGCGAGCCACCCAGACCACTCTCTGGCGCCTGGTGACTGGCCTCTGCCTGATGCTCTCGCCCATCCTCGTCTTCACCGCCGATGAAGCCTGGGAACACGTGCCCGGCCACCCCACCCCCTCCGTCCACCTCGCAGCCTGGTCCCCGACACGCATCGACCGCACCGACGCGGAACAGAACCTCTGGAAGCGGCTCTTCGAGCTCCGCGAGGCCGCCTTGCCCGAACTCGAGAAGGCCCGCCAGGCCAAACTGATCGGCAAAGCACTCGAAGGACGCCTCACAATCCGCGCCCCGGCAGCCGCACTGATCGAGGTCAAGCCCTACTGCCACGCACTCCGCGAGTTGCTGAACGTGTCACAAATCGATCTGGTATCCGACGACGGCGCGACAACACCCGCCTTTGCCGTCGCCCGCGCCGAGGGTCAGAAGTGCGAACGCTGCTGGCATTGGGAAACGGATGTCGGCCAGCACAGCGCCCACCCGACCCTCTGCGGACGCTGCGTCCAGGCCGTGGTCGTGGGTTGACCCGGCGCCCCGCGCCCTTGCTGGCTCTCCGCGCCTACGCCTCTCGATAGCCGCTGACATCGGTGGGGGCTGTTTGGATGCGGACGCCAACGACTCACCCCTTGCCGCGCCGCATTTGTTTGTGCTGGCGGATTGATGATGCTGCCAGAATCACAAACCGGGAGTCAGCACTTCGTATCCCAGAGCCCCGGCCGCCAGGCCGAGGGCCAAGTCGTGGGTCATGAGCCGGCGTACGTCCAGTTCCTGCATGGCCGCCAAGTGCAAACGGTCCAGAGTCCGGAGATGCTGGCGCTCCCTGGTGCCCATCTGTTGGAGCGCTGTCCGAAACAGAGTTCCCGGCAGCGAACGGAACTCGAACGGCTCCTGGTTTGGGAGTTCATGCAGGCGTTGCACCAGCCTGCGATACTGGGTTCCGGTGAAAGTGCCGCCCAGCCAACCGCCCCGCAGTTGCACCTCCGCCTCCAGTTCAACGAGGGCCGACACCAGCACCTCCCTTTCCCCCGCAATGGCCTCCTGCACACGGTCACTCTCCGGCTCCGGCAACAGCAACTTGAGCAGAGAACTGGTATCCAGATAGAGCATGGAGCCCTCGCTCAACGCCCACGATCACGGCGCCCCGATTCAAGGGTCGCCTGCACCCAACAAATCGCACTCCGCCGGCCGAACACCCGCCGTTGCCAGTCGCCGTGCTCCTGCGGATCGAATCGCCGGCGCTTCGTCGTGGTTCTTGCCAGCCGAACCAGGCGGGCAATCGGCTGGCCATCCCGAGTAATGATCAGCTCCCGCTCGGTCTCGAGCCGCCGCTCGGCGGCCGGCCAACGCTGCCGGAGATCCCGGACGGTAATCGTGTTCACGAGTCCAAGCTAACATGTTTCACAGCACCGTCAAGACGCCGCAAAGGGGGCAGTCCGTCTAGACGACAATCGCATTCGACCGCGTTGGCCGCGTCTTTTCTGCGTGCCAATCCGTGCTGTTGGTGGTTCTCTCCTTTCCGAACACACGTTTATGAGCAAACACCGACACGACCATGCGAACGGTCACGCGCATCCTGGGGCCAAAGGCAAGCGCCGCTTCCCGATGGGACTCGTGGGGCTGCTGCTCGGCACGGTCCTCGCCGCCGCAATCTTCATCGTCGCCCCCAGGTTCAGCGGCCTCCCCCAATCCGCACCGTCCCGATCGACCGACGCGCCGGCCGCCACCGCCCCGGACCCGGAGGCCAAAGCCAATCCCCAGCGGCTGGTCGGACGATGGCTCCGCCCGGACGGCGGATACATCCTGGACATCCAAAGCGTCAAAGGCGATCGCTCGCTCGAAGTGGCCTACCTGAACCCCAACCCCATCCATGTCTCCCGCGCCGAAACCGAAGAGGATGGGAAGACACTCCGTGTGTTCGTCGAATTGCGCGACGTCAATTACCCGGGCTGCACGTACAAACTGACCTACGACTCCGACAAGGACCAGCTCACGGGCGTCTACTTCCAGGCCGCCCTGAACGAAACGTTCGACGTCGCCTTCACACGGATGAAGTGAAGCCCGCGTGTTTCATGGAGTCGTGACCACCGCGAAGCGGGTAACTCCAAGACGCGGACTGCCGCGGGCTGGTGCGATGTCTCACAATTGGCTGGCGCTTCGCCGCAGCGATTTTCGCCTCCCGCCAGGCGCGCATGAAGCCGCGCCCAGGTCCCATATCTCTCATCACTTGATCGCGTCCAGGATCGCCTTGGCCTCGGATTGAATGGGGCCGTCCGTCGTCGACGCGGCAACCTTCTCCGCCGCTGCCCGCGCCTGGCCGGGTGACGAGATGGCGATGCGGCGCGCGATAGCCAGCGCGGCTCGGGCCGCCACCTCCTGCTCAGCCGCCACGACCGACCGACCGAGATGATCGAGCAGGTCCTGAAGCTGCTGCTCCCCACCGAGTTGCCCCAGGCTCTCGATGGCCGCAAAGCGAATGGGACCGTTGGCGTCGCCCAGGGCTTTCATAAGCCGCGGAATGGCGTTCGTGACGCCCCGGACGCCAAGACCCCGAGCGGCCTCGGCCCGCATCGCCACGCTGGTCTGATCAAGCTGAGCCATGAGATCCACGTCCACCTCGGGCCCCTCGAGCTGGCTCAGGCTCTCCCGAGCCACCGCGCTCTCCGCGCCCCCGCCGCTCGCCGCCCCAACCAGGAGTTGAACGATCTGGCGGTTGCCTTCCTGGCGCCCCAACGCGCGCAGCGCGGCAGACCGGACCGCGGGGTCGGAACTCATGCTCGCCTTCAATAGAGGGAAGAGCAACGTGCGGTCGGAACACCCGCTCACCGCCTCGATGACCAGCGCTTGCTGGACGGTCGGCAGGGCGTCGAGCAGCGTGACAATCGGCGCGGCCGAGGCCGGCGGCAACTGCCCCACCAGGTTCGCAGCCGCCGCCTGCGAGGCTGGATCCATACTGCGCAGGAGTTGCAGGATCAGCGGCACCGCGCGGTCAGGAGCGACACGCGTCAACCCGGCAAGCGCGGCGATGCGCTGCGGACGGGGCACCGGCGTTGACCGGTACATCCGCGCGAAGGTGTCGGATGCCCGGTCTGCCCGGCCCTTCTCGATCAGGCGCTCCGCGCACGCCAGCACGGCATCGAACAAATACCTCACATCGAGACGCCGTTGCGCGTCTTCGGAAAGGTTGACCGAAACCGATGCCCCCTCGCCCAGCGCGGGATCAAAGCGCCCCGCAACCGCGCGCAGCGCGTCGAACGCTGACTCTCCCCCGATCTTGCCCAGCGCGCTGATGGCGGCTTGCACCACCGCAACGTCCCGGGAGTCGAGTTGAGCCGTCAGCGCGGACACGCTCGTCGACTCGCGCCGTTCCCCCAGCGAATTGATCACCCCTACCAGCAAATCGCCGCGTGTCGTGTGCAGAGCCTGCCGCAGAGCGGCGCTCGCCGCCGCCGACGGCATCGCCTCGAGCGCCTGCCTGGCCATGTGCCCCAGCTTCGGATCGTTGAGCATGCGCCCCAGAAAAAGCACCGAAGAATCCGACCCGACAAGCCGGAGCTGGCGACACACGAATTGCTTCGCCTCGATCGAGGCCCCGGACTGCAGAACGCTCAGCAATCGCAGTTCGACATCGGCCGCACGCTTCGGATCCGAGGTCGCGGCATGTGCCAAATCCTCGACCGCCGTCAGATGCGCGCCGTCCTCCCCGACACCATATCCCTCGAGCGACGCGATCGGATCATCCTCAGCCGCCGAAGCCACGAGGCTGCACAAAAGCCACAAAAGCCATGCCACCGCCACACAGACGCGCAACACGGCCCTCGAACCCACCTCACATTTCAATGTCCCCACACGCATTCAGTTCTTCAATGTCAAAGCCGCCCACAAAGCCTTCCCTCTCGGTGTCGCCGCAGGAATGCCAGGACAACAGATGCCGTTCAAGCAAAACCAGCCCCAAAACCAGCCCCAAGTCTGTTGTCTAGAGTGTTACTTCATCACTCCCAGGGCACGTGCGTTCGACACGCCCACTCAATCCGCTCATCGAGCGTTGTGCCCGCGCGTCACGCGCTCGCGATAAAGAACCTGTCACACCATTATCACTGTGGAACGTCCGCGGATGGCAAGGTGGCCTGTCCATCCCATGTGGCGCCAGACCCGCTGCCATCGAGCGGGCCTCATTTTGATTCTCCCGCATGCGCGCCGCTGGTAATGTGCGCCCATTGAAACATCGGACGAGTTCCAGGCAACGGGCAGCGCACGGCGGCGCCGCGAGTGAGGGACGCGGATCGAAGACGGCCATATCGAGGGGTGACAAACGGGCGGGCAGGGGACGAGACTGGCTGTTCCGGTTGGCGGCGTTGACGTTGTTGCCGCTGTTGGCGCTGGTGCTGGTCGAGGGGGGCTTGCGGCTGATCGGATTTGGCCATTCGACAAGTTTTTTCAAGAGAACCCGCATTCAGGAGCGCGAGGTCTTTGTCGAGAACGACAAGTTCGGCCTTCGGTTTTTTGCTCCCGAGCTGGCCCGGAGTCCGGCGCCTGTTGTGATGAGGGCCGAGAAGGGCGCCGGGACGTGCCGGATCTTTCTGTTTGGCGAATCGGCCGCCCTGGGAGATCCCCGGCCGGCCTACGGGATGGGCCGTTACCTCGAGGCGCTGCTGTCGGAGCGGTTTCCCGGGACCGAGTTCGAGGTGGTCTGCGTGGCGATGACGGCGATCAACTCGCACGCGATCCTGCCGATTGCGCGCGAATGCGTCCGTCACCAGGGCGATCTCTGGGTCATCTACATGGGGAACAACGAGATGGTGGGACCTTTCGGCGCGGCGACGGTGTTTGGCCGGCAGGTTCCGGGGTGGCTGTCCATTCGCCTGACGCTGGCAATCAAGAGCACCCGGCTCGGGCAGGCGATGGAATCGCTGATTCGGAAGTGGGGGAAGAAGTCCGCCGGTCCCTGGAGCGGGATGGGCATGTTTGCCGAGCAACACGTGGCGCCGGACGATCCGCGACGGCAGATTGCGCACAGGCACTTTGCACGAAACCTCGAGGGCATCCTGCGCCTGGCAGAGAGAGCGGGGTGCCCGGTGGTTTTGAGCAGCGTGGCCAGCAACCTGCGCGATTGCGCGCCGTTCGCATCCGTCCATGCGGCGTCGATGACGCCCGCAGCCAAGGCTCAGTTCGAGGCCCTGTGTCAGGCGGCGGCGACCCATGAGGCTGGCGGGGATCTCGACGCGGCCTTGGCAAGCTACCGTCGCGCGAAGGAACTGGATGCGACATATGCCGAGGTTGATTTCCGCCTTGGGCACTGCCTCTTGCGTCGCACGAATGCGGTCGAGGCCGGGGAAGCTTTCGGGCGCGCGCGCGACTTCGACGCGCTTCCTTTCCGGGCCGAATCGGCGATCAACGGACTGATTCGCGAGGCCGCCGGGCGGCATCGGGGCGGGGACGTGCGGTTGGTTACAGCCGAGGAGGCATTGGGCGAGCAGGGTGCGGCGGGCGTGCCTGGGGCAGAGTTCTTCTTCGAGCATGTTCACCTGAACTTCGCGGGCAATTACCGTCTGGGGCGGCTGTTGGCCGAGGCGGTCGAGCAGAGTCTTCCTTCCTCGATTGGCCGGGGGCGGGT
>Ga0116149_1002636_pt1 | contig 19416 bp, 12 predicted proteins | sample AD_UKC057_MetaG_FD_89787 | JGI IMG/M metagenome (GOLD analysis project Ga0116149, IMG submission 89787) | Active sludge microbial communities of municipal wastewater-treating anaerobic digesters from USA - AD_UKC057_MetaG | ecosystem: Engineered > Bioreactor > Anaerobic > Digestate | place: USA... | reverse complement strand
CGCGGCCCGGCGGCTGGGCGCCGCGCGCCGCCCCTCGAACGTCACGGACCTCGAGCCGCTGCTCGGCGACCCGGAGGTCCCCGTGCGGCTCGCGGCGATCGAGGCGCTCGGCGAGATAGGGGGAGAGGCGGCCGCGGGGCCGCTGATAGCGGCGGCGCGAGGCGCTGACGCCGTGCGCCCCGAATCGGAGGCGGCGGGGATGCGCGCCGCGGTTGTTGCAGCGCTGACCTCGGCCGGAGAGGCCGCGGTGCCCGCGCTGCTCGACGCCGCGGGCGACCGTCACGCCCGGGTGCGCGAGTGCGCGGTCGCGGCGCTCGCAGCCATCGGCGGCGAGCAGGCGGCGGGCGGGCTGGCGCGTGCCCTCCGTGACGACCGCTCGGCCCTCCGGCAGCTCGCGGCGCATGCGCTCGCCCGCGTGTCGGGCGGTCGTGCGATCGCCGATCTCGCGAACGCCCTCCTCCACAAGGACGCGGCGACCAGGCGGGCGGCCGCCGAGGCGCTTGGGGAGACCACCGCCGAGGAGGCGGTTCCGGCGCTCCAGCGAGCGCTCGCCGACACGGACCGCGGCGTGCAGGCGGCCGCCGTCGGAGCGCTGGCCCGCATCGGCCGGGGGCCTGCCATCGAAGCGCTGGTCGGCGCGCTCGTCCGGCCCGACCGCGAGCTGCGGCTCTCGGCCGCGCAGGCCCTGCGCTCTGCCGGCTGGGTGCCCGAGGGGCCAGGACCGCGCACGCTCCACGCGGCCCTGCACGGACGCTTCGACGAAATCGGCACGGCCGCGCCCGGCGACGCGGTCTTCGGCGGGGCCACCATCGAGATGCTGAAGGCGGCGCTGTCGGACAAGAACCCGGCCACGCGCGCGGGCGCGGCGGCCGCGCTCGGGCGGATGGGAGACCAGGCCGCGGCGGCGGCCCTCGGCAGCGTGCTGGGCGACCCCGACCCCGCCGTCCGCGAGGCGGCCGCGGCGTCGCTGGCGCAGCTCGGGCCTCCCGCGTTCGACGCCATCCTCCCCGGCCTCGAGGATCGCAGCCAAACGACCCGCGCGGCGGCGGGCCGCGTGCTCCAGGCGCTCGATGCCGGCCGGGTGGCCGATTTCCTCGTGGATCGCCTGTCGCCGGGAGAGGCGGTGACCCACGGCGGCCTGCCGCTGAGGATCGTGGACCGGCTCGAGGCGCTCGACGCCGCACGCCACGCCGCAGACTCGCTGGAGCGGTTGCTGCGCGTGGCCGGCAGCGGGGTGCCGCCCGCCAGCGTGCAACGCGCCGCCGCGCTCGCCGACCTCGTGCTGATCGAGCCGGGCCAGGTGCCCGATGCCGGCGAGCGGCTCGACCTCGAAGACCTGCGTGAGCTGGCCGCGCGCACGCTGAGCGGCACCGTCCCGAATCCCGCGCGGGGGGCGAGGCGGTGAGCGCCGCCCCCACGACGGCCTGGAGCCTCAGCGAGCTGGGCTGGTCAGAGCGCTTCGCGCAGGCCTTCGAGCCGCTCGCCCGGCCCAACGTGATTCCTGGTCGTGTCACGCTCGAGCACAAGCACATCTACCGCGTCCTCACCGAGCACGGCGAACGGCTGGCGCGCGCGGCCGGGCGCCTGCGGCATCGCGCCTCGGCCCCCGTCGAGTACCCGGCCGTCGGCGACTGGGTGGCCCTGCGCCTGAACCCGGGCGAGCTGCGGGGCTCGATCCTCCAGATCCTCCCGAGGTTCAGCCGCTTCTCGCGGAAAGTGCCGGGGGAGCTCACGCAGGAACAGGTCGTGGCGGCCAACATCGACACGGTCTTCCTGGCGATGGGGCTGGACGCCGACTACAACCTGCGCCGGATCGAGCGATACCTGGTGACCGGGTGGAGGAGCGGCGCGCAGCCGGTGGTGCTGCTGACCAAGGCCGATCTCTGCGACGACGTGGAGGCGCGGGTGCGCGAGGTGGAAGCCCTTTCGGCCGGAGCACCGGTGCACGCCACTACCGCGATGTCCGAAGGGGGCGTCGACATCGTCCGGCGGTACCTCGAGCCGGGGCGCACGGTGGCCATCCTCGGGTCGTCCGGTGTGGGCAAGTCGACCCTCATCAACCGCCTGGCCGGCAAGGAGCTGCTGCGGACGGGCGACCTCACCGCCGACGCGCGGCGCGGCCGCCACACCACCACGCATCGGGAGATGATCGTCCTGCCGGGCGGCGGCCTCATCATCGACACGCCGGGCCTGCGCGAGCTTCAGCTGTGGGAGGCCGGCGACTCGCTCGGAAGCGCCTTCCCCGACATCGCCGCCCTGGCCGAGGGGTGCCACTTCGCCGACTGCGCGCACGACACCGAGCCGCGGTGCGCCGTGCGGCGGGCCGTCGAGGAGGGCCGCCTGGCACCCGATCGGCTCGATGGCTACCTGAAGCTGCAGGCCGAGGCCCGCCGCTTCGACGAGAAGCAGGACGAGCTGGCGATCCTCGAGAGGAAGCGCAAGGCGAAGATCCTGGGCCGCATCATCAAGCGAATGCCCAAAAAAGGCTGACAGCTCACAGCTGACAGCCGACAGCCGACGGCGGCCTGCTGTCGCTTGCAGGACCATCCTTCGGCAGGGCTCAGGGTGGCCCTGAGCCAAGTCGCAGGGCCACAGGGGTCGCGCCCACGCTGCCTGCTGTCTGCTGTCCGCTGTCTGCTGTCTTTCTCTCTCACACCTCGGCTGGTTCGTCGTCGTCGAGGAGGTCGAGCGGGGCGGCGAGCAGCAGGTCCTCGGCGGAGCGATTGGCGGGCAGCTCCTGCACGTCGCGCAGCTTCCGCTCGATCGTGCGGCTCTGCCGCGAGACGGCGTCCATCTTGTTGGTCGCCTCCTGCAGCTTCTTCTGCACCGACCCCAGCAGCTCGCCGAAGCGGCCGAAATGGGTCTTGACGGCCGCCAGCACGGTCCACACCTCGCTCGACCGGCGTTCGATGGCCAGCGTGCGGAACCCCATCTGCAGGCTGTTGAGGATCGCCCAGAGCGTGGTCGGGCCGGCCACCAGCACGCGGTGGTCGCGCTGCAAGATCTCGGCGAGGCCGGGCCGGCGCAGCACCTCGGCGTACAGCCCCTCGGTCGGGAGGAACAGGATCCCGAAGTCGGTCGTGTTCGGCGGGTCGAGGTACTTGTCGTGGATCTCGCGGGCGCAGACCTTGACGCGGTTCTCGAGCTGCCGGGCGGCCCCCTCCACCGCCTCGGCATCGCCACGCTCGGCGGCGTCGATCAGGCGCTGGTAGTCCTCCTGCGGGAACTTCGCGTCGATCGGGAGCCAGACGGGCGCCCGGTCGGGATCCTTCCCGGGCAGCCGGACGGCGAACTCGACCCGCTCGCCGCTGTGCTCGCGCGTCTCGACATTGGTGGCGAACTGTGACGGCGAGAGCGCCTGCTCGAGCAGCGTGCCCAGCTGCACCTCCCCCCAGGTGCCGCGCGTCTTCACGTTGGTGAGCACCCGCTTCAAGTCGCCGACGCCGGAGGCCAGCGCCTGCATCTCGCCGAGACCGCGCTGCACCTGCTCGAGGCGCTCGCTCACGGCCCTGAACGACTCGCCGAGGCGGGCCTCGAGCGTCCCCTGCAGGCGCTCGTCCACCGTCTCGCGCATCTTCTCGAGCTGTGCGGCGTTGTCGTCCTGGATCGCGCGCAGCTGATCGGCGACTGTGCCCCGCAGCGCCTCGAGCCGCCGCTCGGTGCCCTCGCCGAGGGCGGTCAGCTGCTGCGCGAACGCCGCCAGCTGCTCCCCCTGCCCCCGCGCCATCATCGACTGCCCCTGGCGCAGCGACTCGCCCAGCCGGTCGAGTGCCCCCGCGACCTCCTCGCGCAACGCCCGCGCCTGCGCGGCCGCGTCGGATCGCCCACGCGTCATCTCCTCGCGAACCGATCGCTCCATCCGCTCGTGGTCCGCCGCCAGCCCTTCGACGCGGGAAGCAATCGCGGCCAGCTCGGCCGGGCCCCGGCGCAGCAGCAACACCACGGTGAGGGCCAGGAGGATGAACAGCAGGACGACGGCAACGACGAGAAGGGTTTCAATCATGTGGCGGCGACATGGTGACAGACCCGCCTTCGCGCGGCAAGCTGCGGCTGTAGTACGATTTTCCAATGCCCACCAGAGCCTGCCTTGCCGTGCTCGTCCTGCTCCTGGCTGCGCCGCGCGCCGGCGCCGACAACAAGATCCTGCACCTGGCGATTGGCGATCCGGCCAGGCGCGACCGCGAAGCGCCGCTGGTGCTCGACGCGGTCACCGACACCGCGACCGGCGAGGTCGTGACGCCCGAGGACCTTCCCCCGCGGCTCGCGAAGACCGGCCTGCTGCTCCTCGGCGAAGAGCACACCACCATGGAGACCCACCAGGTGCAGCTGCGCATCCTTCGGGCGCTCGCCGACTCTGGCCGGCGCGTACTGATCGGCCTGGAGATGTTCCCCTACACCGCCCAGGCCGCCCTCGACGAGTGGCACGCCGGAAGCCTCCCGGAGGAGGAATTCGTCCGCAAGTCTCGCTGGTACGAGCACTGGGGCTACAACTGGCGCTACTACCGTGACATCCTTCTCTTCGCCCGCGACCGGAAGATCCCGATGTTCGCCGTGAACACGCCCCGCGAGGTCGTCGCTTCGGTGCGGAAGAAGGGGCTCGCCAACCTCAGCCCCGAGGAGGCTGCCCACATCCCGGACCGGATCGATGCCGACAACGCGGACCACCTGCTCTACTTCAAGACCACCTTCGAGGGCGAGGAAGGCCCCGTACACGGCGCGGGGATGAGCGACGAGATGTGGAAGAACATGCTGAGTGCCCAGGCCACCTGGGACGCGACCATGGGATACAACGCCGTCCAGGCATGGAAGCGGGCCAACGACCTGGGCGCGATCATGGTGGTGCTCGTCGGCCTCGGGCACGTCGCCTACGGCCTGGGAATCGAGCGGCAGGCCCGGAACTGGTTCGACGGGCAGATCGCGTCGGTCATTCCCGTCACCGTGAACGGGCCCGACGGCGCGGTCGCCTCGGTACGCGCCTCCTACGCCAACTTCCTCTGGGGGCTGCCGCACGCGATCGACTCGCTGTACCCGTCGCTCGGCCTCTCCACCGCCGTCGGCCAGGGCGAAACCGCCCGGCGCGTGATCCTCGTGCAGAAGGACTCGGTGGCCGAGCGGGCCGGCGTCAAACCGGGGGATGTCATCGTGTCGGTGGACGGGACGCCGCTCTCCGACAAGGAGGCCTACAACCGGCTGATGGCCGAGAAGCGGTGGGGCGACCGCGCCCGCATCGTCGTGCGCCGGGGCGGCGAGGACGTCACGCTCACGGCGCTCTTCCGGAGGACGGTGAAGTGACGTCGCCGCCAGCCGCTAGACGGCGTACCTCCTCTCCACCATCTCCCTGATCCGCGCGCGGCCCTCGGGAGCCGGCAGGCCGGCCCCCTCGGCCTCCTCGGCCTCCCGGGCCAGCTCCTCGTCCTTGATCACGAGGCGGAACCACCGCGAGAAGTCGCCCCGCCTGAAGTGGTGCAGCCAGGTCTCCTCGTCCACCCCCTCGGCAATCTTGACGAAGCTGCGCAGGTTCTCGGCGCGGAGATTCAGCTTGCCTTCCGGCCCGCGGAAGGCGAAGTGCTCGTCCTCGATGAGCTCCCCCTCGGCGTACTTCCGGCGGTGGCGCCGGTGCGTGTTGCGGGGCGGCTCGACCGTGAAGGTCCGCGCGCGGGACGACCCTCGCTCCCACATGGCAACATCCCCGGGCTCCAGCCGCGGCACATCCGGCGCAGCCCCCTCGTCCCCCACCGCGGAGGCGAAGTCGGCCAGGGCCACGCCCGCGGCCTCGCCGAGCACGAGCAGCGTGTCAATCGACTGCAGCACCTCGCGGGCGACCGAGGACGGCTCGAGGGTGATCAGCAGCGCGCCTCGCAGGCGCTGCGGCACGATGGATCCCGACGACCGGCGGTCGCGCGGCAGCAGGTGGTGCGCCTCGTCGAGGACGATCCAGTGCGGCCGGCCGGTCGCCGAGCGAAGCTCCTGCAGCCGCGGCAGCAGCGCCTCGAAGAACCGGGGCCGCTCGTCGCGCGCCACGTCCGTCAGGTTGACGACGACGTTCTGTGCCGGCGTGTCGAGAACCGTCATCACCTCGCCCGGCTCGGGGGTCTTGCGCGAGGTCCCCAGCACGACCCCGCGCTCGAACGTCTCGTAGTCGCCTTCGGGGTCGACCAGGCAGAACTGGTAGCCGCGTTCCGCAAGGCGCTCGAGGAATGCGCTGGCGAGCGTGGACTTCCCGCCCCCCGAGGCGCCGGCCAGCAGCGCCGAGCGGCCGTAGGGGGGAAGGCACACCTCGGAGCCGCTGCCGTCGCGCCCCAGGAGGATCTCGTGGCGCCGGAGCGAGGCGGCCAGGTCATCGAGGTCGTTGGCCAGCAGTCGCTCGACGAGCTCGACGACACCGGCGCCGTGATCGGCGGAGGTGACCAGGTCGGCCCGCTCCTTGAGCATCGGCAGGGCGTTGGCGACCGCCGCCCCGCACTCGCACGACTGGAGCAGCGCGTGGTCGTTCTCCGCGTCTCCCACCGCCACCACGTTGTGAGGGGACAGCGACATCTCCGCCAGCACCGCGAGCAGCCCGCTCGCCTTGTTGATCCCCGGCGGCAGCACCATCACCGCGTCCTTGTTGAAGATCACCTGCAGCTCGAGGCCGAGATCGCGGATCGCCCCGAGCACCGCCAACTCGTTCGGGCGCCAGGTGGCGACGATCACCTCGCCCGTGTCGAACGGGGTGACGCCGCGCTCGCGCAGCGCCTCGGCGAACGCCGGCGGCGGCGGTTCGGCCAGCCGCCTGGTCTCGCGTCGCGCCGGGTCGCAGGACACGCCGCCGTTCTCGGCGACGATCCGGTCGAACAGCTGGTACTCCGGGAAGACCGACTGCAGGTCGTCGAGCCGCCTTCCCGTCACCAGGATCAGCCGCCGGCCGGAATCGCGCACGCGGCGGAGGGCGGCAAGCGTCGGCTCGTCCACGCGGCCGTGCCGGGCCAGGGTGCCGTCGTAGTCGCAGGCCAGGGCGACGTAGCGCATGGAGTGAGACCCGGCCGTCGAAACAGCAAGAGCAGGGCCAGCTGCCTTCAAGTCTCCCACCCACGCGCCGCCGCCGCCTCCGTGTAGAATGCCGGGAACAGGGAGCCACCAGCCCAACTATGATCGAACGCTTCCGAAACCCGTCGCCCAGGATCCGGCGGGCCCTGGACATCGCGGGCATCGCCCACGACGGCGCGTTCCGCAAGGGCACCGACGTCCCGTACATCCACCACCCGGTCGCCGTCGCGGTGATTCTCGAGGCCTACGGCTATCCCGAGCCGCTCGTCGCGGCGGGCCTCCTGCACGACACGGTGGAGGACACCAGGTGGGGAAACGCCGAGGTTCAGCGACGGCTCAACCAGGTCACCGAGGGGAGGCTACCCTCCCCCGCCGAGCCGATGGCGTTCCGCTCGGCGTTCTGCCAGTACCTGCGCGACGAGTTCGGGCGCGAGGTATTCGGCCTGGTCGCCGCCGTGACCGAGAAGAAGAACGACGGCGGCGTGCCGGCCGACTGGCTCGAGCGGAAGAAGAACCAGCTCGACAAGCTGGCCAACGCCGGACCGGACGAGGCGGCGCTCAAGGCCGCCGACGCGGTACACAACATCGAGAGCACCGCGCGCGACATCGAGGCGCTCGGCCTGGGCGTGCTCGACCGCTTCCGGGGCGGGCCGCTCGTCGTCTGGCACTACAGCGCGTTGGCATCACTCGCTTCGCGCCGCATGCCGGCCGGCGCGCCGCTGGCCGAGCGCGTCGTCCGGGCGGCCTTCGACCTCGAAAGCGCCGTCCGCCGCCGGCGGCCGGTTCGCGACGGCTCGGCGCCCTACCCGGAACCGGTGGTGATCTAGACGGCTCAGGGCTCAAGCATCAGCTCCTTGGGGTGAGGTTCGAGGTACACCTGCCCTGCGAGGTACTCGATCCCGCAGCGCCGCACCAGGTGCCGCACGAGCGTGATCGGCACGATGAGCGGGACGAGGCCCTGCTGGTAGTCGGCGATGGCCTGGGCCAGCTCCTGCCGCGACGCCTCGTCCACTGCCTTCCTGAAGTAGCCGGCCATGTGCTGCAGCACGTTGACGTGGCGGCTCGGCGTCGCCACGACGGCAATGGCGCGCATGTAGCCGGTCTCGTAGGCCGCGCGCAGCTCGGCGCGCGGCATGTCGCCGGCGCGCGCGACCAGGCGCCCGAGCGCGGCGTACCCCGACGGGGAGTGCGCGAGCAGCGACAGCTTCTGCGCCGCGTGGAAGGCGACCAGCGAGCCCGCCGTCCATCGCCCCGAGAAGAAGGCGCGCAGCCGGTGGTGCGCGAACACCCGCTCGACGAAGTGCTCGCGTAGCCGCGGGTCGGCGAGCTGCCCCTCCTCCTCCACCGGCAGCAGGGGCAGCCGCGAGATGAGGGCATCGGCGAACAGGCCGCGGCCCTCACGCGACGGCATGCCGCCCAGCGTGTAGACCTTCACCCGCTCCATGCCGCAGCTGGGCGAATCCCTCTTGAGGATGTAGCCGTCGAGCGCCTCGCCGGCGAGCGACTCGACACGCGCGGCAGCCCACCGGCGCATGCGATCGGTGTGATCGGTCGCGCTCTCCACGCCAACCAGCCGCACCTGGTCCCCGTCGCGCACGAGCCGGATGGCTTCGCGCGGCGTACCGAGGCCCACCTCCACCTCGGGACACACCTCGACCCACTCGACGAACTTCCCGAAGGTCTCGACGAGGAAGGCGTCGCGCTTGTGCCCGCCGTCGTAGCGGACCTTCCGCCCCATCAGGCACGACGACACCCCGATGCGCACCGTCTCGAACACAGTGGGCCCCTCAAAGACGATTTTGAACCACAAAGGGGTGAACAGGGCCGGACGCCGGTCTTCGGCACGGCGAGGTCGAGCGCCGGGTTATCGGTGGCCCTCGCCGCGCGCTGCAGCCAGCACACGACGGCCGCGCCGTCGGGGTTGGGCAGCCCACCGCGCCGCACCGCAACCCGCGGGTCGTCATCGCCGCCGCTGTCCGGGTAGAATGGTCCGCGCCAACTCATGCCCGCCACCGTTTACGGAGGGCCCGCACGATGATACGTCCGCGCCTGGCCCTGGTGCTCGGCTTGTGGCTGACCGCCGCTCCGGCGCCGTCTGCCGCCGTGCCAGGACAGGCCGGCCCCGCGGCCGAGCCCGTGGCGATCCCGCGCTTTGAGCGCGGTGCCAACCCCATCGCGCTCGGCGGCCCCGCCCGCCCCGGGCGCTACATGGAAGCCTCGGGCCTTCGCGCCGCCTTCCTCGGGCGCGAAGACGGGTCGTTCGAGGCGTGGGCCTATCCCCTCAAGCTGCTGCACGACTTCAACCTGTCGTTCGGCATCGCCGCCTACGCCGACCCGATCCCCGGCGCCGCGCTCGCCTCCACCGTGGACATCCGGCCCGAGTCGGCCACCGTCCGCTACGCCCACGCAGCCTTCACCGTGGACGCGATCTGGCTCGTGCCGCGCGACGAGCCGGGGGGCCTCGTCCTGCTCGACGTTCGCACCTCGGAGCCGGTCACCGTGGTCGTCCGCTTCAGGCCCGACCTCAAGCCGATGTGGCCGGCGGCCCTCGGGGGCCAGTACAGCTACTGGGACGACACGTTGAAGGCGTTCGTCGTCGGCGAGGGCAGCCGCAAGAACGCGGCGCTGATTGGGTCGCCGTTCGGACTGACGCCCCCCGAGCAGCCGGCGCACAACCTGCCCGACGCGCCGTCGCAATTCACGATCCGGGTCACCCCCGAGCAGGCGCGGAAGGGGCTCATCCCCATCGCGATGGCGGGCAGCGTCGAGAAGCTCGACGCAGCCAAACAGACCTACCAGGCCCTGCTGGCCTCGGCCGAGCGGCTCTACCGCGAGCAGGAGGAGCATTACCGCCGCCTGCGCGAGGAGCGCACCAGCGTCGAGACGCCGGACCCCCGCATCGGCCTCGCCTTCGAGTGGGCGAAGGTCGCGCTCGACAAGGGGTTCGTCTGCAACCCGCACCTGGGCTGCGGCCTCATCGCCGGCCTGGGCCCCTCGGGAACGACCGAGCGCCCCGGGTTCGGGTGGTTCTTCGGCGGCGACACCTTCATCAACAACTGGGCGATCTCCGCCTACGGCGATCTCGACACGGTGCGCCGGTCGCTCGATTTCCTGCGCGAGCGCCAGCGGGCCGACGGCAAGATGATGCACGAGCTGTCGCAGGGGGCCGGCTACATCCGCTGGTTCCAGGATTACCCCTACGGCTACTACCACGCCGACACGACGCCGCTCTACATCATCTCGGTGCGCGACTACGTGCGGGCGACCGGCGACGCCGCCTTCGCGAGGGACTACTGGCCCTCGATGCGCAGGGCGTGGGACTACTGCGTCTCGACCGACGAGGACGGCGACGGCCTGATGGACAACACGAAGGCCGGCCTGGTCATCGAAACCGGGGCGCTGCGCAGCGCCGACGTGCAGACCGACGTCTTCCTGGCCACGGTGTGGACCGAGGCGGCGGCCGCGATGATCGACCTGGCGCGGCTGGCCGAACCGGGCTTCGTGTCCACCGCGGAGGCGGCGGCCGACAAGGCGCGCGCCGCGATCAACCGCCGGTTCCTCGATGGGGCGAGGCGGCGCATCAACTTCGCGATCCTCAAGAGCGGCGCCGGGCAGGCGGAGGAAACCGACTGGCCGGCCTTCGGCATCTGGCGCGGCGTGTTCGAGCCGGGTCACCCGGCAATCGCCGGGATGCTCGACGAGCTGGCGCGCTCGGGCCTCGCCACCGACTGGGGTGCGCGGATGCTGTCGCGCGAGAGCGCGCTGTACGAGCCGCTCTCGTACAACAACGGCGCGTCGTGGCCGTTCCTCTCGGGGTGGGCCGCGCTGGCCCTCTACACCGGCGGGCGGCCGGAAGCCGGCTGGCAGTACGTCGACGCGCTGGCCGACCTCACCTTCCTCGAGGCGCGAGGCTTCATCCCCGAGCTGCTCTCGGGCGACCGCCTGCGCTCGATCGACGCGGCCGTGCCGCACCAGCTGTTCGCAACCACCGGCTTCGCCACGGCGCTGATGCGCGGGGTGGTGGGCCTCGAGGAAACCGACCAGGGCCTTCGGCTCACGCCGCGGCTTCCCGCCGGCTGGCCGTTCCTGCGCGTGAAGCGGCTGCGCTTCCGCGACGGGGTCGGGGACGTCGAGATCCGCCGGCGGCCGGACGGCTACGCGATCTCGGTCTCGAACCTCCGAAAGCCGCTGGCGGTGGGGGTCCGAATCGCGCTGCCACCCGGCAGCGAGGTGGAAGGCGGCGGGCAGGCCGAGATGCCGCTCGCCACCGTCCCGGCCCCGAAAACGGTTACGCTCCGCGTGCGCCCGGGTGTCGAGCTGGCGCCCGTGCAGCGGCCGCTCGCGCTCGGCGACGAGTCGCACCGCCTGCGGGTGATCGAGACGTCGGTGGCCGCCGGGGTCTTCCGCGCCAGGCTCCAGGGGCTGCGCGGACACACCTACCGCCTGCGCCTCGACGTGCCATTCGAGGTGCTCGCGATCGAGGGCGCCTCGGAAGTGGGCCGGGATGGCGCGTCGCGCCTGGTCGAGGTGACAATCCCCGACGGTCCGGGCGAGTGGGTCGAGACGACGCTGACCGTCGGGCTTGGCAGACGCCGGTAATGGGGTAACAGGCCGCCGGAGTCCATCCTGGCTTTGGGAGAACGACGTATGAGACGAGTGAGACGATTCGCAGGGGCATGTCTGACCATCGGCTGCCTGGCCGCGGCGAGCGCGGCAGCGTGTCCCCCGCAGCCCAGACCCGCCGCGGCGCCTGTGCAGAAGGCGCCGTTCGGCACCACGAAGGAAGGGGTGGCCGTGGATCTCTATACGCTGACGAACCACCACGGGATGGTTGCGAAGGTGATCACGTACGGCGCGACGCTGACCGAGCTGCACGTCGGGGACGCTTCCGGCAAGCCGGTCAACATCGTGCTCGGCTACGACCGCCTCGAGCCGTACCTGGCGGGGGTCCCGTACTTCGGCGCGACGGTCGGGCGCGTGGGCAACCGCATCGCCCGTGCCGAGTTCACCCTCGATGGCAAGGCGTACAAGCTCGCCGCCAACGATGGCCCGAACCACCTGCACGGCGGCCTCAAGGGCTTCGACAAGGTGGTGTGGCGGGCCGAGGAGGTGAAGTCGCCGGCCGGCCCGGCGGTGAAGTTCACCTACCGCAGCCCCGACGGCGAGGAGGGCTACCCCGGCACGCTCGACGTGAGCGTCACCTACACCCTGACCGACGCGAACGAGCTGCGGCTCGACTACCGCGCGGTCACCGACAAGCCCACGCCGGTCAACCTCACCAACCACAGCTACTTCAACCTGGCGGGCGACGGCTCTGGCGACATCCTCGGGCACGTCGTGACCATCGCGGCCGACGGGATGACGAAGGTGAACGAGCGCCTGATCCCCACCGGCGAGATCGTCCCGGTGAAGGGAACGCCCTGGGACTTCAACGTGCCGACCGCCATCGGCGCGCGGATCAAGCAAGTGCCGGGCGGACCGCCCGTCGGGTACGATCACAACTACGTGTTGCGGAAGGCAGATCCCGGCGGCCTGCCCGAGCTTGCCGCCCGCGTCGTCGAGCCGAAGAGCGGCCGGACGATGGAGGTGCTGACGACCGAGCCGGGGATGCAGTTCTACACGGGCAACTTCCTCGACGGATCGCTGAAGAACCGGATCGGGGTGCCGTACAAGCAGTACTCCGCCTTCTGCATGGAGACGCAGCACTTCCCCGACGCGGTGCACCACGCCGCTTTCCCGTCCACGATCCTGCGGCCGGGGAGCGAGTTCACGAGCACGACGATCTACCGGTTCGGGCACGAGTAAGAGAGTCAGGGGAAGCGGATGGCGGCGAACTGGCTCGGGCTCCGGTGGGCGTCAGGCGCTCGCCCGCAAGGCAACGCGCGCCACGCGCGCCTGGTGGAGCGCCGCCTCTCGACGGCCCGGGTGGTGCTGGCCGTGGCGTCGGTCGCCGCCCTGGTGGTCGAGCACCGCGCGAGGCTCGACCCGCTCGGGGCGAGCGTCCTGGCCGCGTTCGCGCTCTACAGCGCGGTGCTGGCGCTCGAACTGCGGCGCGAGTCCGACGACGCCGCCCCGCCGGTGTTGGGCCTGCACGCGGCCGACTTCGCGTGGGTGCTGGCCGTCTTCAGCACCAACGCCGGCGTGAATGGGCCTTTCCTCGGGTACTTTCTCTTCGTCCTGCTCGCCGCCGGGTCCCGCTTCGGCCTCCTCGAGACGGCGCTGACCGGCGCCGCGGCGACCGCCGGCACGGTGGCCGATGCCGCCGCGCGGACCTGGCTCCTGCCGGCCGTCGCCGTGGACTGGCACATCGTGGCCATCGACCTGGTGTACCTGGTGGTCGGCACCTGGCTCGTCGCCTACCTGGCCGAGTACGAGCGGCAGCACCGGCAGCAAACCTGGGCGACCGCCGAGATCCTGGGGCGGATTCGCCCTCACCAGGGCCTGGTCGCCAGCGTGCAGAACGTGCTGGACGGCCTCCTCCGGCAGCTGTCGGCGCGGCGGGCCATGCTCGTCATCGCCGATCTGGACAGCGACCGGGTCCTGCTCTGGGAGGCGCGGGCCGACGAGTCTGGGGGCCGCGCCACGATTCGGCTCCGCCAGGAGATGCGAGCGAGCTGTGGCACCTGGCTCTTCGAGGTGCCGGCTCGAGCCGATGCCTGGCGGGGCGTTCGCCGGCGCCACGCCAGTCCCGGCGCGGTCGTTCCGGCGATCGATTCTCGCGGCGACCGGTTCGCCGCCCCACTGAGCCTGGCGCCGCTGCTCGACGCCCCGTTCGAGTGGGACGAAGTGCTGTGTCTCACCACGCTGGTTGGCGAGGGCTGGCAGGGGCGCCTCTTCCTTTTCGACCCCCGGATCTGGCGGCCCGGCGAGCAGAACCTCGTCTTCCTGCAGGTCGTGATGGGGCAGGTGGGCCCGGCGCTGTTCAACCTGTACTTGCAGCGGCGGCTGCGGTCGCGGTCGGGCGCGCTCGAGCGCGCGGACATCTCCCGCCAGCTGCACGACGGGGTTATCCAGTCGCTCATCGGCATCGAGATGCAGATCGACGTGCTTCGGCGCCAGGCAGGCGCGGACGCCGGCATGGCGGCCGACCTCAACGGAATCCAGCGGGTCCTGGTCGACGAGATCCTGAACTTGCGCGACCTGATGCAGGTGCTCAAGCCTGCCGACGTGGGGCCCGCGCAGCTGGCCGAGCACCTGGCCGGGGAAGTCGCGCACTTCCGGAGCCGGACGCACATCGATGCCCGCCTCTCCTGCACGGAGGAGGAGATAGACCTCAGTCCCCGCGCCTGCCGTGAGATCGCGGCCATCGTTCAAGAGGCGCTGGCCAACGTCCGCAAGCACTCGGGCGCGACCGCGGTGATGGTTCGCCTGAGCCGGCACGACGCCGGCTGGCTGCTGACGGTGGACGACAACGGCCACGGGTTCGCGTTCGACGGTGCGATGGACGGCGCCGAGCTGGAGGCGAGGCACCTCGCGCCGGTGATCATCGGCGAGCGCGTGCGGGCGATCGGCGGCCGGCTGACCGTCTCGTCGCAGCGGGGCACAGGCTCGCGCCTGGACATCAGCTTCCCTGGAAGACACCATGCCTGATCGCGAGCGGCGAACCCGGATCGTCATCGCCGACGACCACCCGATCTTCCGCGAGGGGCTTCGCCGCCTGCTCGAGGCGGAGCCCCGCTTCCAGGTGGCCGGGCAGGCGCACAACGGCCTCGAGGCGGTGCGGCTGGTGGAGGAGCTCCGGCCGGACGTCCTCCTGCTCGACCTGGCCATGCCGGGCGCCGGGGGGATCCAGGCGCTCCAGGAGATCGCGGACCGCTGCCTGGACGTCAAGGTGATCCTGCTCACGGCGGCCATCGACACCGCCGACAGCGTGCGGGTGCTGCAGCTGGGGGCGCGCGGGGTGATCATGAAGGAGTGCGCCACGCACCTGCTCTACAAGTGCCTGGACACGGTGACCTCGGGCGGATACTGGGTGGGGCACGATCGGGTCAACGACATCGTGCAGCACCTGCGGGCCGGGGCCACCCGCCCGCCGGCGCCAGCCGCGATGCTCACCAGGCGCGAGCTGCAGATCGTCACGGCCATCCTGAACGGCGCCACCAACAAGGATATCGGCCAGCAGTTCAACCTCAGCGAGCAGACCGTCAAGAACCACCTCTCGCACATCTTCGACAAGGTGGGCGTGTCGAACCGCCTCGAGCTGGCGCTCTACGCCCTGCACCACAAGCTGGTCGAGGGAGCGCGCAAGTAGGACGGGGCGTCCTCGCCCGTGCGAAGAAGGCCGGTTCGCACAGTACTTAGGTCCCGGCCCGCCTTGGTACCTCGGTTCCTGCGCCCCAGTACCAGCAGCCCATTGTGCCTTGAATCCAGCGGCTGAATAGTCTGCTGTGGGATCCAGCCTGGCTGAAAGATGACCCTGGCGGCAGGTTGCCGCGCAACTTTTCTGCAGCACCAGATTCTGCCGATCGGCCACAGCGCAGGTCGAACCCCGACGTTCACGCGGATGACGCAGGCGCGCGGTCAAGTGAGGAGGTTTCAGATGAAGAGGCGCAGACGACGGGGAGGCACTCGGACTACACGCGCAGGTTGGTCGCGTCGCGACTTCCTCAGGATTGGCACGGCCGCGGGCGGCGGTCTGTACTTCGCGACGAAGATTGGAGGCGTCCCGTACTTCGTGCGGGCGGCGATCCCGGGCGGGAGCCTGGATCCCGGGTTGATATCGAAGTACCAGACGCCGCTGCTGATCCCGCCGGTCATGCCGCGGGCCGGCAGCATCCAGATGCGGGGCGGAAAGACGGGCGACTACTACGAGATCTCGGTGAGGCAGTTCCAGCAGCAGATCCTTCCCGCTGGCCTTCCGGCAACGACCGTGTGGGGCTACGGCCCGGTGAAGTCCGAGAGCAAGAAGGGCCTGCTCCTGCACAACGCGCCCTCGCTGACCATCGAGGCCAGCCACAACCGGCCCGTCCGTGTGAAGTGGATCAACGAGCTGACGGACGGCAACGGCAACTACCTGCCCCACCTGTTGCCGGTTGACCCGACGCTGCATTGGGCGAACCCGCCGGGGGGCCCGACGGGACGGGACACGCGGCCCGACTTCAGCGGCAAGGCCTACGTGCGACCGAACGAGTTCAACGATCCCGAGACTCAGTACACCTCCTACCAGGGACCCGTTCCCCTCGTCACGCACCTGCACGGAGCCGTCGGCGTGGGAGACGAGAGCGACGGCTACGCCGAGGCGTGGTTCCTCCCGGCTGCGAAGAACATCCCGGCGGGGCACGCAATCGAGGGCACGTGGTACGACTTCTTCAGGAGGAAGGCCGCAGCGTACGGCGCCACCTGGGGACCGGGATTCGCGACGTTCCAGTACCCGAACGAGAACCGGGCGTCCACCATCTGGTACCACGATCACGCGCTCGGCATGACGCGGCTCAACGTCTACGCGGGGCCCGCCGGTTTCTACATCGTGCGGGGCGGCCCGGCCGGTGACAAGGCCGTCCTCGACTCCCGGACGGGGCTGTCCGCCACGCTGCCCGGGCCTGCTCCCCAGGAAGGGGACAAGTTCCCCGCGAACAAGCCTTACAGGGAGATCCCGATCGCGATCCAGGACCGGGCATTCAACAGTGACGGCTCGCTGTTCTACCCGGACACGCGCGCGTTCTTTGACGAGTACGACGGGCCATCCATACCGGACACCGACATCTCGCCCATCTGGAACCCCGAGTTCTTCGGCAACTGCATGATGGTCAACGGCAACACGTGGCCGTTCCTCAACGTGGAGCAGCGGCGCTACCGGTTCCGCTTCCTGAACGGCTGCCAGTCGCGCTTCCTCATCCTCGACTTCGCCAGCATCCCTGGCGTCGAGGTCTGGCAGATCGGCAACGAGGGAGGGTTCCTCGGAGCACCGGTCAACGTCACGGCCGACGGCAACAACCGCCTGCTGATGGCGCTCGCCGAACGCGCTGACGTGATCGTGGACTTCACCAACGTTTCCCCCGGGAACTACGTTCTCGGCAACCTGGGCCCCGACGAGCCGTTCGGCGGCGGCGAGCCCGGCATTGACTTCGACGCTGCCGACCCAAGCAGCACGGGCCAGGTGATGGAATTCCGCGTGGGGCCGGCGCTGACGGTGGATAAGACAACGCCCGCGCCGTTCCTCGTGCTGCCCCCCGTCACGCCGCTGCCGGCCGAGGTGCGCACGCGGCCGCTCGCGCTGATCGAGATGATGTCGATGCACTACGATGGTCCGGCGGAGGCGATGCTCGGGACCGTCGGCTCCGACGGCATGCCGGCGCACAGCATGTGGATGGACCCCGTCACCGAGAACCCCGCCGTCGGCGACACGGAGGTCTGGGAGCTGTACAACTTCACGGCCGACGCCCACCCGATGCACGTCCACGAGGTCGTGTTCGAGGTGGTGAACCGGCAGGCGCTCGAGACGAATGCGGACGGCGAGACCGCACTGCCGGTCAGCCTCGTTGGCGAACCCCGGCCGCCGGAGCCCTGGGAAACCGGCTTCAAGGACACGGTGATGGCCTACCCGGGGGAGGTCACGCGGATACGGGCGACCTTCTCCAAGGGGGGCCGGTTCGTCTGGCACTGCCACATCGTCGAGCACGAAGACAACGAGATGATGCGGCCCTACCGGATCGGTCCCGTGCAGCCCGGAGAGCCGGGGCTTCCGGAATGACCGCGCCGCGCCGGCGAGGTGTTGAGGCCGCGTCCGCATAGCCTGAATTCCGCTGGGTGCTCGCCCGCCCTGGTCGCCGTGACCAGGCGGGCGAGACCCAGCCCCCCGCCTCGAACTCCCGCCATCTTGTCCGATCCCCACCGTGCGTGTTGCCTGATCCTCGATTCCGAACCTGACCCAGAGCCGCGCCGTAGTACTTTCCTCCTACTCCGAACCGGTACCTCCGTCTTCCTCCGCCAGGTACTTCTGTCCACGCTCATCCGGTACCGCCGTACTCCGACACTTCGTACCTTCCTGCCATTGTCCAGATTCGCAATCGACTGAAAAGTAGAGAGCGGGCGATCTCACCACGCTGCTGTTCAGAGCCGGGGTCTGCCGCCGGGGAGCATCGATGGAGCAGTTGCTGGAGCGGCCACGAGCAGCGCGATACGAAATGTCTGCACCCGTCATGTACAGGCAGGTTGGCGAGGACTCGTGGCACGAGGGCCGGACGCTGAACGTGAGCAGCAGCGGAGTGCTGTTCACCTGCCCCGCGCCGGCCCTCGAGCCCGGGACGAAGGTCGAGTTCCTCCTCGTCCTGCCCAACCCGGGGCTGCGCGAGCAGCCCCGCGTGCAGTGCCGGGGGGCGATCGTGCGGCACGAGCGCCGGCGGGCCGGGCCCGCGTGCGCGGTGGCCGCGACGATCGACGCGTACGTCATCGTGCCAGCGGGGCAGCCGTCGGCGGGAAGGGTGGACGCGTGAGGGGAACGGAATCTCAGAGGAGAGCCAAGATGAGCAGAAGCAGTCTCAGGATCGCGTTCGGGCTGATCCTGGCGGTTGCCGTCGCGTGGGGCATGAGCCCCGACCCGCGAGCGGCCGCCGGGGCGGCCGCCAACGCGGGCGCGAGCGCCGTCACGTGGGGCGGGACGATCGCCTCGACCGTGGCGTCGGCGGCGCTTCCGGGCACGCCGGCCGGCGAGCCGGAGCCGATCCCGTCGCGGTCGCTGGCCGGCGCCATCACCGACGACGCGGCGGCCAACGACGCGCCGCAGGGAAATGGGAAACAGGGCAAGGGCCAGGCGAAGCCCAAGGGCAAGCCGACCCAGGAGGACTTCTACGCGAAGTTCCAGAAGGTGTCGCCCGCCGAACAGAAGGCCGCCGCCAAGCGCTCTGCCGAGATGGGCATGCTGCCGGGCGCGGCCGGCCTCGAGCTGGCAGCCGCGTCCATCACGCCGGCGGATCTCCCGGTCCTCGAGGGCCCAGGCGGTGTCCCGCACTACTTCGGTCCGTATGGCAACTGGGCCTACAGCCCCCTGCCCTCGTTCCCGATCCTGTCGGTGAGCGTCGATGCGGGTGGCTCGGGCTATAGCGCGCCGGAAGTCTTCATCAAGGACGTCTACGGCACGGGAAGCGATTCCGCTGATGCGCCGCTCATGGGGACGGCCACCGTCACGGACGGCGTCATCACGGAGATCGCAATCCCGGAGGGTGGCAAGGGATTCCACGTTCCGTTCGTGGAGATCATTGATCCGACCGGGACGGGCGCCGAGGCTACGGCGGTGCTCAACCTCGAGCGGCCGAGCGGCGGCATCCGCAAGTTCGTGGACAGGCTGCCGGGACTTGGGCCCACCGGAGCGAACAACATCATCCAGGCCCACGGTCTTGGCCAGTACCTCCCCGTCGCCGCCAAGGAGGAGTGGTGCAGCCGGCCAGAGGCGAT
>Ga0116149_1002634_pt1 | contig 19428 bp, 16 predicted proteins | sample AD_UKC057_MetaG_FD_89787 | JGI IMG/M metagenome (GOLD analysis project Ga0116149, IMG submission 89787) | Active sludge microbial communities of municipal wastewater-treating anaerobic digesters from USA - AD_UKC057_MetaG | ecosystem: Engineered > Bioreactor > Anaerobic > Digestate | place: USA... | reverse complement strand
CAACGCTTCGGGATGCCGCCCGTGTCGCAGATAGAGGAACACCTGCCACAGGTTCACATGGAGCAGCAACGTCTTGCCGCTGCCGGTGGCCATGAAGAATGCCAGCCGCCGCAAATCAGAAGCCTCGAAATCGGAAAACTCATGCAGTGTCGGCTCGGCGCGCTTCTGCCGTTGCAGGAAGGCGTTCAGGTCCGCCAGAAACGCCACCGGCTCCGTCGTCAGCCGGTCGAGGAAGATTTCCGTGTAGAGCAACCCGAGATACTGGAAGTACTTGAACGCAAACTGGCCGCGCGCCTTCGCCAGCCGCGCTTCGTAGCTCATCACGCGGGCGTCATACTCCGCGAGTTTGTCCCGTAACGCTGCGTCCTGCGCCCGGCCCAGGAGCGCCCCGTAGAAATAGCTCTGCCCGTCCGCCGCGCGGCCCTCCTGCACGTTCAACGGCTGCTTTAACTCGGTCAGATCACGCGCATCGAACAGCCCGTGAAAATACCGGTTCAGAATCAGCGCGTGTTCCAGTCTCATAAGCCCTCCAAAGCCGGCAAGCGAGCCATCAGCCTCCGGCGTTGCGTCTCCCGAAAAGGGCTGCTACGGTGTGGGCATGTGACGGGATGAAAACATTGACCGAACATTCTTACGTGGCCTGCGCGAAAGGCGTTTGCGGCGGCGAACCGGTCATTCGCGGCACACGAACTGCCGTGCGCATCATCGCCGAGAACTGGCGCGCAGGACTGTCGCCGGAGGAAATCCAGGCCGAGTATCCGCACCTGACCCTGGCGCAGGTCTTTGACGCCCTGTCCTACGCGGAAGACAACCCCGAGGAAATGGACGCGCTGATTGCTCAACACCACCGGGCTTACGAAAAGGGAGTCGCTGCCAGCGCCAAACGACGCGCGAATGGGAGGCGGTAAGTGGCCCGGCCCGCGCTCTATCTGGACGAGAACTTCGGCCTGACCTTTGGAAAGATTCTGGCCAGCCGTGGCTTGGACGTGCTGACGGCTCAAGCCGCTGACATGCTGGGCCGTGACGACCAGGAACAGTTGGAGTTTGCCACCCGCCACGGCCGCTGCCTGGTCACCCAGAACATCGCCCACTTCGTCGTGTTGCACACGCAATTCATCCGCGGCGGGATGGCCCATGCCGGCATCCTCCTGGTCGAACACAATCCCAACGCGGCGGTGATGGCTTCCAAGTGCGTCCGTCGGCTTGCCAACGAAACCGGCGAGACCGTCCGGTCGCAACTGCTCTTCGCGTGACACGCGGGCCTCGCTCACCGTTCCTCCTCCTCCAGCAGCCGCTTGAACAGCCCGTCCAGCGATTGCACGCCGGGCACGGCGCAGTCGCCGTTGATCCACGCCTCGTCAAACGGCCCGTCCTGCTTCAACCGCGCTTCCAAAAACTCCCGCTCGACGGCGGGATCAAGCTTGTCCATGTCGCGCCACAGCACCAACACGCGCCGCCCGTCGGCCTTCTTCGCTTTCACCGCCCGGTAATCGCGCTTGCCGGCCTCGTCGCGCCACGACTCGATCCGCTGGACGTACAGGCCGTAGAGGAAATTGAACGTTTCCACCAAATCCACCGTCTCCGTGCGCGGCCCGTCCTCGCCGATCACCTCGATGGTGTAGGCAAACGGATGCTCCAGCTTCGCCAGATTCAACATGCTGGCGCTGGCCTCCAACGGCAGCCGCGCCATGTACGTCAGCCGGTAGGCATCGCCGCCGACCTTCTCCTTGAACGCCTTGGCGCGCGGCGCCTCGCGCCCAATCGTCTCATCCGACACCAGGTTGTGCAGCGCGTCCTCGTAGCCCTCCAACCGCAGCACCTTCACCAAACGCGGCGTGCGCTTTACCTCCTCGTTTGTGGGCACGCGAGCCGGCTCGCCGTCCTTCCATTTCGGCGCAAACATCACCTTCTGGACGCGGGGCAACGCAATAGTGTCGAAGTATGCCGCCATCTCGACAAAAAGGAACCGGCGGCTGTCACCGAAACTGCGGCGACCGCTGGGCGCCCGTTGTGCCGACACGGCCAGGTCAGCCCTTAAGTAAGTAGTGTGCGTTCTGCCGTCTTTACTTTGAGGGCCGCTCGCCCGACGGTGTCCGGCACATCGATGCAATCCGTGTTCTTGCGTGTGGAGTTGGGGCAGACGCTCTCGCGCGTGACGATCCGCAAGGCCCGCGCGGTGGGTGTGTCGGTCAACGCGACGGCCGTCGTCATCGAGGATCTGGTGGTCGAGAACCAGTCCGCCTTTGACATCGTGGAGGCCGAGTTCAGCGCCGCGGGCGTGCGCGAGATTTCCTTCGGCAACACGTATCCGGTCAAAGCGAGCGAGCGCCGCGGGGGACGGCTTCACACGGAAAGGGGGGGGTGGGTGGATTGGCTGGGCGTTGTTTCGCAGCAGCACGGAAACAAGTCGGCCTTGATAGTCCGGCCAGCCGCCAAACGGCACACCGCGTCCCGCATGAACTGAATAACGGGCTTGCTTCCGGCTGACCGGCCCTTAGCCTGAGCGGGTCTGTTTTTCGATATTGACCGCGGCTTTTGCTGAGGAGCGTTTGGACACACCACTCCGAAAGCTCGCCCCGGCTCACCCTCCGCCACAGGGAGGGTGATGCTGTCAACGGAACCGACGACGATTTCACAGACTGACGATACTGCCATGATGAAAGGCACCGATGCTCCTGCCCTGCCCGCCCTCCCCCTCGAGGCCTTTGACCATCCGGATCGGTTCGTGCGACGCCACATCGGCCCGCGCCCAAACGATGTTCAGCACATGCTGCAGACTCTCGGGTTTGCGAGTCTCGACGCGATGATCCAACGTGCTGTTCCGGGGGCGATTCGCCGCCAGACGGCGCTGCGTCTGCCTGAGCCGCTCTCCGAATTTGAGGCCCTGGCGCGACTGCGGGCCATTGCGGGGCAGAACCGGCTCTTCCGCTCCTTCATCGGCCAGGGCTACTACGACTGCATCACGCCGCCGGTGATCCAGCGCAACATCCTCGAGAATCCCGGCTGGTACACGCCCTACACGCCCTACCAATCGGAAATCGCCCAGGGCCGGCTCGAGGGACTGCTCAACTTCCAGACGCTGGTCTGCAGCCTGACCGGCATGGAGATCGCCAACGCGTCGCTCCTGGACGAAGCCACGGCCGCCGCCGAGGCGATGATGATGTGCCATCGGCTCAAAGGGGCTGAAGGGCGCAACGTCTTCCTCGTTGCCGCGGGAGTCTTTCCGCAAACCCTCGCCGTCGTGCAAACCCGCGCTCGCGCCCTCGGTGTGAACGTGCGCTCGGTCGACCCTTCGCAGATGACCTTCTCGCCCGAGGTGCTGGGCGTCCTGCTGCAATTCCCTTCCGCGAGCGGGGCGATCGAGAATGACGAGGAGTTGATCCGTCGTGCACACGCCGCCGGGGCGCTCGCGGCCGTTGCAGCCGATCTTCTGGCTCTCACGCTGCTGCGTCCTCCCGGCGAATCGGGAGCCGACATCGTGGTCGGCAGCGCCCAGCGACTCGGGATACCGCTCGGCTTTGGCGGCCCGCACGCGGGGTTCTTCGCGACGCGGGATGCGTTCAAGCGACAGATGCCCGGGCGCCTGGTTGGCATCTCGAAGGACTCGCGCGGCCGACCTGCTTACCGGCTCGCGCTGGGCACACGCGAGCAACACATCCGCCGCGAAAGAGCCACCAGCAACATCTGCACCGCGCAGGCCTTGCTGGCCAACATCGCCGCCGCCTATGCGGTCTATCACGGCCCGGATGGTCTCAGGTCCATCGCGCAACGCGTCCACCGCCTCACAGCCGCTCTGGCTCAAGGCATCCAGAAACTCGGACGCCGGGTGGCCAATCCGACCTTTTTCGACACGCTCACGATCGCGGTTGGCACAGGCGGCGGTGCCGCCATCCATCGCGCGGCCGCGGCGCGGAGCGTCAACGTGCGCGCCGTGGATGCCGATCACGTGGGCATCTCGCTCGACGAAGCGACATCGCTCGACGACATGCGGCTGCTGCTCGAGGTTCTGAATGCCGGCCAACCGGTGCCTTTCGATGTCGCTGCGTTGCCGATCGCAGACGGGCCCCTTGCGCCCGCGCGTCAGACCCCGTTCCTCGAAAGCCCGGTCTTCCATCGGTACCATTCCGAGACCGAGATGCTGCGGTACCTGCGCCGCCTCGAGTCGCGGGACCTCTCCCTGTGCCAGGCCATGATTCCTCTCGGATCGTGCACGATGAAGCTGAACGCGACGTCCGAGATGCTCCCCATCACGTGGCCCGAGTTCAGCCGCATCCATCCGTTCGCGCCTGTCGACCAGACGCAAGGCTATCAGCGCCTGTTCCGCGACCTCGAGACCTGGCTGGCCGAGATCACCGGCCTGGACGCCGTGTCGCTCCAGCCCAACGCAGGGGCCCAGGGCGAGTACACCGGTCTGCTGATCATCCGCCGCTACCATGAGCACTGCGGCGAGGGGCATCGGAATGTCTGTCTGATCCCCGCCTCGGCGCATGGGACGAATCCCGCCAGCGCGGTCATGGCCGGGTTCAAGGTTGTGGCGGTGTCGTGCGACCACGAGGGCAACGTCGATTTGGCCGATCTGCGGGCGAAGGCGGAGACGCACGCGGCCGCCCTGGCGGCGTTGATGGTCACCTACCCTTCGACACACGGGGTGTTCGAGCCTGGGATACAGGAGATCTGCCGCATCATCCACGCGCACGGAGGGCAGGTGTACATGGACGGGGCGAACATGAACGCCCAGGTTGGCTTGATGAGCCCCGGGACAATCGGGGCCGACGTCTGCCACTTGAATCTCCACAAGACGTTCTGCATTCCGCATGGCGGGGGCGGGCCCGGGGTCGGTCCGATCTGCGTGGCCAGGCATCTCGTGGATTATCTCCCCGGCCATCCATTGACCGGGCCGGGCCGCGGCCAGTCGATCGGAGCGGTGTCGGCCGCGCCGTGGGGCAGCGCGAGCATCCTGCCGATTTCGTGGGTCTACATCGCGAGCATGGGCGCGGCGGGACTGACCGAGGCCACGCAGGTCGCGATCCTGAATGCGAACTACCTGGCCCATCGCCTGCGCGACTTCTATCCGGTGGTGTACAAGGGGCCGGGCGGGATGGTCGCCCACGAGTGCATTCTGGATTTCCGTTCCTTTGGGACGGTCACGGCCGAGGACGTCGCCAAACGGCTCATGGACTATGGGTTCCACGCGCCGACCCTGAGTTGGCCCGTGGCCGGCACGCTGATGGTCGAACCGACCGAGAGCGAGTCGAAGGAGGAACTGGACCGGTTCTGCGATGCCATGATCGCGATTCACGCCGAGATCGCGGAGATCGAATCGGGCCGTGTGGACAAGCAGAACAACCTGCTCAAGAACGCGCCGCACACGGCCGACATGCTTGCCGCGGACCCATGGACTCGGCCCTACACACGCGCCCAAGCCGCCTATCCGACCCGCCACCAACTCGAATTCAAGTTCTGGCCTCCGGTCGGGCGTGTCGACAATGTCCACGGCGACCGCAACCCGGTCTGCACCTGCGTCGGGATGGACGCCTACACGAACGCTTGAATCAGGGGCGCGCGCGCGGTTAGCGCGCATGAGTGCACCTTTCGATGACATCGGGTCCGCGGCGGTAACGACGGCCCTGGCAAGCGGCACGATCTCGATCGGAGACTTGGGCTGGAACGTCACTGAGCCCGATTCTGACGGCCTCAGCGGTGCTTCCAGTAGAACGGGCGACGATGCAGGTGCATCACGGCACTGATGCAAAGGACGTCGCCGCGCACGCTGTAAACGATCGCGCAGGGAAAGCGGCGGAAGTTGAGCTTGCGATTGTCGCCTCGGATTCTACGCCAGCGCTCCGGCTCGGCCATGATGCGGCGCAATGTGAATTCGAACTCCTCAACGAAGTGGCCGCCCAAATCGGGCTGGCGCTCTTCATACCAGAGAGCGGCGGCTTCCAGTTCCTGGTCCGCTTCAGGATGGCTGACGACGTGCATGGAGCTTGGCGCGAATGTCTCGAACGGCCTGTTCCACTGGACGGCAGGTCACTTTGCCTGCTTCGATCTCGCGGGAACGGCGATCAATGACCTCGTTCCATTCGTTTTCAGCGTCAGCATCCACGCCGTCATCGAGGCTGGCGATGAGTTGGCGGGCCAGGTAGGCCCGGTCCTGCTCCGGCAAGGCCAGCACTTCGGCGACTTTTTCAGCGGTTACGCTCATGCACGCACAATACCGCCAAGTCCATCGGGCTGACAAGCTGTGCCTTCAGCGCCTCCCTAAACGGCCCCGCTGCCCGGTCCCGGAGAGTCCTTGAACCAGTCTGAGAGCGGAGTGACACTTGATCAGTTGGCCACGGACTTTGAGATTCAAGGATCCTCGCGCGACACCCAAGCCCGGATCGTGCAAATGGCTTCGCGCAGTCTGCGATCCGGGCTGTGGCACAACCGCGCCGACAGAGGGCTCCATGAAAAGCTCGTCGGCCAGAAAGGCGGTTTCGGGCACGGAGACCTTGTTTCCCTGTTCCTTCGTTGGGGTGAGGCGCGGTTTTGCTCTTCTGGCCCGCATTCGTCCATCTCTTGGAGTTCTCGGCTTCGCGGTGGTCAATGCTCTGTAAACATGCGGGCCAGGCGGGGAGTTCCGCTGCACGGTGGCCGGCAGGCCCGGGACGTGGATGCAGATCAGGCCGGCGGCGGTGACGGCGGACCCCTCATCCGGCACGATCCCGACCGGTTACCTGATCCTCAACGTGTCCACCGGTCACATTAAGCGGCATGCCAGCGGGTACGTGTGGGAGGTGCCGGAGGCGTAGGGGCATCGGCCAGCCTGCTCCAGGGCAACTCCGCCCCCCGGTCACGGCGGACCTGGGGCGAGGACACCCAGGAAGCCGATGCTTATGATGTCCCAACTGCCCGGGGCGTAGATCGAGCGCAGTGCCGAGCAATGACGGCTCCCATGTGCGCGGGGTATTGCGAGGCACAGCCGTCCCGGCGATTCTCCGGTTCGGGCCTCCGCACTCGCACAGGTCCTGAGACTTGCGCTTGCGACGGTCTCATGCTTACTCTTGACACGATCAGACGACCCCATGGACATCAAAGTTTCCTGTCCCCACTGCGATCAACACATCCTCGTGGATGCCGCGTACGCCGACTGCGTGATCGCCTGCCCCTCTTGTCTCCGTCAATTCGTCGTGGTCGTTCCTTCCCCTGAGCCCCTGCCGGATGATGACGCGAGTAGTGACAACGCAGAACGCTCGTTACCGGCTGCGCCAGACGCACGACTCTCCGACAGGCCCGGAAGTCTGAAAGAAGCTCTGCCTGCCTCGATGGCTATGCGCGAAGAAGGTGCCGAAGAGCACTATTTGGCTGAAGCCATCCACACCTGGATTTGGTCTGGCTTCTACTCAAAGAGCGAGGTCCTTGCCCTCCTCGGCGATGAAGTGGCAGTTATGGACAGCGTGGATGAAGTGACAACGCGAAGTTCCATGCAGGGACTGGTCGATTGGGAATTCGAAGAGAAAGCGAGGCAGGAGCAACGCTGGCCGGAAACCACGGACTGTGACCGCCTCGACGCCGCGTTCGCAGTTCTGCGAACGCTCAGGGTGATCACTGTTCAGAATGCCGGTTATACTCATAGTGACGGCCTGGATGACGTTGGCCGAATCCACGCCCAGAAGCCATACGGTACGTACCGTGGATACTGCTTCTACCACGGTCAAGACGTGGCGCGAGTAGTCCGAGGCGAAGAGCTGTTCCTGGCCTATGGCGACATGCAGGACACAAGAGAGGGGAAAGCCGAAGTTGCCCGACTGATCACCAAAGTCCTGGCGGACCACGGACTGGCCGTTGATTGGGATGGCGACGTCAACCACAAGCTCAGCCTGCCCAAGATTAAGTGGCAGCGGAGGCTGCGATAGACTGGTCGCAATGCCCCAACCCCTCTTTCCAGCCAGAGGGGCGGCAACTGCGCGACAGTAACTCGACCCACTTCATTGACCGACTTGAATCCGCCTACGTCCGGCCGTTTCGTTGCGCCAATATGCTTGGCAAGTGTTTGGCTCTGAGAGTTTCTGGTCATTCCTGGCAAAGACTGGAACCTTGGAGGGTCAGGATTCAGGAACCGTGCCAAGGAAGCTGAGGGCCCGCGGATTTAAACCTGCGCTCGTCGTACCAGAACGGCAGCCCGACCACAATCATCGGCCCACCGACAACCGGCAGCCGGGTCGTGGCAGAGATCTGGCGCGATGCGTTCGGCGGGGAGTGGCGCTGCACGCAAGCCGGCACGGCGGGGACGTGGGTGCAGATTCAGCCGGCCGCGGTGACAGCAGACCCGGCATCAGGCACCATCCCGACGGGCTACTCCATCTGGAATCTGACCATCGGCCACATCAAGCGCCATGCCGGCGAACATGTGCGGGAGATCTCAGAGGCGTGGTGCACGTCACTCCGACCGCACGCGGTAGTACCGGGCCGGGTGCTGTGCCCACTCGGGGTCGGTGAAGTCGACCCAGCCATCGGTCAAGGTGTTCGTGCTCACAGGGGACCAAGCTTGTTTGGCGAGATCCGCCGAGGCCTCGACCACCACGTTGGCGTTGGTTGCCCAGGAGATCCGGAAGCCGAAGCCGTTGGCCTGAACGCCGAAGTGGTTACCGAAATCCAGGATCACGGGATTGGGAAGCACCCAATAAGCAGTCGGCCGACCACTAAACGTTGCTCCCCAACCGACCGTGCCTGGCAGGTAGTAGATCGTTGGCGGGCACTCCCTGAAAGCCTCACAGCCTTCCGGCGCGTTACCCTCGAAGTAGACGCTGGTCAGGCTGGTACAGCCCAAGAACGCCTCGTACCCGATGCTGTTGACGCTGTCGGGGATCGCCACACTGCTTAAGCTCGTGCAACCCTTGAACGCCCAACCAGGAATAGTCCGAACGCCGTCATCGATTATCACGGTGCTCAGGTTCGTGCAGCCAACAAAGGTCCCGTAATTGCCGCGTGATGCTTCGTTCCACCACTGGTCGACTCCGGTGATTCCCCACTCGACAACGCTGCTCGGGATTCTGATGCTGGTTAGGCTGGTGCAGGAACTGAACGCACGGTACCCGTAAACGGGTCAGTTCTTGATAATAGCATATTAGCAGGACACTTGCGCCTCCCGGCCGTCAGGGCGCACAAGCCTCAAATCGAGCCTGCTGGCGCAGTCCAGCACTCATGCACGCGGAGTGGCCGACAAGACCGATCTTTGGGGATGACAGAAGCTGGACGCAGGTGGGGTGGCGGTTGCGGCGCGGTTACGTCTGTGCCTGCGTAGCGGGAATTCGAATTCTCCGGAAAGAAATATTTGGGCTAGGGGATTCAGGAACCGTGCCAAGAAAGCAGAAAAGCCGCTGAAGTCCAGCTGCTTAAGTGCTTAATGAACAACGAACATTGGTTGCGGGGCTTGGATTTGAATCCGCGCCCTGTGGGCGGGACTTCGCTTCGCTTCGCCAGCGATCCCGCGGCCGCGGGATTATGAGGCTGACGGTCTATGGGTTCATTTCTGACCTGACGGACGGAGGAGCAGGCTGACGTGATCCGGTTGGTGGTGATGGCGCGCGCAAGGGGAGGCAGGAGCGTGGGCGACGGGACAACCCGGGCTCGCGAACCGCCGGGACACTATGATCCCCGCGCACGCGTACGCCAGTGTCGGTCGTGTTGGTTGGCGTGCAGGACCGCGTACACGACGATGGACTCGCCTTCGATGCGATAGACGATGCGATACGGAAACCGCGGCGGATAGAACCAGCGCACGCCCAAGCGCCGGTGACGGAGTCGGTAGATCAATGGGTTGATTGGCAACTCACGCAGGGCATCGCGCACGGCACGTGTGAATTCTTTGCCGAGCCCCTCCTGGCGTTCCTCATACCAGGCTTCCGCTTCCGCGATGTCCGCCTCGACCTCCGGGCGGACGAAAAGCTGGCAGCTCATCGATTCAGCCGCTGATCGAGGCGTGACTCAAACCGGCTCAAGGGAATGGCCGCGCCGGGATTGCGTTCGTGTTCGGCGAGCCGAGCCTCCAACATCGCCTTCTCCTCCGCTGACAACTGGCCCTCGTCGAGCCACTCGTCGCCGTCGAGTTCCTGGACTTTCATGACCAGTTCGCGTCGCTCCTCGCGCGTCAGCTTGGGCAGTTCGGCAAGAATGTCCGCTTTGCTCATGGCCGGACCATAATCTTGCCCGCGAATGCTCGCAAGGCCAGGAATGCCGCGCCGACGCCTGCCTGCTCGAACCCTGGGCGAGGTCCGCCCACGACTTGGCGCTCCACCCCTTTTCACGCCAGCCTTCGTGTCCTTCGTGTCTTCGTGGTGGATTGTCTCGACGTCACCCTCCTCGCCGAGGAAACCGCCAAGCAGTTCGTCACCTGCGAGAACGGCGACCCGACCACGATCATCGGTCTGTCGATTCCTCCTTTCCGTTCGGCGATGAAGATCCAACGCGGCGGGCACGGCGTCAACCGCGTGGCCGGTGCCCGGCAGGGGCAGTCCGAACCGTCGCCTGCCTCGTGCGCCGCCTTGAACCTGCGCTCATCCGGCCTCCTCCAACCGCCAAAAGAAAGGCCTTCAAGCGCGGTCTTGAATGCTCTTCAAGCTGATTCCTTCGGGAACGTGTAAAACTCGTAAACGATCCGCCAGGTGAACTCGGCCCCGGGCTCGATCGCCATGTCGATGAAGGGTTCAATCGAGAGCGGCGCCCGGATCGCCCACAAGGCCATTCGCGAAAGGGGCCGGTCCGACGTAATGCGGACGCCTGCTCCCAGGCGCCGGTTCTCGATTCGGATGTCGTAGTCCTTTGGATCGGCGCCGAAGCCCTCGATGTCCATATACACCCGATCCTCACCGGTGAGCGTCTTGGCAAAGGTGATCCGGTTCCCTCGCACTTCCGCCTGGTTGCTCGTCGAGGGCGGGTTGGGGCGGATGCGGAAGGGGACCGTGATCGAGAAATCGGGGCCGGGCGCCTGCCGGTCGAGGTAGAGAAAGTTGTGATTGTAGACGCTGGTCTGGATGATTCGCTGGCCCGTGTTGCGCAAGGCATGGTCAAGCACCAGCCGGGGCGGGTCGCCCGCCGCCGACACGCGCTTGCGATACGCGTAGGCATAACCGCTCGATGAATCGGCCAACTCGTGTCGGAACTCGATCGAATCAGGGCTCCGGGCGAGAGACCATTTGCCGCCGTCCTTGATCGGGTAGAGCCGGAAAGGACTGTAGTCTTTTCCATCCGGCCTGAGAAGCACACCGACGCCAATCTTAACGAAAGTCCCGCTGGCCGTGGCCTGGTCGAATCCCAGGCCCTTGCCTTTGGTCACAAACTCCTCCGCCGGTCCGGTGATGGCGGTGCAGGGGCCGGCGACGATGTCCGCGCCGTCGTAAACGAAGTCGTCGACGCCGGGATCGCTGCGCTGGAACCATTGCGGGAAAAAGTCGTGTCCGGTGTATTCCAGGCTCCCGATCACCCCAGACCAGTCGAACCGGGTCCCGCGGTAGAAACCGGTGTTCGCGTCAGGGAGATACACCCGGACCCGAATGGGACCATTGGCGATTTCGGCCTCGGGAGCCGGACCGGCCGAAGCGCAGATGCCGGCGGCAAGCGGCACCCCGAGGGCCAGGCGTGCGGTCATTTTCATGCAGCCGGACTATCGCACCCGGCGTTCCTGCGAACAAACACCTTCTTTCCCACCGCGAAGCCTCCGACGCAACAAGGATCAAAGGCTGGCCAAACGCCCGGGTTCTGCCATTCTCCAGGGGCATGAACGACTGGATTACCGGTTACGTGGCCGCGCAAAAGGCGGCCCTCGATTCGATCCCCACCGACGCCGTGGCGCGCTTGATAGGCGCTTTCCAGCGGGCTTGGCGCGAGGATCGTCAGATCTTCGTCTTCGGCAACGGGGGCAGCGCCGCCAACGCGTCTCATTTCGCCACCGATCTCGGCAAGGGCGCATCGGACAAACTGCCGCGGCGTTTTCGGGTTCTGTCGCTCAACGACAATGTGCCCTGGATGACGGCGCTCGGGAATGACTATTCGTACGAAGACGTGTATCTGCGCCAGCTCCAGAACTACGCCCGGGCCGGCGACCTGGCGCTGACCATGAGCGTGAGCGGGAACTCACCCAACCTCGTCAAGGCGATCCAATGGGCGGCGGCCAACGGACTGCACACGATTGCGCTGGTCGGGAGCAAACGTGGGCGCCTCGCCGAACTGGCCCAGGATGTGATCGTGATCGACGACACGCACTACGGCCGGGTCGAGGACTGTCACATGGGCATCTGCCATATGCTTTGCTACGCCTTCATGGAAAGGCCCGAGTCCGCAACGACCATCGACGCCACCGGCTCATGACCGTCGACTCGTTCGGTTGCTTCGCGAAGCCCGATCTTTGGTTCTTCACACGTCTTCCGTGAACCGCTCCCTTTCGATGGGCCCAGTTCCCTCGGAGGGCCGTGCTTTTTCGGAGGGCCGAGTTACACGAGGCCCTGATTGATGAGGATGATTGTCTCGAGCCATGGACTCTCCCGCAACCGCGCATACGCGTCAACCACAGGCCGGCTAAGATGCGGACCTTGCACGGAAGCTGCCCGGGCACGAGTGCTTTCGGTGGCGCGAAGTCCCGCGGCCGCGGGAGAGTGCGTGTGCTTCAGCACCGCTTTGGAATGGGAACGCACGGAGGACCGTCCTCGGAAAGCGGCGGTCAACCGCCGCACTCCAGACGCTTTGCGACCTCGGAGCCGAACTGAGCAGAAGCGACTGCAACAACGAACACCGGCCCAAGGAGTTAGACACCCTCGACAGCGCTGCTCCGAGAAACCACTCAGGAGCTTTCCTTAGGTTGACGCGTATGCGCAACCGCGGGATCGTCCCTCCGAGATGGGTTCATGGCCCCCATGCGCATGAACCCGTGGAATTTCAACGCTCCCAAGAAGCCGTATTCGGTTCTCCCGGCAAGATCGGTGTTCCCGGCATAGGCCAGCCGTCCTCGCTCCACTCGAGGCGCCGGATGCCAAGCGTCGGCGCGCCGGCCCGCTCGCCATCATAGAAGTGGTAACTCAACCGCCAGTCCGTTTCCTTGCCCAGCACAGCCGCGTGACCCGGCCCAATCAACCGACCTTCGGTCCGCAGGAAGAGTGTGCCGCCCCCATCCCGAAGGTCTCGTCCGGTCTGGTCCACGTAAGGGCCGGTGACTTCGCGACCGTGCGCGAGCGCGGTCACGGGTGAATCAGGCGCGAGCCGAAGGCCCGTGCCGGGATCGAGTTCAACGAGTTTGATTCCCGACCAGAACGATCCGAATGCGGACCAGAAAGCCCTGCTAATAAAGTGTGAAATTCACTTCCGTCCCGAGCGGCGCGGGTGGATCGGGCTTTCGCCCCTGCTCGTTTCGATAGATGGACACGTGGCGCATGGCGCGGGTGGTCAACACCACATCGGGCACGCCGTCGCCGGTGAAATCGCCCGTCAGGGCCAGACGCTCATCTCCGTCGAGGTCGTCCTGGGGGTCCATGCTGAGCGTGGCGACGCGTCGACCGAGGCCGTCGTAGAGGCTGCGCGACTGGGCCACGACGATTTCGGACACTCCGTCGCCTGTCCAATCGAGCAGGGCGTGATGCCGCGCATAGTCGGTCCGAATCTTCGTCCGCACCTGACCCTGTTCATCGATCACCCAGACGGGGCCATCGCCCCAAGGCCTGTGGTCAATGTCAACGGCGAGCTGCACTCCGGGGAGGTCCGGGCAGATCCGGCCCACATCGATGGACTCGAAGTGTTCGCCATCGATCTCCCAGATCGCCTGGCCGTTGCCATCGAGCAGCGCGATGCCGTTGGCTCCGCACAATGTCATCGCGAAACGGAACTCGGCGGGCGTTTTGCCCCGGCGCACCAGCCGGAAGCAGTCGCAGTGTCCCCGCTCCTGCCGGATCTTTCGCGAATGGAACAGCCAGCGCACGCGTCCATCCGCCTCGAGCATGGCATAACCGGCGGCCACCTCGTCGCGTCCGTCGCCGTCGAGGTCGATGGGAACCGGCTGATGGGCGGTGAGGTAGCCGCCTGGTTTCTCGACTGTCCAGAGCTGGCGCCCGCGTTGGTCCAAGGCCCAAATCTGCGTGTAGCGGGTCTTGACCAACACGTCCGTCGCGCGCGGCCCGCCGCTCAGGTTGGCGAACACGAGGCAATCGGTCGCGTCCTTGGGCAACGGGAAACGCCGCCGTTCGCGCCCCGTCGCGCCGTCCAACTCGACGAGAAACCCCTCGGTGCACAGCACCACTTCGGAGCGACCGTCGCCGTCCCAGTCGTAGACCTGGCAGGCGACGTCGTGGTGCAATTCCCTGCGCCCGATGCCGGGATCGCCCCAGCGCCACAGCACGCTGCCGTCGAGTCGCTGCGCCACGGCGGCACTGGTGTAATGCACGTCATTCCTGTCGACGTTCCGCGCGCTGACAATCTCGGGAACGCGGTCGTCATCGAGATCGCCTGCCACGACCCACGCTCCGGAATACTCCGGCTCGAGCGCGATTTCGCGCCAGGGCTGGACCATGGCGACGGGAGGCGGTTCAACCTCGGCGCAAGCCATCTCGAGGGGCGGCCCGATCGGCCCCGAGAGGGCCAACAGGAGCGTGCCCGCCCGCATCGGTCGAAGACTCGAAATCCAACGCTTGACCTCTGACAAAGCGTTTCGTCGAGAGGCGGACGCCGAACATCGAGGGCCGGACGTTCGGTTCATTCGGGACCTCCGGGCGGTCTCACGCGCTGAGGATGCCGCCCTGGCTTGCGTTGGTGACCAGTTTGCGGTAGCGCGCCAGCCATCCGGCCAAGTCGCGCCGGACAGGCTGCCAGGTACGATTCCGCTCGGCGAGTTCGGCGTCGGACAGCAGGCTGTCGATCCGCCGGTTCGGGAAGTCGATTCGGATCCGGTCGCCCGGTTTCAGGAGGCCGATGGGGCCGCCCTCGGCGGCCTCGGGCGAGACGTGGCCGATGCAGGCGCCCGCGGTGCCGCCACTGAACCGCCCATCGGTGATGAGCGCGACCTTGTCGCCCAAACCCATCCCAACAATGTAGCTGGTGGGTGAGAGCATCTCCTGCATTCCGGGGCCGCCGCGCGGCCCCTCGTTGCGGATGACGACGACGTCGCCGCCCTTGACCTTGCCATCGAGAATGCCGGCGCAGGCCTCGTCCTGGCTCTCGAAGATGACGCACGGCCCCTCGAACACAAAGCCCGGTCCGCAATTGGCGCGGAACGCGTCGCTGATCCCGGCGGTTTTGACGACGCTTCCTTCGGGGGCGAGCTGGCCGTAGAGAACCGCCAGACCGCCATCGGCGGAATACGCCGTTTCCGTGGTGCGAATGCAATCGCGCGGGTCGAACATGAACACGGGGTCATGGGGCATCAGCCCCAGTGGCCGGGTCTCCGCCAAAGCGCCCGCCCCGTAGTCGTGCCAGGCCTTGCCGATCGTCCAGTTGCGGAGCCGCCCGGTACGGAGCAGACAACTTGCCTTCTTCTCGCCCGCCTCGTAGTGGGAGACCAGAAGGACCGGCGCGCCTTTCAAGCTGGCCAACTCGGCGCGGACGCGTCCTTTGAACTCATCGAGTTTGGCCTTCAGGCCGATCTCGATGGCTCCGGGGCCAACCCAGGTCAGGCCCTCGGTGACCTGCAACTGGCCGTCGGCGGCGAAGAGCGAGGCGGCGGCGGCCGCGTCGCCGGCGTTGAAGGCGGCGGCGAAGCGCCAGAGGGTGAGGGCGCGCGGGTCGGCGGGGAAATGGAACAGCGGTTTGGGGGCGAGGCTGCCGCTGGCGGTGCGCGCGACAGCACCCAACTTGTCATTCGGATCCAACGCGAGGGCCGAGGCGCCCGAGACCCGGACGGCTTTGGCCCAGGGGGTGCAGACCTCGGATCGGATGTCCCAGTCGTCGATGTTCTGGCCGAGCGTTCGTCCCGTGACCGTCAGGCAATCGAGGTTGAGCACTCCCATCCGTTTGAGTTCGCCCAGGATGGTGTGGATGCCGCCAGCCCGATGCACGTCCTGGAGGTGGTAGTTGGACGAGGGAGAGACCTTGCACAGACACGGAATGCGGCGGCTGATGCCGTCGATGCGCGCGATGTCATAGGGGATGCCCGCCTCGCGCGCGATGGCGAGGGTGTGGAGGACGGTATTGGTCGAGCCGCCCATGGCGACATCGAGCATGAGGGCGTTGTCAAAGGCTTCGAGCGTCGCGATATCGCGCGGCTTGAGGTCGCGGCGGACGAGATCGAGGATGACACGGGCGGCGCGCTCGTAGAGGGCCTCGCGCTCCTTCGAGACGGCGAGGATCGACCCGTTGCCGGGCAGGGCCATGCCGAGCGCCTCGCAGAGGCAGTTCATCGAGTTGGCGGTGAACATGCCCGAACAGGAACCGCAGGTCGGACAGGCCGTCTGTTCGAGCCGCGCCAACTGTTCGGCGGTGATCTGGCCGGTCTTGAACTCCCCAACGCCCTTGAACACCGAAATCAGATCCGACTTGGCCGTGGCAGGCTGGAGGTGAGCCGCCAGGTCGTCGTGCGTCGCCTTCTGGTCGGCAATCCCGGCCGCCATCGGTCCGCCGCTGACAAAGACAGTGGGGATGTTGACGCGCATGGCCGCCATGAGCATGCCGGGGATGATCTTGTCGCAATTCGGGATGCACACCATGCCATCGAAGCAGTGCGCCCTGAGCATCGACTCGACGCAATCGGCGATCAGCTCGCGCGACGGCAGCGAGTAGAGCATGCCGGAGTGGCCCATCGCAACACCATCGTCCACGCCGATGGTGTTAAAAATGAACGGCACGCCGCCAGCCTCCCGCACGAGGCGTTTCACCAGTTGCCCGACCTCGTTCAAATGCGCGTGGCCGGGAATGCAGTCGGTGTAGCTGTTCGCTATCGCAATGAACGGCTTGTCCCAGTCCGCTTCGGATTCAATCGACCCGGTCGCCCGGAGCAAGGACCGGTGCGGAGCCCGTTCAAAACCCCTCTTGATGATGTCAGATCGCATGATTCTTCCTCAGTTATGATCCGCCACTGCCCGGTCGATCCCCGCTCGGGACAGGGCTGCCGGCAGTCTAAAGGGGACACGGAGCCTTTGTCACGCTTTCGCGTCAGGTCGCTTGAATCCCAACCGTTGGGCAAGGTGTCAGGCGCCGACGAATCCGGCCACAGCCCGCACATCAATCGCACGCAGCGCCGCGAACCTCTGATGAGCCCGCATTTCAGGTGAAATGTGACGGTGACCGGTCACATGACATCAAAAGTTGGTGAGAAATGCGGCTAACGCCTTGTCCGCCGGAACGGCCTCCGGATTCTCTCGATGAGGCGGCTGGCGATCGAAGCGGGGCGTGGAGGCGCCTGCATGGCGAGCGAAACGCAGGCTCCGCTGCAGACCGGGCAGAACAACCGCGGCTTTCCGCCGGCCAGATGCAGGTCGTGCACGCAAGACGCGCAGTAGGTCTTTCCGCACTGGCGGCACTGAAAAGAGGCCGGAACCTCCGCATGATACAGGCAGGCCGGAGTGCCGTCCGCCAGCACGCTCGCCTTTGGTTCTTCGTCCCTCGACAGGTGCGGGATGACGATATCGACCGGCCCATCCTCGAGGCGCAGTGCAGTGCTTCCAACCATGAGGATCTGCCCCGTGCGAATCGCGGCGCACTGAATCCGCCGGCCCTCGATGCAAGTGCCGTTGGACGAGTTCAGGTCCCTGACCTGCACGCTCATGTCGCCTACAACAATCTCGCAGTGGAGTTTCGAGATCGACGGATCGTCGAGGACGATATCGTTGCCTTCGGCGCGGCCCAAGCGATTCGAGCCGCGTTCGAGTTTGATTTCTTCGCCCTTGCGCGCCCCGCTATGGATCACGAGTCTGGCCATGGGTGCCCGGGCCAGGCGGCGGTTTCCGCCAGTTCGAGCTTGGCCGGACTATGTGATCGCCTGCCGGGTCTGTCGACACCAATCGGGCCGATCGGTCCGTTCCGTCCGTTCCGTCCGATGAATCCCCCGAGCTGCGCGCCTGGCCTGCATGTCTCACCACTTTTTGCCACCGCGAAGCCGGAGTTCACAAGAGAAGTCGGCACGCAGGCTGGGAAAAGCCCGGATTTCGTTGTCATCTTCCTGGTCGTGAGCAATGCGGGCTACCGGGGCGGTCCCTGGACGTCGCGGCGCGGGAACAGAGGCGTCGGCTCGCCGATCTGATGGCCTTGAGTAAGCCTGCCCCATGCGGCGTCGGCGATTCGGTCGGGCGCCTGGGACAATCCAAGCTGACTGTAGAGGCGCGCCGCGGCATCGGGCAGGAATGGCCAGAGAAGCACAGCCAGGACGCGGCACACCTCAGCCAGGTTGTAGAGGACGGTGTCGAGCCGCTGCGATTGGGCAGGATCTTTGGCGAGCTTGAAGGGCGCCGTCTGATCGACGTACTGGTTGGCCCGTGTGACCAAATCCCACGTCCGGATGAGCGCGCGCTGAAGGTTGTGGCGCCGCCATGCGTCCGCCGCGTCGGCGGCGACACTCTGGGCGTCCGGGGCGAGTTCGTCAGACCGGGCCGGGACCGCGCCGCCGCGATAACGGCGGAGCATCGACAGGGAACGATTGACGAGGTTGCCCAGGCCATTGGCCAGCTCGGCATGATAACGGGCCTGAAAGCCGGCATCGGTCCAGTTCGCATCCGGGCCGATATCCAGTTCGCGCACCACGTAGTAGCGGAACGCGTCGACACCCCAATCGCCGGCGACGGCGACCGGGTCGACGACGTTGCCGGTGCTTTTGCTCATCTTGGCGCCGTCCTTCTGCCACCAGCCGTGGACGAGCACCTGGCGCGGCACGGCGATTCCGCAGGCCTTGAGCATGATGGGCCAGTAAACCGCGTGGAACTTGAGGATGTCCTTGCCGATGAGGTGCACGTCGGCCGGCCAAAGCGAGGGCGGGGTCGAAGTCGCCGTGGGCGGTTCGTAATCGCCCGCAAGCGGTTCCGTGCCGGCCGGGTCGCTCAGGGCCGTCGGCACGCTGAAATAGTTCGAGAGGGCGTCGAACCAGACGTACGTGACGTAGTCGGGATCGAACGGCAAAGGAATGCCCCAGCTCAACCGCGCCTTGGGCCTGGTGATGCAGAGGTCGTCGAGCGTTTCGGCGCGCAAGAATCCGAGCACTTCGTTGCGCCGATTGTCCGGCTGAACGAACGACGGATGGGCCTCGATGTGTTCGATCAGCCAGCCCTGGTATCGGCTCATCCGGAAATACCAGTTGTCCTCGATCAGCTCGAAGACCTCGCCGTAGATCGGGTCGAACGTCCCGTCCGGGCGCCGGTCCTTCTCCGTGAGGAACGTCTCCTGGCGGGGGGAATAGAGGCCGCGATAGGGCGCCTTGTAGAGTTCGCCGGCGCGGTGAAGTTTGGCGAGCATCGCCTGAACCACCTGCTTGTGACGCGCCTGCGT
>Ga0116149_1002632_pt1 | contig 19431 bp, 13 predicted proteins | sample AD_UKC057_MetaG_FD_89787 | JGI IMG/M metagenome (GOLD analysis project Ga0116149, IMG submission 89787) | Active sludge microbial communities of municipal wastewater-treating anaerobic digesters from USA - AD_UKC057_MetaG | ecosystem: Engineered > Bioreactor > Anaerobic > Digestate | place: USA... | reverse complement strand
CAAAGGGCTCCGGGTCATCCGCAAGCAGGTTTTTTCCTGGCTCCTGCACTTGTCTCAAAGCTATTTCCTGAGGCGTAAACAGGGGGATGTGATTTACCGGGTCTGCTGGGATACTTATTCTTTCCAGACGCTCTTCCAGCACGTTTGGTTTTCTTCGGCGGCCAGCTTCGTCTCCATGCTGAGTATGCTCTGGGTGATGTGGTATGTGAACCAGACTCTGACCGTGGTCTCCTGCTTCACGCTGCCGATGCTCTTTCTCGGGATTCGGGTCTACGGGGGGCGGATGAACCGGCGCAGCAGAGAGGCGCATCAGGCCGACAGCCTGGTCGCTTCCTACATTCAGCAGACGGTTTCCTCCATTGCGGCTATCCAGAGCTTTGCCCAGCAGAAAAAGATCGCCGAGAACTTTGAAGTCTATAACCGCGACGCCTGGTCGCGCCGGTTGCTGCAACATGCGGCCGAAATTCTCTATCAGACGACGGTGGCGATTATCTTTTCGGGCGGTATGGCGGCCATTATCTGGGCAGGCGCCCGGGAAGTGACGGCAGGGCGTCTGACCGTGGGCGAGCTGGTGGTTTTTATCACCTATCTGAGCCAGTTCTATGAGCCTCTGCAGAAATTGATCCTGGCCGGCTCGACTCTGGCCGATTCGTGCGCAGGCGTGGAGCGTGTTTTCGAGGTGCTTGATGCCGAGCCCGAGATCGTGAGCCCCGCGGCCGGAAAGGTTTTAGCGCCCCTGGCGTCGCCCGAAACCGTGTCCGGGAATGGATTTTCGGTCGATTTTGAAGCGGTCAGTTTCGGCTATGAACCCGAGCGGCCGGTCTTGAAAAACCTCACCTTCCATCTGAAGCCGGGCGAGTTTATCGGTCTGGTCGGCCCCAGCGGTGCGGGTAAGACGACTCTGGCGCAACTGGTCTGCCGCTTTTTTGATCCTCAGTTCGGGGCTATTCGCCTGGGTGGAGTGGATGTGCGCCAATGGGATTTAAATATCCTCCGCCGTTCCGTCTCGGTCGTCCATCAGGAGCCGCTGCTTCTGCCGGGCAACATCCGCGAGAATATCCTCTTCGGGCGCGAGGATGCCACCGAGGAGGAGATGATCGAAGTTTCCCGGAGAGTCCATGCGCATGAATTCATCATGCAGTTGCCCCAGGGCTATGAAACCGAGGTGGGCGACGGCCAGAGCCGCCTCAGCATGGGGCAGATGCAGCGAATTTGCCTGGCCCGCGCATTGCTCAAGAAATCCCCGGTTCTTATTCTGGATGAGCCGACGAGCTCGCTGGATGCGGAAAATCAGCGGCAGGTCATGGATGCTCTGGGAGAACTGGTTCAGGATCGGACCACTCTCGTCATCGCGCATCGGCTCTCGACTCTGGCCCGTGCCTCACGCACTCTGGTCCTGGTGGATGGAGAAATCCAGGCCGTCGGAACCCACGAAAGTCTCTTGCAGAAAAGCGAATACTATCGCCGTGCGGTGGAAGCGGCCCGGCGTCCGCTCAATGCCGGAGCCTTTTCCGGCGATTTTTAGCCCGGGCAGGAAGGGGAGATTTTGACAAAAAGAAGGATTTTCGCCATTCAAGCGAAATATTTTGATTGTCCCTTCATACAAATGGGGCGATACTGTTCTCCAGTGGTAAAAGGTGTCATACTATGAGCGAGAAGAAAAAAGTACGAATCGGAATCGTGGGATTGGGGAACATGGGCCGCTTCCACGCCGACTATTTATTGAAGGGAGAGGTTGCCCGTGCTGAGCTCACGGCCGTGAGTGATGCCTCTCCGGGAAGTCTGGAGTCTTACGCCGACAGAGTATCCGTTTTCGAGAGCTGCGAAGAGATGGTCCGCTCCGGGAAAATCGATGCGCTTCTGATAGCGACTCCGCACTACTTCCACACGATACAGGGGATTGACGCCCTGCAACAGGGCCTGCATGTTTTGACCGAGAAACCGATCTCCGTTCACAAGGCCGATTGCGAGCGTCTGATCGCCGCCCACAATAAACCGGGGCAGGTTTTCGCGGCGATGTTCCAGCTTCGGACCGATCCGAAGTTTGAGAAAATCAAGAAACTGATCTCCTCCGGCGAAATGGGGGTAATCGTTCGCGTGAATTGGATCAATACCGATTGGTTCCGCACCGAGGCCTATTATGCCAGCGGCGGCTGGCGCGCGACCTGGAAGGGCGAGGGCGGCGGAGTCCTCCTGAACCAGTGCCCGCACAATCTGGATTTATTGCAGTGGTTCTGCGGGATGCCCTCCAAGGTGCGCGGTTTTGCGCAACTGGGCAGATATCACGATATTGAAGTGGAGGATAACGTGAGCGCCTATCTGGAGTATCCCAACGGCGCCACCGGTATCTTCGTGACCAGTACCGGCGAAACGCCCGGCACCAACCGGCTGGAAATCGCCGGCACCCGCGGCCGCCTCGTTCTGGAGGATGGCATTATCAGCTTTACCCGCAATGAGACGGATATGCGGAAATTCTGCGAGGAATCCAAAATTGGTTTCGCAAAACCTGAGGTCTGGGAGGTCGATATCCCCTACGCGGATACAGGGGCACAGCACAAGTGCATTACCCAGAATTTTGTGGATGCCATTCTCGACGGCGCCAACCTGATTGCTCCGGCACGGGAAGGAATTCACTCCGTCGAGCTGGCTAACAGCATTCTCTACAGCTCATTGATCGGCCAGACCGTGGAGTTGCCGCTCGACAGCAAAGTCTACGAGGATAAATTGAAAGAGCTGATTGCTCAATCGACCCATATCAAGCAGAAGCGCGAGGTGGCGGAGGGCGATTTCTCAAAGTCATTCACAAAATAATATCGGGAGAGAGCAATTGAATACGAAGATGATTTTAATGGGAATCAGCGACGAGGCCGGCGCTTTGATGAAAGTCCAGATTCGGGCCACGCGCGAACTGGGATGGAATTATATCGAAGCACGTTCGGTGGAAGTGCCCGGTTTCCCCAAGGCCAATATCCACGATCTGCCGCAGGAGGCGTTCAACATCGTCGAGAGGCAGCTCGAGGATTCGGGAGTCGGCGTTTATTGCTTCGGCTCTACCATAGGCAACTGGGCCAAGAAAATTACCCAGCCTTTCGAGCCGACCCTTGAAGAGGTAGCCCGGGCGATTGAGAGAATGCAGATTCTGGGGACACGCTATATCCGCGTGATGAGCTTTGCCGTTGAGGAGGGTGCCGAGCAATACGAAGAGGAGCGCTTCAGGAGAATGCGGGAAATTACCCGCAGATTTCTGGATGCCGGCATCACGCCGCTTCACGAGAATTGCATGAATTACGGAGGGATGAGCCCGGCACATGCGCTGCGGCTCCTGGAAAACGTCCCTGGACTCCGCTGGGTCTATGATACGGGTAACCCCATTTTCAATACCGACCGCAGCAAACCCGAACCGCAGCCCAAGCAGGATGGCTGGGAATTCTATCAGCAGGTGAAGCCTTTTATCGACCATGTCCATGTGAAGGATGCCTATTGGGATGCGGAAAAGAACGAAGCCGTCTACACTTTCCCGGGCGAGGGTCAGGGGTATGTGAAGGAGATACTGAGCGACCTGAAGAAAAGCGGCTACGACAAGGGCGTCAGCATCGAGCCGCATATTGCCGTCGTGTTTCACGATGCAAGCGTCAGCGCTTCGGCAGAGAGGCAGTACCGCTCTTATGTTGAATACGGAGAGCGTCTCAAAAAACTCATAGAAACAATTTAAGAATTATCGAAGATGAAAAAAGGGTTCGTGTTATTATGTGCGGCCGTCCTTTGGACGCTTAGTCCGGGCGGCAACGCTGCGGAGCTTAAAATCAATTGGAGCGAAGATTTCCACAGCGAGGATTCTCTCAGCCATTGGCAGGGCGGCTCTGAAGTGGAGTGGGTGCCGGGTCTGGAAAAAGGCAACGCGGTTCATTTCAAGAAAGATTCAAAGCGGGGCAGCTCGGCGATTCGGTATCCGCTTCCCGGGGAATTATTGGGACCGGGTGAGCTCTTTTGCAGCGCCTGGATTCGCTGGCAGAATGTGAGCGAAAAACCCCAGAGCTGGAACGGCGTCAAGTTCATGCTCGTAATGGATTCACCCGCCGGCAGGACCTGGCCCCAGCGTCAGATAGATTCCGGCAGTTCGGATTGGACGGAGATGAGCTTCATCGCACCGATAACCCCCGGAGCGACTTCGGTCGTGCTGCACCTGGGCTTGGAAGATGTTTCCGGCGAGGCATGGTTTTCGGATGTGAGAATCGAGAAGCTTCAGTTCGATTTTGTCGCCGATGCGAAGCTGCGCCGGCCCGAGATGGAGAAAACTCATCCGCAGGAGCGTCTTCGCGGCGCGATGATTTCGCCCTCATCCTTCACGATTGAGGATTTGGACGTGCTTCGCTCCTGGGGTGCGAACCTCATGCGCTGGCAGTTGATCTATACCGGCAAGACTCCCACCGATGAGGAGTATGACGCCTGGCTGGAGCGGAGTCTGGATAAGCTGGACCTCTTCCTGCCCGAGATCGTGAAGAGGGATATGCTGATCGTGCTGGACCTGCATTCGCCTCCGGGCTCCAAGCTGGGCGATAACGGCTACGTCACCAGCGGCGGCGGCATCTGGACCAGTCAGCGCTATCAGGATAAATTTGTCCGCATTTGGGAAGAGATCGCCCTCCGCTATAAGGGCAAGCCCGGTATCTGGGGCTTCGACCTCATGAATGAGCCAGCCGATGACGAGTTCACCCGCGGCGTTGCCCGCTGGCATGGTACCGGCAAAAATCAATCGCTGGCCGAGAGAACCGCCCGTGCCGTCAGAGCGATTGACCCCGAGCGCACTCTCATTATCGAGCCGAACCACTGGGGCGGCGTGGAGGCCCTGAGCGGGTTCCGTCCGCTGGCTCTCGGCAACGTGGTTTACAGTCCGCATTTCTATACACCGCATGCGTTCACCCATCAGGGTTTCGGCGGCCGGCCCGGTTCAATTTCCTATCCGGGGGAGATTGGCGGCGTCTATTGGGATAAAGAGCAGATGAGAAAAGCTCTCCAGCCCGCCGTGGAATTTCAGAAGAAATATAACGTGCCGATTTACATGGGCGAGTTCTCCGCCATCCGCTGGGCTCCGGGGAGTAGCGCCTACAATTATCTCCGGGATTTGATTGATCTCATGGAGGAATACGGTTGGGACTGGAGTTACCATGCCTTTCGTGAATGGGATGGATGGAGCGTCGAGCACGGCACCTCTCAGGAGGACCGCAGCCGGAGCGCAACACCCACGGACAGACAGAAATTGCTGATGGAGCACTTCCGGAAAAATTTTAAAAAGTAACTATGATTATTGAATCCGTAGCTTATCCGCGCGCCGGGCTGGTGGGAAATCCCTCCGACGGCTACCACGGCAAAACGATTTCTTTTACATTCAGCAACTACCGGGCCAGTGTGCTCCTTTATGAAACGCCCGAGCTGGAGATTCTTCCCAATAGCCGCGATGAATCCAAATTCAAAAGCATTGAGGATTTATCCGGCGACGTGCTGCTCAATGGCTATTACGGCGGAATCCGCCTGCTCAAGGCGAGCATCAAGGTTTTTCACGATTACTGCAAGTCCAACGGTGTCAAGCTGGACGGGCGCAATTTCACCCTGCGCTACCAGACCAATATCCCGAGCCGTGTTGGCATGGCCGGTTCCAGCGCGATTATTACGGCCTGTATGCGTGCTTTGATGAGCTTCTACGGGCTGCGAATCCCCAAGCCGGTTCAGGCCAACCTGATTCTTTCTGTGGAAAACAGAGAGCTGGAGATACCGGCCGGGCTGCAGGATCGCGTCGCTCAGGTTTATCAGGGGCTGGTTTATATGGATTTTGACCGGGAATTCATGCAGGCTCACGGCTACGGGCGTTACGAGTATCTGCCCTTGAAAAATCTCCCTCCGATCTATATTGCCTATCGTGACGAGATGAGCGAGGGGACCGAGGTTTTCCATAACGATATCCGCGGCCGCTACAACCGTGGCGAGCCTGAAGTGCTCAATGCCATGCGCTTTTGGGGAGAATTGACCGATAAAGTCAGCGCGGCGATTCGCTCCGGCAAGGGGCATGAGGAATTGGGGCCGCTCCTGAATTCCAATTTTGATAAGCGCAAAGAGATTTACCGGATCAGCAAAGGCAATCTGGAGATGGTGGAGGCGGCCCGCTCGGTGGGAGCCAGCGCCAAGTTCTGTGGTTCCGGCGGGGCCATTGTCGGCACCTATCGGGATGAAGCGATGTATGAGGAGCTCAGCCGGGTTTTGAGTTCGCTCAATATCAGCCTCTTCAAGCCTCAGTTTGTCGAGCCGCTGGATTAGGATAATTAAGAAACGAGAGATTTTAAGTGAGTAAAACGATTATGAAAAAAATCTATCTGTTGAGCGCCGGTTTGGTTTGCGCTCTTTTGGTCGGGTGCGATTCGCTCCCGGAGAATAAACAGCACGGTGGGAATGTATCCCCTCTGGCACTGAAGGTTCTGACACCTGCAGGGTGGGAGCGTCCCCATGTGGATCCGATGCCCCTGGCGAGCTTTGCCGGGGATGCCCGGATTTCTTACGATATGGGGCTCGAGCGCCTGAACAAAGCTCCTTTTAATAAGGATTTCATTCTGGCGGACGTGAACTTCAACCAGAAACGCTGGTTCACGAATTTTAGTGGTGACATCTCCGGCCGGTTCATTGAGGTGACCTCGGACGTTTCCACTCCCGATAAGCCCTGGCCTGAAGTCCTGCCTGCTTTGCTTGATGAAATCGGCCAGTATCAGAAGGAGGATGGGCATTTCGGCGCACCGGTCGATTGGAGTAAGCCGATCGATTTTGACCCGACGACCGATCAGACGCTGATGATGCCGCTGCTCTGGGGTAATGCCCGCCTGCTTCTGGGCCTCACTGCGGCGACAGTGAAGTTTGACCATCCGGGCGTCAAAGAAGCCGCCATCAAGCTGGGTGATTTCTACGTCAATACCGTCTATCCGCGCTTCTGCGATCCGACCCGCATGGATGAATACCGCACCGAAGGGCAGTATGCCTCGGCATACGTCACCTGTGTGTTCGAGGGAATGGAAGGTTTACTGAATCTTTACCATATTACCGGGGACGAGCGCTATCTGGATACGGCCTGCAAGTTTGCCGATTTCCATGAAGCCTTTGACGTTCTGCCCGTGGGTCATTCCCATGGAAGCTTGAGCCAGACCAGTATGTTAGTGAGGTTGTACGAAGAGACCGACAACGTGAGATACCTGGAGCGTGCGGTTCAACGTTGGGAGGCGGCCGTCGCGGGCGGTTATGTGAATCCGGCCGGCAGCGTGCTCGAAAAATTCTGGGTGACCGGCTTTACGCGTGATGAAGGATGCTCGGAAGGTGACTGGCTGCGCCTGAACCTGCTTCTCTGGGCCAATACGGGTCAAACCCGCTATCTGGATATGGCCGAGCGTCTCTATTGGAACGGCATCAGGCCCAATCAGTGGAGCACCGGCGGCTTTGGCCATCGCAATATGGGCGTGGATGAGATAGGTCCCTTTGCTTATTTGACGCAGTCCCAGGAATCGCTCTGGTGCTGCTCTTTCCATGTTCCCTGGGCACTTCACAAAATGCTCTCCTATCTGGCTGTGGGTTCTGAGGCGGGAATATGGTACAACTTCCCGATGTCCTTTGAAACGGTTGTCGACGTGGGCGGCAAATCCTGGAACGTGAAATCGTGGCCTACGGGCAGTGCCGTGAACGATCCGGATCTGTTCGCTTACAATCTGGAGGTTCGGGGAGAGCCCGGTGTGATGATTCCCCCGGTTCACATGCGAGTTCCGGAGTGGGCGCAAAGGGCAGAGATCAGCGCCTGGCTCGGTGACGAAGGTTCCGCAGAAATGAGAAGGGTAGAGCTTATCTTGACCCCCTCAAAGAGTCCGGGCTGCAACATGTTCACCGCTTTTACAAAAGATGAGGTGAAGACCGGAAAGCTGCTCTATCATGTGGTTTATACGGCGCGCCCGTTCCTGGAAGATCGCAAAATGCAGAGGGTCGATTTGGAAAAAGCTCTGGCGGATAAGACACCGCGTCTGGATGGCGTCGTGTATCGCAAAGGTCCCTTTGTCTACATGAATAAGAACTCCGGGAAGATTGAGGATATTCCGTTGAGCGCGGTCGATGAAAAGATGGCACCCTTCGTCTTCATGACCAATAAGGATGAACCGCACTCTTTTGTGAACAACCTGATTCTGGTAAACGAAGAAGCGGTGAAATAGAGAGCTTGCGAGAACTGCGCCTTCGGGCTGAGGTAAAAAACGAGAGTCTTTGAATGATGAAAGCGATTATGAATAAAATCTATCTCTTGAGCGCCGGTTTGGTTTGCGCTCTTTTGGCCGGGTGTGATTCGCCCCCGTGTAAGAAACAATGTTGTGGGAATATGTTCCCTTCGGCCCTGGGGCTTCAGTGTTCTGCGGAGTGGGAGCGTCCCCATGTGGACCCGGCGCCCTCAACGCGCTTAGGGGGAGAAGCCCAAATTTCTTACGATATGGGACTCGAACGCCTGAACAAGCCTCCTTTTGATAAGGATTTTATTCTGGCAGATGTGAACTTCAACCAGAAGCGCTGGTTCACGAATTTCAGCGGTGACATCTCCGGCCGATTCATTGAGGTGACTTCCGATGTCTCTACCCCCGATAAACCCTGGCCCGAAGTCCTGCCTGCTTTGCTTGATGAAATTGGTCAATATCAAAAAGAAGATGGGCATTTCGGCGCACCGGTCGATTGGAATAAGCCGATCGATTTTGACCCGACGACCGATCAGACGCTGATGATGCCGCTGCTCTGGGGCAACGGCCGCCTGCTTCTGGGGCTCACTGCTGCGACGGTGAAGTTTGACCATCCGGGCGTCAAAGAAGCCGCCATCAAGCTGGGTGATTTTTATGTCAATACCGTCTATCCGCGCTTCTGCGATCCGGCCCGCATGGATGAGTACCGTACCGAAGGGCAGTATGCCTCGGCGTATGTCACCTGCGTTTATGAGGGAATGGAGGGCTTACTCAACCTCTATCTTATCACCGGGGATGAGCGCTACCTGGATACGGCCTGCAAGTTTGCCGATTTCCATGAAGCCTTTGACGTTCTGCCCATCGGCCACTCCCACGGGAGTTTGAGCCAGACCAGTATGTTAGTGAGGTTGTATGAAGAGACCGGCATCGCGAAATATCTGGACCGTGCGGTTCAGCGTTGGGATGCAGCCGTCTCGGGCGGTTATGTGAACCCGGCCGGCAGCGTGCTCGAAAAATTCTGGGTGACCGGCCATCCCATGGATGAAGGATGTTCGGAGGCCGACTGGCTGCGCCTGAATCTGCTTCTTTGGGCCAATACGGGCCAAACCCGTTATCTGGATATGGCCGAGCGTCTCTATTGGAACGGCATCAGGCCCAATCAGTGGAGCACCGGCGGTTTTGGCCATCGCTATATGGGCGTGGATGAAATCGGCCCCTTCTCTTACATGAAGCCGTGTGCGGAGTCGCTCTGGTGCTGCTCCTTCCATGTCCCCTGGGCTCTCCACAAAATGCTTTCCTATCTAGCCGTGGGGTCTGAGGCGGGAATATGGTACAACTTCCCGATGTCTTTTGAAACGGTTGTCGATGTGAACGGCAAATCCTGGAATGTGAAATCCGGCACGACAGAAAATGCCGCGAACGATCCAAACCGGATTGCCTACAATCTGGAAATTCAGGGTGAGTCCGCTGCGAGGATTCCGGCAGTTCACATCCGAGTCCCGGAATGGTCTCAAAAGGTAGAGGTCAGCGCCTGGGTGGATGACGAAGATTCCGCAGAAGTGAAAGAGGTTGAGCTTACGCCGGTGCCTTCAATGGTTCCGGGCCGCAACACGCTCTCCGTTTTCACGAAAGAAAAAATAAAAGCGGAGATTCTCACCCTGCGCGTGGTTTATACGGCGCATCCGTTTTTGGAAGACCGCAAAATGCAAAGGGTCGATTTGGAAAAGGCTCTGGCGGATAGGACGCCCCGTCTGGATGGCGTCGTATATCGCAAGGGCCCCTTTGTCTATATGAATAAGAGCTCCGGGAATATCGAGGATATTCCGCTTGACGCGGTCACTGAAAAGCTGGCGCCCTTCGTCCACATGGATAACAAGGACGAACCGCACTCTTTTGTGAGCAACCTGATTCTGGTGAACGAAGAAGCGGCGAAATAGAAAGCTCGCGGGAACTGTGCTTCTAGGAGCCTCCCGGGAGCGAGAGCATCTCTCTGTAGGCTTCCAAGTGGCGCAGGGCAATCTGCTCGGGGGAGAATTGAGAGCGTGCAACGCTTCTGGAGTTCTCCCCCCTCTCTTTTAAGTTTTGGGGAGAGCTCAGCGCCTGTCGTACCGCATCCTGAAAATCCGTCTCGTTTCCGCTCTCGAAAAGCCAGCCTGTCTCGCCGTGACGGATGAGGTCTGGAATGCCTCCGATCCGAGAGCCGATAACCGGCACGCCCGAAGCCATCGCTTCCAGAACTACCATCGGGCAGTTGTCTTCGAGTGACGGGGTCAGAATGAGCGAGCTTTGCGCATAGACTTCCGGCAGCTTGGAGCGCGGGATGTGGCCGTGGAACCGTATCCAGGAGGCGTGTTCGCCCAGGAGAGAATAGAATTCCTGTGCATAGGGAGTACCTTCGGCGGCTGCGCCGTATAAATTCAGGATGAATTGAAATTCTTTTTGCAGCGGAGCCAGTGCCCGGATAAGCCAGTTCTGGTTCTTGTGATGGCAGAGGGTCCCGAGGCACGCCAGTTGCGCAGCGGCGTTTCCAGAATCGGCAGGCGCGGACGTTACCTCGAAGAATCGCTCCTCAACCGCATTGGGGATGACCCAGGTGCGCTTGCAAAGCGGTCTGACTTTCTCCTGAGTGTAGCGGCTCAGAGCGATGACTCCTCCGGTTTTGGGCAGAGTGCGGGCTTCGAGCCGTGCCGCAATCCAGTAGAAGGAGAAAGGTCTGGCCCGGTTCACCTGCGCCACCGAGCGCATGTTGCCGTGAATGGTCACCACGTTGGGGAAGCCCGATTTCACCGCTGCCAGGGCGCAGTAGCGCTCAGTGCCCTGACCGTGGACGATATCCGGCCCGATGGTCCGGAGCCGTTCGCGAATCGCGCGGGTGCAGCCGCTGTAGAGGCTCTTGAGGTAGCCCCAGGAACCCACCGGCAACTGGTGATAGGCGATGCGGCCATCGTAAATTCGGGCAGGCGCTTGAGAAGGCTCTTTAGAGCAGGATAAAACGTGGATTTCGCAGTCGGTATCCGATGCCGTCAATCGGGCAAAACCGTTCAGGAGCGCATCGGGTGCCGGACCAAAGAGAGGCGAGGGGAGCTCGTAGCGCCGGAATTCATCCCGGTCATCGGGTATCAGGAACGCGATTTTCACGGAGTTGAGAGGGGGCTATCCAGACTAAAAAGAGGCTGCGCGGAGGGGAGTGAAATCGGAGGGGTCTCTCTTCTTTCCTCACATCCGCGCAGTCGGCCTCTTTTCATGTCTCTTACTCGGCAGAGCCGGATTTACGATTGGTTTTGATCGGCTTATCCGGATCGGGCGAATCTTTCTTTTCTTCCGCGACGGGAGCAGTCTCGATATTGGATTGACGGTTCTTCAGGAGTTTTTCCGCCGAGCCCTGGTAGAAAATGAGGCTCTCTTTATCCACGCCGACTTTGACCCGCTCTCCCGGATGGATATGGCCACGGAGTATCTCTTCGGCCAGAGGATCCTGGACCATCTGTTCCACGGTGCGGCGCATCGGCCGCGCCCCGTAAACCGGATCATAACCCTTCTTAATCAGGAAATCGCGGGCAGACTCTTCGAGCTCAAGCTCAATATCCTTATGGCGTAAACGCGCGGAGAGCTTGCTCATCTCCAGATCGAGCACTTTGATCAGGTCCTCCTTATTGAGCGGGCGGAAGACCAGGATTTCATCAAGGCGGTTGAGGAATTCCGGGCGGAACGTCTTCTTAGCCTCTTCCAGGAGCTGCGCTTTCAGGCGTTCGTTATCCACCTCTTCGTTTTTGTTTCCGAAGCCGATATTGACTTTCCTCGTCGCTTCGGCCCCTACGTTGGAGGTGAGCAGGATAATCGTGTTGCGGAAATCTACCACCCGGCCCATGCTGTCGGTGAGCTTACCCTCTTCAAGAATTTGAAGGAGGATATTCCAGACATCGGGATGGGCCTTCTCGATTTCGTCAAAGAGCACAACGCTGTAGGGTCTGCGGCGGACTTTCTCTGTCAATTGTCCCCCTTCATCGTAGCCGACATAGCCCGGAGGCGAGCCGACCAGACGCGAAACCGTAAATTTTTCCATGTATTCGCTCATATCGAGCTGAATGAGCGACTTGGCATCACCGAACATCGATTCGGCCAGCACGTGGCTGAGCAGCGTTTTACCGACGCCGGTGGGGCCCAGGAGCATAAAAACGCCGATCGGGCGCTTGGGATCCTTGAGGTCGGCACGGGAGCGGCGCAGCGCCTTACTGATGGAGCCGATGGCGGCCTGTTGACCGATCACTCGGGCTGAAAGCTCTTTTTCCATCGAGAGCAGCCGCTTGAGTTCATCCTTTTCCATTCCCCTCAGGGGAACACCGGTCCACTTGGAGACGACCTGCGTCACCTCGGGCTCATCCACGGTCACCTTCTTTTCATCGATGGAGGCACGCCATTGGCGGCGGGCTTTCTCCAGAAAATCGGCCTTCTGGCGCTCGGTATCCCGGAAAAGGGCTGCATCTTCGAAGCGTTGCTCGGCGATGGCTTTCTCCTTTTTCTCGCGGGCGTCTTCGATCTCCTTCTCCATTTCCCTGAATTCCGGAGGGACTACCTCGGCGGCCATTCTGCAATAGGAGCCGGCTTCATCAATGACGTCGATCGCCTTATCGGGCAGGAAGCGCGAAGTGATATATCGATCCGAGAGCCTGACGGCTGCATGGATGGCGGCATCGGTGATATTGGCGCGGTGATGCTCCTCATACTTGGAGCGGATTCCGCGCAGAATATCTACCGTTTCCTCCAACGTAGGAGGATCGACCTTGACGCTCTGGAAACGGCGCTCCAGGGCGGCATCTTTTTCGATAAATTTGCGGTATTCCTCCATAGTGGTCGCGCCGACACACTGGAATTCACCCCGGCTCAGAGCCGGCTTGATGATATTGGCTACATCCATGGCACCCTCAGCCGAACCGGCGCCGACGATGGTATGGAGCTCATCAATAAAGATAATGATGTTGCGGGCCTTGCGGATTTCATCCATGAGCGCTTTGATGCGCTCCTCGAACTGCCCGCGGTATTTCGTGCCGGCAACCATACGGGGAAGGTCCAGACCGACTATTTTCTTCTCGCGGAGGATTTCCGGGACATCCCCAGAGGCGATCTTCTGTGCCAGACCCTCTACGATGGCCGTTTTGCCCACGCCGGCCTCTCCCAGGAGAACCGGGTTATTCTTCGTGCGCCGGCAGAGTATCTGCATGACACGCTGAATCTCATCCGCGCGGCCGATCACCGGGTCCAGGAGATTATTGGCCGCCATTTCGGTCATGTCTCTGCCGAAAGTTTTGAGTGCCGATGGAGGCGGCCCTTTCTTGATGGAGGGGTTAGCTTCTCCGGGCTCGGCATCCTGCATCATTTCTTCCATGCCGGACGCCTCTTCCTCTCCCTGACCGAGACCCCCCAGAGTCTTCAAGACTTCATGGCGTGCCTTCTCCAGATCCACGTTGAGGCTTTTGAGGGCATTTGCGCCTTCTCCTTCGCCTTCTTTGAGGAGGCCCAGGAGGAGATGTTCGGTGCCGATATAGTCGTGGCCCAGGCGTCTGGCTTCATGGGCGGAGAGCGCCAAAACTTTCTTCACCCGTGCGGTGAAGGGAAGACTGTCGCTCGGTTTTGAAGTCGTGCCTTTGCCCACGGCCTTCTCGACCTCTTTGCGCAGAAGCGGCAGGTTGACACCCAGTTTGTTCAGCACCATTACGGCGACACCTTCCCCGAGCAGAATGAGGCCCAGGAGGAGATGTTCGGTGCCGATATAATTATGCCCCAGGCGAATAGCCTCGGCGTGAGCCAGCTTGAGGGCCTGCTCCGCGCGTTGTGTAAAGTTGTTGATGTTGTCGTCTGATGCCATATTTTCTCTAAAATATGCAGGGCTCTATTTTCCCCATCTTTTTCGCAGGATTGGAACCTCCGGTTGCAGGGAGCGCCTCCCGTACCCTGCGGTTTACTTCGGCCCTAGCTTTCCAGAGCCTTGAGTTTGACCTTCTGAGGGGCCTCCAGTTTCAAAATCTTATTTCGGAGAATGTCCGCGCGGGTTCTGTCACGCTGTGGCGCGTCCATATTCTCCTTTGCCGCAAGCTGCAGGTGCCCCCTCTGAGTGATGAGGAAAAGCTCCTCCAGGTCACTGCGCTTGCCTTTGGGGAACATCCCCAAGTCGATGCCCAGGCGGATGAAAGAGAGCAGATTCAGCGTTTCTCTTGTTTCGATTGTGTAGCAGTTGGAGAGAATGCCCCATGCTCTGCCGATATGGTTGAGGAGGGTAATCTGATCCTTCTCTTCCAGGAGGGTCTGGCGTGCGTTCTCTTCGTTTTTCACCACCTGCCGGATGACTTTCTCCAGACGGGTGACGATATCTTCTTCGGTTTCTCCCAGGGTCATCTGGTTGGATGCCTGGAAGAGGTTGCCCAGCGCGTCGGTTCCTTCTCCGTAGATTCCACGCACGGCCAATCCCAGCTTATTGACGGCTCCGACGATTTGGCTGATCTGATCGGTCAGGGCCAATGCCGGCAGGTGAAGCATCGCGCTCACCCGGATGCCGGTACCCAAATTAGTCGGGCAGGCCGTCAGGTATCCGTAATCGGGATGGAACGCATAGGGTATCTTTTTCTCCAACTCTGAATCGAGCTGGTCGATGCGCTCCCAGACCTTCCGGATTTGAAAACCGGGCAAAATCGCCTGCATTCGGAGGTGATCTTCCTCATTGATCATCACCGAGATATTCTCTTCCTTATTGATCGCCAGGCCGCTGCCTGCACCGCGGCCGGTATGCTCGCGGCTGATGAGATGCCGCTCCATGAGCGCCAGTTTATCATTGTTGCTGAGGTTATCCATGCTCTCCAAGAGGCAGGATTTCATCGGGGGCAGGCTCAGGACAGCGTCGCTGATTCTTTTAAGGATTTGAAGACGCTCCGGTTTCTTGGCCCAGGCAGGAAAAGAGGAATCGCAAAGGTTCCGGGCGAGCCTTGCACGGCTGCTCAGCACGATCACGTCCTCGGGGCCGCGGCGGGCGGCATATTCCGACGAAGGTATAAGAAACTCGGAGAGTGTCATTACTTATCTTTTTTTTCGGATTGCGAGAGCTTCTCCAACTGTTTTTTCAGCTTTTTTATCTCATCGCGCACCTTGGCGGCATACTCATAGTTTTCCACCTCGATGGCCTCTTCGAGGACTCCCTCTTTGGATTTTAAGAGGCCTTGCAGGAGCGCGAGTTCTTCCTGAGCGGTGCTCTGCTTCTGCTCAGTCGCGGCAACCTCGGCTTCTTTGGCCGGAGCTGTTTTCTTCTTGGCAGCAGGTCGGGCCCGCTTGCGAACAGGCGGCTTATCGGCTTCCTTCTCGATTTTAGGCAACGGCGGCCCGTCCAAGGGGATATGCTGAGGGTGTTTACCCACGTGCCTGGTGCCCCGATGCATCGTTTTGAGTGCTTTTTCAAGCCCTTTCTCAAAAGTGACGTAGCAGGAAGGGCAGCCCACCCGCCCGGTCTTGGACATATCCACCTCGGTATATCCGCAGACCGGACAGCGAAGACTCGGTTGTTTTATCACAACCTGCGCCACCGATTCTTCGGGTTCGAGAACGCCGGAGAACTTCTTCAGAATCTCAATCATTGAAAAGCCAGCCGGGTCGTCTACGCCGCATTGCTCGGCACAGTTGGAGCAGAGGTCCAGTTTCTTGGATTTTCCGCCCACCACCTGGGTCAGGTGAACCGTTGCTTCGGCCTTGTTACACTTCTGGCAAATCATAGATTTTCTATCCTTTCCGGAGAGTTACCTCTCCGGTCAAACTATAGCCGTTCCCGAGCGTTTCGTCAAATCGCGGAAGAGGCCCAAAAGCTTTTTAAAAACAGGTCCCGGGACCCCTTCACCAATCTGGCGCCCATCCACTTTTGTGACCGGAATGAGTTCCGCGGCGCTACCGGTGAGGAAGCATTCGTCTGCGTTGTAGACGTCGTAGCGGGTCACATCGGGTTCAGAAACTTCCAGGCCGGCCTCTCTGGCCAAGTCCAGCACCGTTCCGCGGGTGATCCCGTAGAGGGCACCGGCCGAGAGCGGGGGGGTGAAAAGATGTTTGCGCTTGACCATGAAGATATTATCTCCCGTGCATTCGGCCACATAACCCTGGCTGTTGAGCATGATGGCTTCCGGCACGCCTGCGTTATTGGCCTCGATTTTCGCCAGAATGTTATTGAGATAGTTCAAAGATTTAATCGCCGGATTGATCGCATTATGGTGATTGCGGGTCGTCGGAACCGTGATGATGCTCATTCCCCTGGTATAGAGTTCTTCGGGGTAGAGCTGAATCGTGCTGGCAATGATGATGATTTGCGGTTTCTTGCAGCGTTCAGGGCCCAAACCCAACGTTCCCTCTCCGCGGGTGACCACCAGGCGGATATATCCGTCACTCAAATTATTGACTTTGCAGGTTTCCACGACCGCACGGATCATCTCTTCCTGTGTCATGGGGATCGTCAGGGCAATCGCTTTGGCGGAGTAGTAGAGTCTCTCTATATGCTCGACCAGCTTGAAGACGCGATTATTGTAGGCGCGGATCCCTTCGAAAATACCGTCGCCATAAAGCAAACCATGATCAAAAACCGAGATTTTGGCATCGGCTTCGTCAAAATAACTTCCATTGATGTAAATTTTCATAAACTATTCTATTATACCCCGGGGTAGGCATGGCAGGAGAGGTCCGTGTCCGTGCTCCGACTATGGCCGACACCGTCCAGGCGACCCATGCTAACACCCTGCAATTCAGATAGCCAGTACAAACATCACGGTTCGAGCCGGATGTTTTTGCCTTTCCCGGAGTATCTTTTCCGTTTTGCTGAGGGGCAGAAAGGCGGAAAAAGGTTTTTTGTCCAAGCCTCTCCTTGTTTATTGGAGGAGGAGGGGCTAGAATGGTGGTGATGAAGGGAAGTAAAGAGTGGGTTACGGTTAAGGTGAAGGACATCATCCCGGTGAATAAGGGGATGGCGGTTTTCCTTCAAGCCGGCAAGAAGCTTTTTGTGATACAAGTGGATATAGGGATGGGGATTGCGATGGGCATGAGCCTGATGGGCAAGAAGAATGAACGTCCGCTGACTCATGACCTCATGGGGTCCCTTTTTCTGGGTTTCGGTATCGAGATGACGCATTGCGTCATTGTCGATATGCGTGAAGAAACTTATATCGCCCGGCTGAATCTTTTGCAAAATAATGAACTGGGCAAGAAAATGGTCGAACTGGATGCGCGCCCGAGCGATTGCCTCGTCCTGGCGATTATGCACCAGAAGCCGATTTATATCTTGCCGGAACTGCTGGAGGTTTTGGATGATGTTCGTCCTCTTTACGAGGAATTGAAGAATCCACGCGATGAAGACAAAGACTGATCAACTGGCAGAATCCCCCCTCGTTTTTATCTACGGTGAAGATGAGTACTCGGTAAAAGAACTGAGTCAGGAGATTTTCGACCAGTGGAGAGAGGGTTATGGGGAAACTGATGCGGAGGTGATCGAGGCGGGCGCATCCAATTCTCAGGAGGCCCTGAAAGCGCTGGACCGGATGGAAGGCGCCTTGAGGACTCTTCCCTTTTTCGGAGGCGCCAAACTGGTCTGGCTCAAGAATTGCACTTTTCTCGGGGAAGATCGGGTTTCCGGCGGTGCGGATGTGACCCAGAGACTTGCCGAAGTGGCGGAAATGCTCAAGAACTTCCAATGGACCGGGGTGCGGCTCCTCATCAGTGCCGGCAAGGTCGATACGCGGCGGGTCTTTTTCAAAGCGCTGAGCAAAATAGCCGCTCTTCAGGAGTTTAAAGCCATTTCGATCAAAGACCGCGGCTGGGAGCGCCAGGTGGAGCAGTGGATTTTGAGGGAGGTAAAAGAGAGAGGCAAAGAAATCGAACCGCAGGCCCTCGATACTCTGGTCCTTTTCGTGGGGCCGAACCTGAGGCAAATGGCCAGCGAGATCGAAAAGCTCTACCTTTATATCGGGGAGCGCGCCTCTATCACCGAAGAGGATGTCCTGGAGCTTGTCTCTCAGAATAAACAATCCAAAAGCTTTGCCCTGGCCGATGCCATCGGAGAGAGAAATCTCGCCCGAACCATCCACCATCTGGATAACGATCTGGCGGAGGTGAAGACGAATTCTTCGGTCAGCGAGCTGGGGATTCTCTACGGCATTATTTCCAAGGTACGGTTGATGTTGATTTTGCGCGGGCTGGCCGATCAGGGCTACGCCCGGAGCAGAGGCCGGGAGGTGCAGTTCAGCCTGCCGCCGGGGTTTCTGCCCGAAGATAAAAAGTTCAATCCTACTTTGATGAATCCCTACATGGTTTTCAAAGCCTATGAACATGCGATGAATTACACACTCGGAGAGCTGGTCAGTGCTATGGAAAAGCTCTTTGAATGCAATCGCGCTTTGGTTTACACCGGTGCCGATCCGTCCCTGGCTCTTCAGCGGGCTCTGGTGGGGATTGTCACCAAAAATCAGTAAAGAGGAGAACTGAAGAGGCAGTGAATCCCCACTTCAAAGAATTGCTCGCCACGGCGGATGCTCCGGGAAGAGTGGAACTCTTCTACCGCAGAATGGAGGAATCCGACCCGGTAGTCGCCCGCACCCTGGAAGGGATGACGCAAAGGCAAATTGAGCTGCTTTGGCGGGTGGTGAACAATTCGACCTATCTCATGTCGGTGCTGGAGAATCATCCCGATTGGCTCAAATCGGACGGGGAACTGCATAAAAATTTGTTCGATGAAGAACAGCTCTCCGACCCTTTGACCCTCACCGAATTGCGCCGTGAGTTGGGTGAGCAATTGGTGGATGAAGTGGCTAATCGTGATTTCGAGGCCACAGGCAGGATATTGCACCGATTTAAAACCCGACATATCTTCAGAATCGCGGCCCGTGACCTCAATAAGCTCGGCTCCACCGACCTGATTATATTGGAGCTTTCCAACCTGGCCGATATCTGCCTTCAGGCGGCTTTCCGTCTGGCCTGGCTTTATTTGACCGAGAGGTTTGGGATTCCTTATTGCAAAGATGAAAGGGGCCGTTGGGTGGATGCCGGCTTCAGCGTGATCGGTCTGGGGAAATTGGGAGGCCGGGAGCTCAATTACAGTTCGGATGTCGATCTCATCTTCGTCTATTCCGGCGACGGCTATGTCTTTAAAGAGACACCCCAGCCCGGAGAAATACACGCCGGGCTT
>Ga0116149_1002630_pt1 | contig 19448 bp, 12 predicted proteins | sample AD_UKC057_MetaG_FD_89787 | JGI IMG/M metagenome (GOLD analysis project Ga0116149, IMG submission 89787) | Active sludge microbial communities of municipal wastewater-treating anaerobic digesters from USA - AD_UKC057_MetaG | ecosystem: Engineered > Bioreactor > Anaerobic > Digestate | place: USA... | reverse complement strand
CAGACTTTAGGTTTGCAGTATCAATTCTTGAAAAACGTATTATAGAAGGAAAACTAAAACTAAAACCTATTTCTTTTGGAAAAGTGAATGATTAGTTGAAACCACCCATTTTGAAAATATCCAAGCGTTTATTTACGCACATAATAGGTATTTTTTTGTAAAGTTCTAAGTTTTCAGCTTTTTTAATTTGTTTAACATACGAACGATATTTGTCTGACATTAACATTATTAAGTCGCTTTCAACTTCGTTTGCGTAAGTAAAAATACTATCAGCAAAATTTCTAGAACTTTCTAGAACTTCTATTTCGTAATCAATAAGTTCTTTTTCAAATAGGTTTTCAGCAAATCTAATATTGCTTGATATATTTTTTTGCCCATAAGAATCACTAACATTGTAAGTAATCATATATACTTTTGATTTAAATAAAGTATTTATATACCTTATCCATTGTATTTTGATTCTAGCAGTATTGTCTTGGTCAATCGGAATAAGTATTCTATCGTATTCTCCAAAAATAACAGGACTTTGTACTAAAATGAAAGGAATTTTAATGAATTTTTTAACGACTTTAAGTGCTTTTTTTACGCTTTTTACTCCATGAGTTCCCATAACAGCAATATAAGCGTCAATTTCTAATCCATACTTATATATTTCTTTATATAAATTTCCTTTTCTAACTTCTGCTACAACTTCTATATCTTTTTGGCTTGAGAAGTCTTTTGCTATTTTTTCAAGTTTAGCCTTTGCTTCTTCAATTTCTGAAGTTTTCTTTACAATGTGAATAATGCTAATGGGAGTTCTCGAAGCTTTTCCAACCATATATGCATGCTCTAGTGCATAATTGCCAACTTCTGTGAAGTCATAAGGAACAAGAATACTTTTTTTCATATTAGTATATTTAAATTTTCATAATAATTAAACTATCTCTTATCTTAATTATAATACGTAATTATATACAATTTGGTTGCTTATAATCACTAAAATTTTAATTTTAATTCAAAATAAATAAATTTACTTCAAATAAAAGATATTTTTTTGAATAAATATTAAGATAATATTGTTAATATCTTTGTTGAGTATAGATTAAAATACATCATGTATATATTCATGTATTTAGCAATATCTTAATTTGTAGATATGTCTTTAATTAAAATTTGAATAAACTTTTGGTTCATAAAATTATTTTCAAAGATTTGATAACATATATCAAATTCATTAAATTCTTTTATATGTTGGTAATAATTGGCAAAATTAAAGCCTATTGCATCTATACATCTATTGTCGCCAAGTTTTTGTACTATTTTTAATTTTAAATGTTCTTCATCTTTTCCTACAATTTTGGCACTACCATTGTCAAATATATTTCTAGTTATAAAAGTAGGTGTCATATTTTCTGGTCCGAATGGTGCAAATTGTTTTAATATTCTAAAAAATTTTGGTGTAATATCTTTAATTTTAATTTCTAAATCGGCATTAATTACAGGAATTCTTTGTTCTGGGGTTATTGTTTCCATAACATATTTTTCAAATCTTTCTTTGAAGGCATTAAAGTTTTCTGGTTTAAGGCTTAGTCCAGCTGCGTATCTGTGTCCGCCAAAATTTTCTAGTAAATCGCCACATGCTTCAATAGCTTCGTATAGGTTGTATCCTGGTACTGAACGAGCAGAGCCAGTAATTATGTCATTAGATTTTGTAAATACTACTGTTGGTCTGTAATAAGTTTCTGTTAAACGTGATGCTACAATTCCAATAACTCCTTTATGCCATTCTTCATGATAAACAATGGTTGAGAAAGCATTTTTTGATATTTCAGATTCGTTAATCATGCTTAATGCATGTTCTGTTATCTCTGCATCTAGTTCTTTTCTATTTGTATTTATGCAATCAATTTCAACAGCAATTTTGTTTACATAAGCCTCATTAGTCGATGTTAATAGTTCAACAGCTGTTTTTCCGGATTCTAATCTTCCAGCAGCATTTATTCTAGGACCTATTTTAAAGACTATGTCATTTATTTGTATTTCTTTGTTTTCTAATCCGGCTATATTTATAATGCTTTTTAGTCCAAGTTGTGGGTTAGTATTTAGTTGAGATAGTCCAAAATATGCAAGTGTTCTGTTTTCGCCTGTAATTGGAACGATGTCAGAGCCTATACTAACAACAACAAGGTCGAGGAGTTTGGCAAGCTCTTCGAAGCTATCGTTTGTTTTTTGGCAAAATGCCTGCAATAATTTAAAAGCTACACCACAACCAGATAGTTCTTTGTAAGGGTAATTACAATCTTCTCGTTTTGGGTCTAAAATAGCATAGGCATTTGGTAGCTCAGGTCCAGGTGTGTGATGGTCGCAAATTATTAAATCTATATTTTTTTGGTTTGCATAATTTGTTTTTTCAATTGCTTTTATGCCACAGTCAACAGTAATTATTAATTTGCAATTAATTTCTTCAGCATAATCAATTCCTTTAAACGAAAGTCCATATCCTTCTAGATAGCGGTCTGGAATATAATATTCAATATTTTGATAGTTTCTAATAAGATAATTGTAAATTGTTGCTACAGCAGTAGTTCCATCAACATCGTAATCACCATAAATAAGTATTTTTTCGTTATTTTTAATTGCATATGATAGCCTTTCAACCGCTTTATCCATATCTTTCATTAAAAAAGGATCGTGTAGGTCGCTTAGTTTTGGTCTAAAAAAGACTCTTGCTTCTTCATAAGTATTAATACCTCTTTGAACAAGTAGTTGAGCTATTTCTGTTTCAACGTTTAATTCTTGTGATAATTTTTCTACAGTTTCGGTGTCTCCTAAAGGTTTTAATAGCCAGCGGTGCTTCATCATCTTATATTGATTTTATTGAGTACAATAATAATCAAAATAAATGTCTTATTCTAAGATTTTATATTTTTTTAATCAACAGTGTATGTTAAAAGTTTTAAAATTTTACTGAAATTTAACATCAGTAATTATTTAAAAACCATAAATGAGCCAGAATAAACTCTGTCTTTACCGTATTTGTCTCTTAGTTTTACAATATATGTATATACACCTTCTGGTACATAATCGCCTTTGTCCATATTATAGCGTCCTTTCCAATGGGTGTACCAATCTTTAGTTGTGAAAATAGGTTCTCCCCATCGGTTATAGATTGTCATTTCATAGTTTTCTTCATCTATACCAACTCCAATAGGATAGAATTCATCATTACCAGGACTTCTTAAATTAATTGCAGTTGGGAAATAAATTCTATGGTCTTCATTTATAACAATATTTTTTGTAATAGAGTCTAAACAGCTATGAAGACTTGCTACAGTTAATGTAACAGGGAACTCTCCTTGTTCCATATAAGTATGTGTTGGATTTTGTGCTTTTGATACATTTCCATCACCAAAGTTCCATTCCCAAGTAACTGCACCAACCGATGCGTCAGAAAATTCAATTTCAGGTTCAAATAATCCTGTTGACCATGGGAACGCATTGAAATCAGCGATAGGTCCTTGATGAACATTTACATTGACATAAGCAGTGTCTTTACAGCCCATAGATGTTGTAACTACCGCCATTACTTTGTACAATCCATTTGCTTCAAAAGTATGAGTTGGATTTTTTAGGTTAGAGAAGTTATTTACTCCTGATTCTGTGTCATCAAACTCCCAATAATAATTGTAAGTCATATTTTCAGTATTATTATCGAAAGCAACATTTAAAGGAACACAACCTATATACGGAGTTCTACTTAAATGCATTTCTGGCATATCAGAAACACTAGCTGTTACTGTTGCAGTAGCAGGAGGTGTTGTACAACCATCTCTAACTGTTACAGTAAATTCAGTATCAGTGGTTGGGCTTATTAGTAATTCGTTAGATGTAGTAACTTGTCCATTACCCCAGTCGTAAATATAATTGCCATCTCCACCTGTAGCATTTGCAATTAATGTTGATGCTTGTCCTACACAAATTGCAGCAGGAGTAATAACATTAAGTGATAGAGGAGGCTTAACTTCTACATGTTGTACTCCAGGTTGAGAAAAGCACCCTTTCCAATCAAATGCTGTTACAGTATAATTTGTACTAGTTGTAGGTTCAACATAAAATGCAGAGCCTGAGCCTAATCCGTCCCAAACGAAAGAGTAATTTCCATTTCCACCACTTGCAGAAGCAGATATAATAACAGATTGACCAATACAAATTTCTTTGTCTTCGTCAGGGAAGACTATTAATTCTTCTGGTGTGCTGATTGGAATTTGAGTATAAACTTGACATCCATCATTATCTGTAATTTGCACATTGTAAATACCTGCATATAATTCGTTTGAACTAGATTGGTCTGTTACATTTGGAGTCCAATTATAAGTATAAGGATTAGAACCTCCAGATACAAATATCTGTGCAAAACCGTCATTATATCCATAACATGTTACACCGTTAAATAAAACATTGTCTAGTTGGAAATTAGGTGTTGCATTTACATTTACATTATATTCTCTTGTACAGCCATTAGCATCAGTAATTGTCAGCATATAGCTACCAGCAGCTAGGTTAGTTATGTAGTCGCTGTGCATATTACCTGGATTCCAAGAATATGTATAGCTTCCTGTTCCACCAGTAATGTTAGCTATATAAGCTACACCATTGTCTAATCCGCAATAAGAGTTTTCTGTGCCTATTGAAGCATTTATTCTGGCAGGTTCGTTTACAACAAAACTTTCAGAGACAAAACAGCTAACATCAACTTGATCATAAACAATTACAGTATATGTTGTAGCTGGCAGTCCAGTGATAGTGTTTGTGTTAGCTGGAATTTGAGGCCAAGAGTAAATATAGTTTCCTGTTCCACCACTAGCATGTACAGTAATTACGCCGTCGCTACCTGCATAGCAAGAAGTGTTTGTAGCAGTACCTGTAATACTTAATTGGCTTGGTTCGTTTATATTTACACTTGCAGTAGCCTGACAACCATTTGCATCAGTTACTGTTACTACAGCTAAGCCTGCTTGTAATGTGTGTGTAGTTTCAGTATTATCACCACCGCTCCAAGAGTAGATGTATGGTGTACTACCTCCAATAGCCATTACAGTTGCTTGTCCATTTGTGAAGCCAAAGCAAGTAATATCAGCGTGGTTGGTAATCATTGCACTAAGTGGTTGTGGTTGTGTGATTACTATGTTTTCTGTTGCTGCACAACTATTATCGTCAGTAACTGTAACAGAGTAGTTCCCTTCTACTAGGTTTGTAGCAAGAGCTGTATTTTGAGAATTGCTCCATGATATAGTGTTAACAGCTGTTGAACTGGTGTAAATAACTTCTGCACTTCCAGTATTATTGCCATAACAATCAACATTTGTAATTAAAATATCAGTAATTATTGGTGCATTAATGTCGCTTAATGATACTGTTTGACTTATACTACAAGCATGACTGTCTGTAATTGTTACGGTATAATTTCCAGAGCCTATATTACTCAAAGTATTTGAACTTCCAGAAACAGGAGACCAAGCATAAGTATATGAAGGTGTTCCACCAGTTGCACCAACTCTAATAGAGCCATTATTGTTTCCGCAAGTTGGTTGAATTACCTCTTGAACAGCAATACCTAATACTTGTGGACTATTAATGCTTGTTGAGCTATATGCTTGACAGTTATTGGCATCTGTAATAGTTAAATTATAAACACCAGCACATAAGTTATGTATTGTTTGTGTTACTTCTGTATTTGACCATAAATAACTATATGGTCCTTGTCCTCCAGATGGATATGCAGTTATCGTACCATTACAAGCTCCATTGCAAAGTTCATTTGTAGCATTAAGAGTTACATTTAACATTGGTGGTTGATTAACCATAATGCAAGTATCAATAGAACAGTTATGACTGTCAAATACTGTAACACAATGTGGACCTGCAGCTAGTCCAAAAGGATTGGAACTAGTTTGTCCATTATCCCAAACATAAGAATAAGGTGGGGTTCCTCCAATAACTGATACGCTAACATCACCATTTGAAGAGCCATTACATTCTGCATCGTTTATTGTTACGTTTGTGAATTGCATTGCTGTTGGTTGGTTAACCATTATTGAGTTTTGTGCAGTACAGCCATTATTGTCGGTAATTGTAACAGTATGTAGTTCTGAACATAAATTTAATGCTGTTGCTGTTGTTTGTCCATTACTCCATGAGTAAGTATATGGAGCAGTACCACCCGAAGGAGTTGCTGTTACTGAACCAGTACAATCTCCATAGCATTCTGTTGGTGTTGCAGCAAGAGAAATAGTAATAAATGGTGGAGCATCAATTACAAAACTTTCTGTTTTGTAGCAGTTGTTGTTATCTAAAATAGCAACAGAATAGTCTCCTGCACACAAGTTAGATTGATCTTGAGAGTTAGTTGCTACTCCAGGACCAGACCAATAGTAGTTATATGGAGAGGTTCCTCCAACAACGCTTATGTCAATTAGTCCATTACAAGAACCAAAACAAGTTACGTTAGAAGTTGCAGATATTATATTTATTGGGTCTGGCTCATCTATTGTAACTCCAGTAGAGGCTACACATCCAGTATTTAAGTCTGTAACAACTATAGAATAACTTCCTGCACATAAGTTAGTTGCAGTTTGATTTGTTTGAGCAGGGCTAGTGTTCCAAGTATATTGGAAAAAGCCTGTTCCACCAGTTACATTTGCAGTAGCAGTTCCGTTACAATTCCCACTACAAGTAGCATCTGTATTCGCTGAAATTGTAACAACTTGTGCGTTTTGGTCGCTAATTGGATATGAAACTATTGTTTCGCAGAATTTAGCATCAGTTATAGTAACTGTGTAAGCACCTGCTGGAATATTCCAGTTGTCTTCACTATATACAGCATTGCTCCATTCGTAGGTAAATGGAGGTGTTCCACCATTAACAGTGAGGTCAATAGAACCATCAGATTGTGAACAATTTGATGGAGTTATATTTGCACTAACGTTAATTTGTGGTGCTTGTGTTAATGTTTCTGTGCGAACAAGAGAACAACCGTGAGCATCAGATACTGTTACTGAATAAGTTCCTGCACATAAATTTGTTGCTGTTTGAGTGTTTTGTAAGTTGTTCCATAAGTAGGTATAAGGAGATGTGCCACCTGTTACATTAACATAAGCAGTTCCATCGCAAGCACCAAAACATTTAATTTGTGGAGCAACAATATATGCGTCTAGGTTAGTTGGGTTAGAGAGTATTGCAGTAGCCGTTACAGTACATAAGTTAGCATCAGTTACAGTTACTATGTATGTGCCAGCAACTAAATTAACTGCTGTGGTTGAGGTTTGTTGTGGTGTGGTATTCCATGCATAAGTATAAGGTGCAGTTCCTCCAGAGCCTGAGACAGTTGCAGAACCTGTGTTTTGACCATTACAAGCAGGATGAACAATGTTAGATATAGTTGCTGTAGGTCCTGGCTGGTCAACAATAGTAACACTTTCTTGAGCAGAACAACCATTAGCGTCAGTAATAGTAACCCCGTAAGGACTACCAGCAGCTGTTAAGCCATGATTTGTTTGGCTATTTGGATTGCTTCCGCCACTCCACAACCACTGATATGTTGGAGTACCACCTGTTGGTGTAGCAGTTGCATAACCATTTGGCATTCCACAAGTTGCATTATTTGTAATAGTGTTTATTAAAATAGCATCTGGTTGATCTATGTTGAAAGATAAACTTGCAGTACAACTATGACTGTCAGAAACTTGAACACTATGGTTACCAGCAGATAAACCACTATTATTTGGAGAGTTAGGATTAAGACCACTAGACCATGTGTAATTATAAGTTGGAGTACCACCACTAACATTAATTTGTGCAGTGGCATTGTTATATCCGTTACATGTAGGCATAGTTGTGCTTACTAAATTAATAACAATTGGATTTGGTTGACTAATTGTTGCATTATGTGTAGCTGTACAACCAAAATTATCTGTTACTACAACACTAATGTTACCAGTTCCAAGATTTGAAACAGTATGACTTGTGCCTGGAATTGTTGCTGTAGTTAAGTTTGACCATGCGTATGTATAATTAGGGCTTCCACCAATTACAGTGGCTGTTGCACTACCGTCGGTTAGTCCATTGCAAGTAATATCATTTTTTGTTACAGATACTGTTATTCCACCTATATCATCGATAAAACCGCTTGCTGTAGTAGTGCAATTATTTGCATCTTTTACAGTTACTGTATAGTTACCACTTGCAAGTCCTGAAGCTGTTGCATTAGTTTGTTGTGGTGTAGAATTCCATGTATAAGTATATACAGGTGTGCCACCAGTAACTGTAACTGTTATAGAGCCATCTGATAATCCACAATGTGCATCTACTACAGAATTAATAGAAGCATTTAAAGGATTAGTAGGTTGAGTTATGTTTACAGTTTCAACAACAGAACAACCTGCCTGCGTAATGGTTACGTGATGTACACCTGCACATAGTCCTGTAGCAGTTATAGAAGATTGACCATTATCCCAAGCATAATTAAATGCACCTGTCCCCCCAGAAGCATTTGCGGTTGCAGAACCGTCGCAAACTCCATAGCACGAAACATTATTGTTCACACTAGCTGATGATGTAAATGGAACACCACCATCATTTATAGTTACATTGTTTACAGCACTACAACCAGCTCCGTCTGTTACAGTAACTGTATAATTGCCAGCTCCGGCAGTAATTGTGCCAGTTACATCGCCAGTATTCCAATTATAATTGGCTGGAGGCGTATGTCCACTTACTGTAACAGTTGCAGTTCCATTGTTTAAACCACAAGTTGCGTCAGTTGAAGACATGTTTAAAGTCATTGGTAATGGTTCAGTTACAGTAAAAGGTACTACTATATAACAAGCAGGATTTGAACCGTCTGCTACAGTAACATCAAAAGTTCCATCGCATAACCCTCCTGTAGTTTGATTATTTGGAGTTGAACCACTAGAATAATGATAAGTAAATGAGCTAGCTCCTGATGCATTTACTGTTGCAGTTCCATTGCAGAGTCCATTACATGTTGGATCAGTTACAACAACATTAGCAGTAGGATTATTGCCAGAATTAGTTAATGTTGTAGAAGCAGTTGCTGTACAGGAGTTATTATCTGTTACAGTAACGATAAATGCTCCTGGACATAAATTACTTATAGTTTGAGTACTTGCACTATTTGACCAAGCATATGAATTAAAAGCAGGATTTACTGTTATTGAGCCATTGCATAAACCACAACTTGGTTGAGTTGAATTAAGAGTAGGGGTGGGGCTTGGATAGATTGTAATATTTTGAGAATAATTTTCAACACAACCACCGCCAGTTATTCTTAAGTTAACAGAATATGTTCCTGGACTTGCCCAAGTAACGCCTGTAGGATTTTCAACTGTTGATGTAGCTGGAGTACCGCCAGTAAAAGTCCATAAATACTGTTCGCCAGCTATTGGTGTTCCTGTATGTGTAAAATTAAAGGAATGTCCAACAAAACATTGATTCCCATTATAGGTGAATGTTGGATCTGGAACTTCTACAACATTTAATGAAACACTACCACTTGCAGTACAACCATATTGGTCGGTGATGCTTATATTGTAATTTCCACCTGCTAAGCCTGTGAAATTATATGATGTAACTCCATTTTGAGTAGATGAGCCTAGTTGAATATTATATGGTGATGTTCCGCCTGTTCCAGTTACTAAAACAGAACCACTATTACTACCACCTGCGCACGAAGGATGGGTTATATTTGTATTATAACTTAAAAGAGGTGCTTGTTGTATAGTTACAGTTTCTACATACTCACAAATACCATTGGAATCTGTAATAGTGAGAGTGTAATTTCCTGCCGGCAGTCCTGTAGGATGATAATTATTATTGGCAATAGATACTGGTCCTGACCAAGTTAAAGTATATGGAGGTACTCCTCCCGAAGGTGTACTAACATCAATTCGCCCTGTTGATTCTCCGTAGCAGGCTACATGAGTAGGTGAAACAGTCGCTGTTATTCCAATGATTGTAAAATTAATTGTTTGTTGAGAATTTGTATTGTTACAAATATCATTTACACCACCATTTAGAAGAGTTAAAGTGTAGTTTCCATCTTGTGTTAGATAATCAGATAGTTCTAAAGTCCATAAATCATCATAATAAGTACCACCTGCAAATGTTGATGTGGCAGCTGCCGCTTCGCATACAGCACTCCAAGTGTCTGAAATGTTGTAAGTACCACCAGGACCTGTTAATATAAAATCAGCAGGTTGCATCGATTCACACCATATGCGTTCAGAAAATTGTAAAGTTAAAGATGAACTACCACAAACAGGATCATATACTATATCATCAATATATGGTCCTGTATGATCAATAATTGTTGCACTACCACTAAAATTAATTGAGTAGCCGTTTGTTGATTGACTAAAGTTAGTAATGATTACAGCATAAGTTTCTCCTGCGGCTACATTTAATGGGAGGTTCCAATTAGAGCAAGTATTTGGTCCTTCACATGTGTTTGTTCCACTAGTGCTTAAACCTGTCGCTCCAGTAGCATCTCCGCAAAAATTACATCTAACAGGTCTGTGGGCAGCAACATGGTAATTAACAAGGTCTAAACAAGTAACTCCATTATTTAGGCTATAAATAGCCCAATCGTAGTCATCTGCAGAATTAACAGGATTAATTGTAAAATTAACACTCCCTGATGATTGTGCTGTAAATGTGTACCACATAGGATGTACTTCGCCATTATTTAAACAGTTTGGGCAATTATTGTTATAGTTTGGGTTTCCTAAATGGTCATAAAAACTAAAAAGATCATAGTAGTTGCCTGTACCAGATGCAGAAATTGGATGTGAATTATTTGCATTACATAATGGTAAAGCACCTAAACAGTCGGCAGAGGTTGGTTCTGGAAGACGTTTGAAAGCTAAAGTTCCAGCAGATTGTACAGTAGAATTACAATAATACCTAAAAATACCTATTCTATATGTCCCTGCACTAGGTGCAGAAAAAACAAGTTCAGATCCAAGTCCACAGTGGTCATCATTATAAGCTCCAGGTATTGCTACACCAGCACTTGTGTAAATTTCAATTTGAGTATCTAATGAATGAGAGCCGCCACCTTGACAAAATGAAAATATAAATGTCTCTCCAGGATAATTGGCTACAAATGTGTAATAAGTGTTAGTATTAACTGCTTGTGTCTGCCAGTTAGTAGTTGGAGTTAAAGCACCACCAGCTGTTGTAGGGTTACAAATAGCAAAAGTTTTATTGCTAAAACTCACTAATAAAACTAAACTTATTGTAATATATAAAAGTTTTTGTTTCATGATTATTATATTAGGCTTAAATTTATACTTAATTGTTTTCTCTCCACTTATTTTTTTCTTCTAATTCTTTTAACTCTTGATTATATTTTTCAGGATTTTCTTCTATCCATTTGTCTTTTTTAGCTCTGTAATTTTCAATATCTTGCTCGGTATTTTCGGTTCTTTCAAAAACAGGAAAATCATCAGCTAATTTCCTTTCTGGACTCCCCATAGCTTCAATAGCCACAGGCTTGTCGGGTGGATTTAATATTACACCATTCACACTTACGTTTGAGTAGTCATAATCAACATTATGTGTTAATAAAATATTTTGAATGTAGTTAGCGGTTATTTTGCTGTCAATATTTAATTGAAATCTATCTCTATTGTCTCCAGATTTAAAATATCTTCCCCAACTTATTCCATTTTCAGCAAGCAAGTCTTTTAAAATTAATTGAGCTTGTTCTTCATTTTCTATATTAGCTACATTAAAATAGACAGTATATCCATCATTTATGTTTTTATATTCAACAAATTCCAACTTTTTTTCTTGTGAAAATAAATACGAAAATGTTAAAATCCCTAAAAATAATAAAACTAATTTTTTCATATTGTTTGTTTTTTAATTTCTAATCAAATTTACTCTCCCTTTTTTACTTTGATAATTTCCAAAATTATCTACAGTTCTTATTTCCCATAAATAAATTCCAGACTTTGCATCATTTCCTATATTATTTATTTTCCCATTCCACATAATTTCAGGTTTATCTGATTCAAAAACTTTAGTCCCATTTGAATCTAATATTATTAATAGGTATGAAGCAAATGATAAATTTTCACCAATAGGTCCAAAGTGCGAGTTAATGTCATTGCTGTTTGGTGTAAAGGCATTAGGAACAAAAAATATTTGTTCTTTTGCAACAATGATGTTTTTAGAAACTTCAGATTTGCAACCAAATTTATTAGTTCCAGTTAAATTTATCATATAAACACCTTCTTTATCAAAACGATAACTTAGCTCTTTGCTGTTAAAATGTTGATTTTCAATAGTCCATACTAAATCCAAATCATCTATTTTATCACATGTAAAGTAATATGAATTTTCTGAATTATCAAAATTAATTTCAATATTTGTTGATTTATTTATTACAATATCATTAAGTCTCTCTGATTTCATTATAAAATTATCCAAAATCACAAACACTTCAGGTTGATAATTACCTTCTTTTAAATAAGTATATTCTATTTTATTGCCAGAAATTTTTGTATTTTCTCCAGTATTCCATAAAATTTCATAATTCTTAGGACAATTTTCTGCATAAAATTTCACTTTTGCAGGAACACAATTATCAAGTACCTCAATAGAAAATGATATTTTATCTATATCTGTGTTTGTGTTCACATCTACAGTTTCTGATTCGTTATTTATATCTTTGTTTTGAGTTATTAGTGTTTTTTCAGAATATGTATTTTCTGCTTTAGTTTGTTTAGCTTGTGTTTGTTCAGAATTAATATGAGTTTTGGTTTTATCTTCGTCAACTAAAATTTTTGTGTCAGGTTGTTTTGTTTTAATGGTATTCTCGTTATTAGTATTAGTAAAGGAATTGTAATTATAATGGGGTGTAGGTTCTTCCGGAATAGTTTGTTCTACAATAATCGGTTCGTCAATTTTTTGATTTATTATGTTGCTTTCAGTTTCTTTTACTACTACAGGAGTCTCAAGTTTGGTAATTTCTTTTTTATTCGAATCAAAAGAATTAATAAACAAAATTATTGAAGCAATAGTTGCAACAATGACGCTACTTACTAATATTATTTTAGTAGCACCACCTGATTTAGAAGCTCCTGGCAAATCTTTTTTTAATCTTAGCCAATCTTTGTGATCGTAAGGTGCTTCATAGTTTTGTAATATTTTCTTTATATTTTTCATATTATTATTTGTATTCTCCATATTTTTCAATAAACATATCTTTTAACTTCTCTTTTGCTTTGGCAAGGTTGGATTTTGATGTTCCTATGCTAATATTAAGCATTTCCGCAATTTCTTTATGCGTGTATTCTTCTATAACATATAGGTTAAAAACAGTTTTGTATGCTGGCGACAATTCTTGAATTAGTCCGATAATTATTTCTGCATTAGCTTGTGTATTACTAATGTTTTCAAGGTTATCATCAGATTCAGCAGTCAATCTCATTAAATCATTTTCACTATCGCTAACAAATGCCATTCTGTTTTTTCTCCGAATAATATCAATAGTATTATTAATAATTATTCTTCTAATCCATCCCTCAACAGAGCCTGAATGTTTAAAAAATTTAATTTTTTCAAAGACCTTTATAAATCCGTCGTGCAAAAAATCTTTTGCTTCTTCTTTATCCTTTGCATATCTTAAACATAGACCAAGCATTTTGCCATAAGTAGCTTTATAAAGTATTTGCTGATACTTTACATCACCACGAATACATCCATCTACTATTTTCTTTGCATCATCAGCATTACTTAAATCCATACCTTAAGATTTCTTTTAATTGACGTATTAATATTAATTTAGTTGTCTTTTTTACTAATTTTTCCTATTTATTTTTTTTGTATAAAAATAATATTTTTTTTTGAAAAATATATGAAAAATGTGTTTTAAAAAAGTTTGTGTGTAAATTGTTTTTTATTATGTTTGCAACACTTAAAAATTATTGATTATAGAACTAGTTCATAAAAATATCGAGTATGTTATAATTGCCGAAAAATATATGCTCAAGGCAAGAAAATATCATGAAAGAATTTTAGATTTAAAATTCTTTGAAAATAAGTCCTTACTGCTAACAATAAAAAATACAGAAAACTCAAAATGGAATAATTTTAACTACTATACACAATGAAAAAGTATGTTTTAAAAATTACTGATAAAGTCTATAACGTGGACGTTGATGTAAATGAAGATGTTGCTGATGTGTCGGTCAATGGTAATAAATATAATGTGTTGATTGAAAGTGTTGTTGATGATAATAATACACCAATTATAAAAAAAGCTACTGCCGAACAACCAAAAAGCGAGCCTGTAGTTGAAACTAAGAGTTCTAGTGGTGCTAAAGAAATGATAACATCACCATTGCCAGGCAATGTTCTTAAAATAGAAGTAGAACCAAACGCTCAAGTGAAACGTGGCGATATTTTAATAATTATTGAAGCAATGAAGATGGAAAACAATATACTTGCACCTCATGATGGAATTGTAGAAAAAGTTTTTGTTAAAGCTGGTGATGTTGTAATGTTGGGCGATGAACTCATAAGTATGGGAAAATAAAAATATAAATTAATGATTGATATGAAATCGATAAAAAAAGTTTTTCTTTTAATATTTGTACTTGCTTTTTTAATAATTTTAAGTCCGCTAATAAATGCCAAGTCTGTTAATTCTGCTGATAATAAACAAATAAACACAACCGAGCAAACAGTGGTACCAACTGATAATTCAGCAAATTCAGCTCAAGACAAAGGTTTTGATGTTAAAGAAAATCTGATAAAGTTTACTAAAGATTCAGGTATTTATTCTTTATTCACAACAAATTGGAAAGCTCTGATAATGATTATTGTTAGCTGTTTTCTTTTATATTTGGCGATTGTAAAACAATATGAACCTCTTTTATTATTGCCTATTGCATTTGGAATGTTATTGTCGAATATGCCAGGTGGTGGAATGTTTACTCCTGAACTATTTGCTGAAGGCAAAATTCAATGGGCTGATTTTTTTGCAAAGGCAGGTTTGGTTGACTATTTATATCTCGGTGTAAAATTTGGAATTTATCCATGTTTAATTTTTATCGGTATTGGTGCAATGACTGATTTTGGACCACTTATTGCAAATCCAAAAAGTTTAATGTTAGGTGCTGCTGCTCAACTAGGTATTTTTATTACTTATTTTATTGCAATAGCACTTGGATTTTTACCTCAAGAAGCTGGTTCAATTGGAATTATTGGAGGAGCCGACGGACCAACAGCTATTTATCTAACAAGTAAGTTAGCACCGCATCTTTTGGGAGCAATTGCAATTGCTGCTTATTCATATATGGCTTTAATACCTGTTATTCAACCACCAATTATGCGAGCTTTAACAACAAGCAAAGAAAGAAAAATAGTAATGAAACAACTAAGAACTGTATCTAAGAAAGAAAAAATTATTTTCCCAATTGTGATAGCAGTTGTAACTTCATTAATCGTACCCTCAGCTACTACATTAATTGGTTGTTTGATGCTCGGAAACTTATTAAGAGAAGCAGGTGTTGTAGAAAGATTAAGTAAAATGGTTCAAAATGAATTGATTAATATTGTTACTCTTTTACTTGGAATTTCTGTTGGTGCAACTGCAAGTGCAGAAGTGTTTTTAACCGAACAAACAATTAAAATAATCGTATTGGGAGTTGTTGCCTTTGGTTTTGGAACTACTGGAGGCGTTTTAATAGCAAAATTTATGAACTTATTCTCTAAAGAGAAAATAAACCCATTAATTGGATCTGCAGGAATTTCGGCAGTGCCTATGGCTGCTCGTGTTTCGCAAGCCGAAGGACAAAAAGCCAATCCAAGTAACTTCTTGTTGATGCACGCTATGGGACCTAATGTGGCAGGAGTAATAGGCTCTGCTATAGCAGCAGGTTTATTATTGAGTTTTCTTGGATAAATAAAAAAATGTAAATGCCTTGATTTAGAGGCATTTTTTTTATGCTTAACAACAGTGAGTTTTTCCTAAAAATATCTTAAAAATGTGTTTTAAAATAGTTTGATTATAAATTGTTTTTGCTATGTTTGCCTAAATTAAAAAATTTATTGTTTTATGGAATTAACACATATAGAGCACATTGGAATTGCCGTAAAATCTATAGAAGAGGCAAAAAAATATTACGAAGATGTTTTAGGCTTAAAATGCTATGCAATTGAAGAGGTAAAAGACCAAAAAGTAAAAACAGCTTTTTTCAAAATTGGTCAAACAAAAATTGAACTTTTAGAATCAACCGACCCTGAAGGACCAGTTGGTAAATTTATTGAGAAAAAAGGAGAAGGAATTCATCACATAGCATTTGCAACAAAAAACATTGAAGAAGTTTTAAAAAATGTTGAAGCAAAAGGAGTTAGGTTAATTGATGCTGTCCCTCGTAAAGGGGCTGAAGGTTTGGATATAGCATTTTTGCATCCTAAATCAACTTTTGGAGTTTTGACAGAGTTATGCGAAGATAAAAATAAATAACACATATAGTTTCACATTTAAGAAAAATAAAAAATGGCAATTGAAAATAACATTAAAAAGTTAGTTGACATGCGTGCTGAAGCTCGCATGGGGGGAGGAGCAAAAAGAATTGAATCTCAACATGCAAAAGGCAAACTTACTGCAAGAGAACGCATAAATTTATTGTTGGACGAAGGTAGTTTTGAAGAACTCGACATGTTTGTAACACATAGTATTACCGAGTTTGGACTTGGCGATAAACAATTCTTAGGAGATGGCGTAGTTACAGGTTTTGGAACTATTGACGGCAGATTAGTTTATGTTTATTCACAAGATTTTACAGTTTTGGGTGGTTCTTTATCTGAAACTAATGCTCGAAAAATCTGTAAAGTAATGGACATGGCTATGAAAAATGGAGCGCCAGTCATTGGACTAAATGATAGTGGAGGAGCAAGAATCCAAGAAGGCGTTTTAAGTTTAGCAGGTTATGCCGAAATATTCCAACGCAATATAGAAGCATCAGGAGTAGTACCTCAATTGTCAGCTATTCTTGGTCCTTGTGCAGGTGGAGCAGTTTATTCTCCAGCTCTTACCGATTTTATCCTAATGGTTGAGGATATTAGCTATATGTTTGTTACTGGTCCAAAAGTAGCAAAAACTGTTACAGGCGAAGATATTACTGTTGAAAAATTAGGCGGTCCTATGGTTCATGCTTCTAAATCTGGTGTTGCTCACTTTGTATCACAAAACGAAGAAGAAGCTATAGCTACACTAAGAAAAATCTTCTCATATATTCCACAAAACTTTAGAGAAAATCCTCCACGTATAGAAAATACTGACCCAATTGACAGATTATGTGATAATTTGAATACTATTATCCCAGAAAGTTCAAAGAAGCCATATAACATTCTTGATGTAATTACAACTCTTGTTGATAATGGCGAATTTTTAGAAGTTCATAAACATTATGCAAAAAATATTGTTGTAGGTTTTGCTAGATTTAATGGACAATCTGTTGGTGTTGTTGCTAATCAACCAAATTTCTTGGCAGGAGTGTTAGATATTGAAGCATCAAGAAAAGGAGCAAGATTTGTTCGTTTCTGCGACTGCTTTAATATTCCAATAGTTACTTTAGTAGATGTTCCTGGATTTTTACCTGGAAGCACACAAGAATACGGCGGAATTATATCTAATGGTGCTAAATTAATGTTTGCTTATGGCGAAGCTACTGTGCCAAAAGTAACTGTAACACTTAGAAAATCGTATGGTGGTGCTCACGATGTTATGAGTTGCAAGCAATTAAAAGGCGACCTTAACTATGCTTGGCCCACAGCAGAAATCGCAGTAATGGGTGATTCTGGAGCAGTAGAAATTTTAAATGCTAAAGAAATAAATGCAGTAGAATCAGAAGAGGAAAGAGCAAAATTTATTGAACAGAAAGAACAAGAATATCGAGATACTTTTGCTAATCCTTATCAGGCAGCAAAACATGGTTATATCGATGATGTTATAGAACCTCGTAATACTAGATTTAGAATAATTAGAGCACTTGCTTCTCTTGCAACTAAGAAAAGTATGATGCCAGCAAAAAAACATACTAATATTCCACTTTAATTTTTAATAACATGTTTACAACGAAATTATTTTTAGCTATTCAATGGGGCGATGTTTTTGCCTTAATTGGTATTTGTTTTACAATAGTGTTGTGCATAATGGCACTTTTTGTTTTAATCTTGCAATTATTTGCAAAAGTAAGTAAAAAGAAAACAGTTGGACAACCTAAAGATAATGAGAAACAAATAATAGAAAAGAACGAAGTTAAGTCTAGTAAGGACACTAAAGATGGAGAAATTGCAGCATTTGCTCTTGCAATAAGTTTGTACTTAAACGAAGTTCATGATAATGAATCTTTGGTTCTAACAATAAAAAATAAAGAAAATTCAAATTGGAATAATTTAAATTACTATTTACAATGAAAAAGTATGTTTTAAAAATAGACGACAAAGTTTATAATGTAGATGTAGATGTGAATGATGACATAGCTGATGTGTCGGTCAATGGTAATAAATATAATGTGTTGATTGAAAGCATTATTGATGATAATAATCCTACACCAGTTGTGAAAAAGAAAGTAGTTACTACTGCCGAACAACCAAAAAGCGAGCCAGTAGTTGAAGCTAAGAGTTCAGATGGTGCTAAAGAAATGATAACATCACCATTGCCAGGTAATGTTCTTAAAGTTGAAGTAGAACCAAATTCTAAAGTGAAACGTGGCGATATTTTAATAATTATTGAAGCTATGAAGATGGAAAACAATATACTTGCACCTCACGATGGAGTTGTAGAAAAAGTATTTGTTAAAGCTGGTGATGTTGTAATGTTGGGTGATGAACTCGTAAGTTTGGGAAAATAAATTTTATTACTATGAAATCGATAAAAAAAGTTTTGCTTTTAATATTTGTATTTGCTTTTTCAATAATTTTTAGTCCTATACTAAATGCAAAGTCTGTTAATTCTACAGAAAATAATCAAAAAAGCACAACTGAGCAAACAGTAGTAACAAGTGAAAATTCTGCAAATGCAGTTCAAGACGAAGGTTTTGATGTTAAAGAAAATTTGATAAAGTTTGCAAAAGATTCGGGTATTTATGCCTTATTCACAACACATTGGAAAGCTCTGATAATGATTGTGATTAGCTGTATTCTTTTGTATTTAGCAATTGTAAAGCAATATGAACCTCTGCTTTTGTTGCCTATTGCATTTGGGATGCTGTTATCTAATATGCCAGGTGGCGAGATGTATCATACCGAATTGTTTGCTGACGGCAAAATTCATTGGGCTAACTTTTTCCAAACAGCTGGTTTGATTGACTATTTATATCTCGGTGTAAAATTTGGAATTTATCCATGTTTAATTTTTATCGGTATTG
>Ga0116149_1002618_pt1 | contig 19510 bp, 13 predicted proteins | sample AD_UKC057_MetaG_FD_89787 | JGI IMG/M metagenome (GOLD analysis project Ga0116149, IMG submission 89787) | Active sludge microbial communities of municipal wastewater-treating anaerobic digesters from USA - AD_UKC057_MetaG | ecosystem: Engineered > Bioreactor > Anaerobic > Digestate | place: USA... | reverse complement strand
GACGGGCGGACGATCTTCTGCGTGTGGTGCGTCAATCACGGCGGCGCGGCTGGGCCCATGGCGCGCAGCCGCGACGGCGGCCGCACCTGGGAGCGGCTGGACGCGCACCTGCCGGAAGGCTACCGGACGCACCAGAACTGCCCCAGCATCTACCGGCTGGTCGACGCGCAGGGCAAGGCGCGGCTGTGGGTCTGGTCCGCCGCCAAGGGCACGCGCCAAGGCGCGCCGATGCCCAGCATCATGAGCGAGGATGACGGCGAGACCTGGCGGGAGATGCCGCCGCTGGGCGAGGCGTTCTACTGCGTGATGACCTTCAGCAGCATGGTGCGGCTGAACGACGGCCGTTATCTGGGGCTGTACCACCGGGCCGAGGGGAAAGGTGAAGGGCGCGCGTATCTGGAGGTCATGCAGACGCTGAGCGGTGACGGCGGCTTCACCTGGTCGGAGCCCCGCTCGGTCGCGCGCGTGGCGGGGAAAAAACCGTGCGAGCCCTTTGTGTTTCGCTCGCCGGACGGCGGCGAGCTGTGCTGCCTGATGCGCGAGAACACCCACACGGGCTACAGCCTGCAGATGTTCAGCCGCGACGAAGGCGCAACGTGGAGCGCGCCGTCGGATACGGCGTGGGGACTGACCGGCGACCGGCACATGGGTGTCCGGACACAGGACGGTCGGCTGGCTATCGCGTTTCGTGACCAGGCGCCGCACTCGCCCTCGAAGGGGCATTTCGTGGCGTGGGTCGGCACCTACGACGACATCCGCCAAGGCCGACCGGGGCAGTACCGCGTCAAGCTGCTGCACGGCCACACGCTCTATGATCTCGGCTATCCCGGCATGGAGCTGCTGCCGGACGGCACGATCGTCGCGACGACCTATGTGAAATATTGGAGCGACGCGCGCAAGCACTCGGTGGTCAGCACGCGCTTCACGCTCGCCGAGACCGACGCCCTGCTTCGCAAGTGACATCGGCCTCCGCGCGGCAAGGAGCGGTCACGGCGCCGGCCAGAGCGAGCGCCAGTAGGCCTGATCGGTGGCGAACGGATCGAGCGTGTCGGCCTCCGGATCAAAGGCTGCAGGCAGGACGCCGAAGCGTTTCATTTCACGCACATACTGCGGATTCGGCCGCCAGCCGGGCGCACCCCATGGCGGACGCGCGTCATACAGCTTCTTGCCGCTCTCGATTGAGGCCAGTATTTTTTTGTAGTCCGGGTCGCGGGTGTCCTTGAAAACCTCGCGCGCGCAGCGGCCGGCCCCGCCCGCCGATTTCGCCAGCGGCGCGAGCAGCAGGCTCGAACAGGCAGGCCGCGTGTAGTCGACCAGCACGCCGGCGTCGTAAAATCGCGCGGGGTCATCCGGCAAGATGATGCGCTCATGACTGCCGGTGGGACGCCCCAGTTTCTTCTTTTCCTTGTCGCGCCGAACCCCCCAGTTGAAGGGGAAACCCGAGACATTCTGCTCAGCGGTGTTTTTGTGGCACTCCGCGCAGCGGCGTTTGAAAACATCGCGGCACTCGCCAAAGATCTTGTTGCCCGCGTGGCCGTAGTAGCGTTGCTCTTCGGTGTTGCGCAGGGCGGCATAGCTGCCGGCATAGGGCGCGGCGGCCTCGATCCACAACCAGACCATACGCCACTCGGGCGGCGAGACCTTGACCGAGTGATGGCTGCCGGAGATCCGCGCCAGCAGCGGGCTGGCCGAGCTGCCGATCGTGCGCGGCGGGCGGTTCCCGAGGCCGTTGGCGCCATCCGCGACCTGCCGGCGGGCCAAGAGCGCGACGTAAGCATTTGAAAAGCGCGGTGCACGGGCAGCCGCCAAATTGAGCGTGCCGGCGCGCTTTTGCGGGTTGTGACAGGTGACGCAGTGGCGGTCGAGGATCGGCTGGATATCGCGCTGGAAGTCCGGCACGTCCGGCAGGTCTTCGAACGGCTGGATGACAGAGGGAGAGCGCTGCAGGGCGAGCGGCGTGGCCTCGCTGCGGCGGGCCTCGGCGGCACCGGAACGCGTCTCATGGCATCCGATGCACGTGAAAGTCTCGCCGGGCATCAGGTTCGCAAAGCTTTGCATGCGCTTGACGGAAAGGTCGTCGGCATCGAGCGCGACAAAGAAGAGCGGCCGGCCGGCCGGCGCGAGAAACGAGGCGCTGCCATCCTCCTCGACCGGCACCGTGCCCAGCACCCGTTCCAGGTTGAAGGTGCCGGACCAGGAGGTGAGATCCATGCCGCCGCTGAAGTTCACGGGTTTGGGTAGCGCTTCGAGCACAAGCAGCTTTTTGATATCGCCGCGTTTGACACCCTCCATATGGCGCCCCTGATAGACGTCGAGCAGCACGAACTGGCCGTTGGGCATGCCGGGGGTGATGCGTGACGGGATGACCGGCTCGCGCGGCCGCGGGCGCAGCACGCGCGGCTCGTGGACCGGCGTCACGGGATCAGTCAGGATCGTCTCCTCTTTGCCGTCGCGCGTCAGGAACGCGACCGACTTCCCTTTGGCCACCAGGAAAAGATCCCGGGTGACGGGATAGGGATCGCGGATGCGTCCGGTGTGTTTGATGCGTACGGCGGCGTCCTGCGCATCCGGGCCGCGCTGCTGCGAGACGAGTGTGGCGAAGCCCTCATGTTCATTCGCCCCGTGGCCGGGCGAAAAACTGGCAATCACCTCCTGCGTGCCGGGCACCGGCAGGGCGTCGATCATCACCGTCCACGAGTGCATGTTGCCGAAGTAGACATTAACGCCGGTGCCGTCCGGGTTCATGGTCCAGAGATGGTGGTACTCAACCTGCGAGCGGTCGATATACTCCCAGCGCATGTAGAGGATGCGCCCGTCCGGCAGGACCGCCGGCGTGTTGTCGTGCTCGATATTGGCGGAAACGCAGCGCATGCCGGAACCGTCTGGCCGGCAGCGGTACATGATACCGACCTGAGTATACCAGCAACTCACCCAGCGCTTGCAGCGCGTCGAGACAAACAGGATGTCGCCATCCGGCAGGCGGCACGGCTCGTAATCGTCCCATGGGCCGTCAGTGATCTGCCGGAGGCCCGACCCGTCGGACTGAATTTCATACAGGTGGTAGTGATGAGTCCCCGCGGGCCGGTAGGAGAAGAGGATGGTGCGTCCGTCATAATCGACGTGCGGGTCACGCACGCTGCCACCCCGCGCGTCGAGGATCACGCTGCTCTGGCGGGTTTTCAGGTTATAACGGTACAATACGCCGGCATCGGGCTGACCATTGCCCGCATAGGCCTTCTTGGCCTCATCGTCACAATAGTAGCCGATATTGGCATACCAGTGACCGTCGTCATATCGTGCGCGCGTGCAGTAAACAAATTCAGGCGTTTCGCGCATCGGTCCATCCAACGCCTCCTCCACGATCGCGGCAAGGCCACTCGACATGCAGAAGGCCCAGCCCAGTCCCGCGAAAAAAACTCCCCCTCGTTTCCGCATCGCCTCCCCCTTTCAGGAAACCCCCTGCCCTATGAAACCGAACCGTCCCCTTCACTCCTTGCGCACGTCCACGCGCGTCGCCCCGCCGCGCGCATAGGGCGGCGGACTCACCACCGCCTTACCGTCATCCGGCGGCGGCGTGCCCGACGCCGTTCCGCCGAAGAAAGGAAAGCCCGCGAAAGGCGGGCGCTGTCGCGCTGACCCCTCTTCCATCAGGACCATGCGGTACTCGCGCTCAGCCGAGGTATAGATGTAATAGGCGATCAGCAGACGGATCAACATGTAACTTTGGAATTGATGCGTCAAGAAGGAGTACACCACCGAGAGCCCCATCAGAATGGCGACGAAACGCCCGATGCGCGAGGCGACCCAGGTGGCCCGCAGCCGCGTCATGAAAAACTGCTGAAGAAAGGCGCGCAGAATGCGCCCGCCGTCCATCGGGAAGGCCGGCAGCAGATTGAAGAGGCAGAGCGCAAGGTTGATCCATCCGACCCAGAACAGCAGGCCGGGGCTGTAGCCCGCCGGCGTCGACGCGGACAACGGGTCGATGCGCAGCAGCAGCGCCGCGGCCAGGCAGAGCGCGCCAACCCCTACGCTCACCAGCGGCCCGGCAGCCGCCATCAGAAACTCCTGCCACGCCTTGCGCGGCATGTCCACGATGGTCGCACAGCCGCCGAGCAGCATCAGCGTGATGTCGCGCACGCGGCAGCCGAACGCCTGCGCCACCAGACTGTGGCCGAGTTCATGCAGGGCGATGGACACCGCCACGCCGAGGCCGACCGCGATGCCGAGCACCGGATTGCCGAAATCGCTGATCATGAAGAACAGCAGCAGGATCAACGACCAATCGATATAGATCGGGATATTGGAAACGGTGGCGATTTTGTAAGCCATATCAGGAGAATCCAGTCATGAAAAGATGTTCGTTCAAAGCGTGGTGACCAGCAGGCGCGCGGCGGCGTCAGCTTTCAGATGATACACGCCGGCATCCGCCGGCACCAGCGCGCTTTGTCCGGCACACAGCGGAACGCACTCCCCGCCGGCCGAAACTGAGACCGCACCGGACACGACAAAGAGGGCGTGGAAAGAGCTGCCGTCCACGGCCACGTCGAGCGGCCCCGTAAGATCGAGTCGACGCACGTTAAAGTAGTCGCAGGCCACCACTTCCGACCCAACTCCCCCTACCCGACACGCGGCGGCGGGATCGATCATCTGCGGCGCGGGCAGCGACCAGTCGATCGTCTTAAAACTCTCCTCGACGTGCAGCGGACGGGGCTGGCCGTCCGCACCGACACGGTTCCAGTCAAACAGGCGATAGGTGGTGTTGGAGTTCTGCTGCACCTCATAGATCAAGCAGCCCGCGCCGATCGCGTGAACCAGTCCGCCGGGAATGAAAAGGGCTTGGCCGGGATCGACCGGATGCGCCACAAGCTGCGCCGCGGCCGTGCCATCAGCCAGAGACCTCCGCAACAAGTCCGGCGTCAAGCCTTCCACCAATCCCGCATAGAGCATGGCGCCGGGCGTACGGTCCAGAACCACCCACATCTCGGTTTTGGGTTCGCCTCCGGTACGCCCTGCATTCTCGGCGTTCGGATGCACCTGCACGCTCAGCCGGTCGCGCGCGTCAATCACCTTGAAGAGCAACGGGAAGCGATGCGGATCAGGAGCTCGCGTACCGGTCAGAGCCGCGCCGTACGCTACGGCCAGTTCCATCAGTCCGCGCCCCGCAAACGGTCCTGCCGCCACACTGCTCTCGCCGTCCTGCCGCGCCGCGATCTCCCACGATTCCGCGCACACCGCCGGCGTGTCCGTCCTGCCGTACACTGCGGCCAGACGGTTCCCGCCCCATACATACCCTTTGTACACCGGCTTAAAAACAAGCGGAACACACAACGCGCTCATGCCGGTTCAGTTTATCACCCCCCCGCCGGATTGCAAGGTCCGCGTTCGTTGACCATATTTCCTTTGCTTCACAAGGGGCAAAGGGTACACTTGTCCTCCGTTATGGCTTATGAAGTGTTAGCACGCAAATGGCGCCCCAAGGGGTTTGATGATGTGGTCGGTCAAGAGCATGTCACGCGCACGCTCAAGAACGCGATCGAAACCGGACGCGTCGCGCACGCCTACCTGTTTATCGGGCCGCGCGGCATCGGCAAGACCTCGCTGGCGCGCATTTTCGCCAAAGCGTTGGACTGCGAGAAGGGCCCCACGACCGCGCCGTGCGACGCCTGCAGCATGTGCCGCGAGATCGCGGCTGGCAACGCGCTGGATGTGCTGGAGATCGACGGGGCCTCGAACAACGGCGTGGACCAGGTGCGCGACCTGCGCGACCAGGTTCAGTTCGCTCCGACCCATGGCACCTTCAAGATCATCATTATCGACGAAGTCCACATGCTCTCCACCGCGGCTTTCAACGCGCTGCTCAAGACGCTGGAGGAACCGCCGCCGCATGTGAAGTTTATCTTTGCGACGACCGAGGGCGACAAAGTCTTGCCGACCATCATTTCTCGGTGCCAGCGCTTTGACCTGCGCCGCATCCAGACGCCGCTGATCGTCGAACGCTTGCGCCACATCTGCACGGCCGAGCACATCACGGTTGACGATGACGCGCTGCTGGCTGTGGCGCGCGGCGCCGAGGGCGGCATGCGAGACGCGCTCTCCGCGCTGGACCAGCTCATCTCTTTCAAGGGCGATGCCCTGACCGAAGAGGACGTGCTGGCGGTTTTCGGACTCGTGTCGCGGCGGTCGCTCGAGGGGCTCGCCTCGGCGGTGCTCAAGGGCGACATGCCCGAGATCCTGCGGTTGGTCGCGATGTTCGACAGCGCCGGCAAGGACATGCGCCGCCTGACGGTAGAGCTGATGGAACACTTCCGAAACCTGTTGATCTATCAGTATGTCGGCGAGGCGATGTCGACGCTCGACGCCACGCCTGAACAGGTCCGCTCGCTGGCCGCGCAGGCGTCGTTGGCGGATGCAGCGCGCGTGCAGCAGATTACCGACCAGCTCGCCGAAATGGAAGGGCGGCTGCGTTTCGCCCTCTCTGTCCGCACGCTGATCGAGATGACGCTCATCCGCTGTGCGCGCATTGCGAATGCGGTGTCGCTCGAAGAGGTGCTGCGCCGCCTGAACGCGCTGCGTTCGGATGAGCCGCAGGCCGTCGCCAACAGGCCCGCCGCGCCTGCGGCGCGTCCGGCAGACCTCTACGACGACCCGCTGCTCAAGCAGGTGCTGCAGGAGTTTGACGGCAAGGTCGTCGGGGTCGAGGACGGCGACGACTAGCCCGCGTCCGCCGCGTCTGGACAGGCGCTGAGACGCTCTACCAGTGCGCGGCACAGGTTGGCGGATTCCGCCGCCGCGCGTTTCAGAAAGGTTTTGAAGTCCAGGGCATTGTCGCCGTTGCCCGGAGCGTCGCTCAGCGCGCGCAGAATCAGGAAAGGCACGCCGAAGCGCGTGCAGGTATGCGCAATGGCGCCGCCCTCCATGTCGACGCACGCCACGTTGTCCTGAAAACGCATGCGGATCTGGGCGAGTTGTTCAGGCGAGTGGATGAACGAATCAGCGGATCCGAGCAGACCGTGATGGCAGGCTGGCGGCGAGGGCTGTTCAGCCAGCACACCTCTGAAACACGCGAGCAGTCCGGCCGAAGCGCGAAAGCGCGGCTCGCTGCCGAGCATCTGCCCAAAAGCCAGTCCGAGCGGCGTCACGTCCACATCGGTATAGGCGATCTCTTCCGGCACAAGCAGGTCCAGAATACGCTGCCCGGCATGCAGGCCACCGGCGGTCCCGGTGTTGATGACGCATCCCGGCGCAAAATCGGAGAGCAGCAAGGCCAGGGTGCAGGCGGCGTTGACCTTGCCGACACCGGTCTGCGCAATCACCAATTCCTGCCCGCCGTGGCGGGCGTGAAACAGTCTCGTATTGAAATGCACGCGCGCGTCGTGCTGCGGGAAATGCGCCAGCAGTGCCTCCAATTCCTCCTCCATCGCAGCCACAAGGGCGATCGGTTTCTTCATGCGCCTAGTGTCGTATGATCACCGGCCGATGTCAACTCGCGCTTCCCGGCCTGGCGTGAAAGAAAGGGTTGGGTGTGTGACTCGATAAACGCGGCCATGTCGTCGGTTAACTTTCTCCACTCGGCACACAGCGGGATCACATGTCCGGCCTCGGGCAGGTCGCGGAGCGATGACGGCCCCTTGCAAGCAGCCAGCCAGCGCCGGGCGGCAGCGGTATCCACCACCGAATCGCGTCCCGCAAGGACCGCAAATAACGGGCAACACGGGCGCGCAGACCGGCTTTTGTTTTCGCGGATCAGCCTGAAAAGAGCGCGGTAGACACGGAAGGGGATAAAGCGATCGCGCGCGAACGTGAAAGAGGGGTCGTCCTCGGCGACCCCTTGCACGGCAAAAGGCGATTCGAACGTCGGCGAGAGGCAGAGCGCGACGCGGGCCAGCGCGAACCAGACACGCGGCGGCAGCAACGGACTCCGCGCGCGCGCCACATCGATGAGCGGGGCGAAGACCGCCACACCGTCCACCAGCCCCGGCAGGCGCAACGCCGCATCCAGCGCGAGCGCGCCGCCCAGCGAATGGCCCACGACCCACACCGCATCATGCGCCTCGCGTAGCCGCACCAGTTCGTCGGCCACCTGCGTGCGCCAGAGCGCCAGCGATTGGCATCGGGCGAACGCGGCAGGCTCGGCACTGCCGGGCAGGCGCATGGCACGGCAGGTGAACCGTTCACCTTCAGCCAGACGGCGCGTGATGCGCCGCCAGACGCAGGGCGTGTCCGCAAAACCGTGTATGAAGAGCAGCGCGACGGACCCGTTGCCGATCCGGTAGGCCGCGGCATCCGGCAAAAGACCGCTGGGCCCGCGGTGCGCACGTTTTTCCCAAGCCCGACGGCGCAGTCCCACCCAAAGCCCATGCAGCAGATTCGTGGCAAGCCAGACCGCACCCACCCATATCAAAGGCATATACACCTCACGCATGTCTTCAGCATAACCACATCGTCAGATTGGCGCAAGGCAATTGGTGTCCGCACTCCAGATCGTTCACTCGGCTTGCCGCCGCCTTGGGAAGCGACTACACTCCTGTCATGTTTGCGTTCGATCTCCATATCCACTCCTGCCTCTCGCCATGCGGCGATCTCGATGCGTCACCGCGCGCGATCGTGCAGGCCGCCAAGGCCGCAGGGCTGAACGGCATCATGCTGGCCGACCACAATTCGTCGCGCAACAGCCCGGCGCTGGCGGAAGCCTGCCGGCGCACGGGGCTGAACGGCCTGTTCGGGATGGAGATCACCTCGGCGGAGGAAGTACACAGTCTGGCGGTTTTCGATACGCTGGAACAGGCGGCTGCGATGACCGAGATCTGTTATGCCGCCCTGCCCAAGCGGGTGAACCAGCCCGAGGTGTTCGGGTATCAGGCCGTGGTGGATGCCGACGACAACGTGGAGGAATTGGAGTGGCGGCTGCTGGGTGCGCCGACCCGCCTGCCGCTGCGCGAGGTGGGCGAACGTATCCACGAGCTGGGCGGCCTTTTCATCGCGGCGCATCTCGACCGCGCGGTATTCAGCGTGACTTCGCAGCTCGGCGGCCTCTCTGGCGACGAGGGCTTCGACGCCGTGGAACTGAGCCGGCACGCAACCTTGGAGGCGTGGCGCGACAAGACGCTCGGCCTGCCGGTGATCCGCTCGTCCGACGCCCACTACCTCGGCGACATCGGCACCATCTGGAGCGAGGCCGATCTCTCTGTTTTTTCGACACAGGCGCTAAAAGCGGCATTGAATCGCCTCCCGCGTCCCGCTACACTGTGACTTACTTTCTTAAACGGATCTCTTATGGCATTACGATACTTGACATCAGGCGAATCGCATGGCCCCGCATTGACCGCGGTTCTCGAGGGCATGGCGGCCGGCTTGCCGCTCACCGAGGCGTTGATCGCCGTCGATCTCGCGCGCCGTCAGACCGGAACCGGCGCCGGGGACCGCATGGCGATCGAGCAGGATCGCGCCGCAATCCTGTCGGGCGTGATGGAGGGCGTGACAACCGGTGCCCCGATCGCGCTCCAGCTTGCCAACCGCGACCATGCCAATTGGAAAGGCAAGGCGGTGCCGGCCTACACCACGCCGCGCCCCGGCCATGCCGACCTCGCTGCCGCAGTCAAATACGGCTACTCCGACATCCGCCCCTCCCTGGAACGCGCGTCGGCCCGTGAAACCGCCGTGCGCGTGGCCGTCGGCGCCGTCTGCCGCGCCTTTCTCAGAACCTTCGGCATCACCGTGGAGGGCTATGTCGCGTCCATCAACGGCCACGCCGCCCGCCTGGAAGGCATGGCCTTCAGTGACCGTATCGCGCGTGCCCGCCGATCAGAAGTGCAGTGCCCCGACCCGGAGACCGCCGCGCAGATCATCGCGTCGATCGAGCAAGCCAAAAACCAGGGCGAGACGCTCGGCGGCATCATCGAAGTCGTCGTGCAGGGCGTACCCGCCGGGCTCGGCTCGCATGTCAACTGGGACCGGCGTCTGGACGCCCGACTCGCGCAGGCTGTGCTGGGCGTGCCGGCGATGAAAGGGGTCGAGATCGGCAACGCCTTCACCGGCACCGCCAAGCCCGGCTCGCAGGCTCACGACGCCATTGTGCCCGGCCCCGCAGGGCTGGAACGCCGGGGCGACGCCTGCGGCGGCATCGAAGGCGGCATCTCCAACGGCCAGCCCGTTTGGCTGCGCGCCGCCATGAAACCCATCCCCACCACGCGTAAAGGCCAAGACACGGTTGACCTTGCCACCGGCAAACCGTGCCTCACCTATTACGAACGTTCTGACATCTGTCCCGTGCCGCGCGCGGTCGTGGTGCTCGAAGCCGTTGTCGCGATCGTCGTGGCCGACGCCCTGACGGAGAAACTGGGCGGTGACAGCATCGCTGAGATGATGCCCCGTTTTGCCACGCTGCGGCGTGTCACCCTCGACGACACACGCATGTCCGGCCAGCCGCACCTTTTCTGGCCGTAACCCTGAACCTTCTCCCCTCCTACGCGCATGCACCTTTATCTCTACGGCCCTCCCGGCAGCGGCAAATCCACCATCGGACAGATCCTCGCGCGACGCCTGGATCTGCCCTTCATCGACCTCGACGCCTTCATCGAATGCACGGCCAAACAGCGCATCCCCGATATCTTTGCCTGCGAGGGCGAGGGCGGTTTCCGGATGCGTGAAGCCGCCGCGCTCGATCAGGTCGCGCACGGGCCCTCCGCAATCATTGCCCTCGGCGGCGGCGCCCTGCTCAGCGCAAAGAACCGTGCCCTGGCCGAGTCCACCGGCGACATCCTCTGTTTCCAGGCCGACGCCGCCACGTTGGAGTCGCGCGTGAGCCGCCACCCCGGCAAACGGCCCTTGCTCGCCGTGCCCGGCTCGGAGTGCGCCGTTCCGCCTTCTCCCGGCCAAGCCAAACCCATCGGCCTGCTGCTGGCCGAGCGCGCCAGCCACTACGCCTCGTTCGCCTGCCGGCTGCCGGTCAGCGACCTGCCGCCCGAGGTGACGGCGGATCAGGCGCAGGCCGCACTCGGACGCTTCCGCATCAGCGGCATGGGGACCGCCTACTCCGTCCGCGTCGGCGTCGGCGTGCTGGACACGGTCGGCGCGCGCATGTCTGAATTGGGCTGCGGCAACCGTACGGTCATCGTGGGCGACGCCCACACCCTGCCGCTCTACGGCGAGCGCGTGGCGGCTTCGTTGCGCGCGAGCGGCATGACGGTCAGCACAGTTGCGATCCCGGCCGGCGAGGCGACCAAGACGATCGAGACCGTCGCCGCGCTCTGGTCCGCCTTCCTCAACGCCGGCATCGAACGCGGCCATGCGGTGGTCGCGCTCGGCGGCGGCGTGGTCGGCGACCTCACCGGCTTCGCAGCCGCCACCTGGCTGCGCGGCGTGCGCTGGATCGGCCTGCCGACCACGCTGCTTGCGATGGTCGACTCCGGACTCGGCGGCAAGACCGGCGCCGACCTGCCGCAAGGCAAGAATCTGATCGGCGCTTTTCATCCGCCGTCGCTGGTGCTGGCCGACACGTCAACGCTGCCGACCCTGCCCGCAGCCGAATTGCGGTGCGGCCTGGCGGAGGTCATCAAACACGCGGTGATCGACGATCCGGGCCTCCTGGACGAGCTGCCGCGTTTCGCCTTTTGTGCGCAGAGCGCCGACGGCGCCCCCTGCCAGAGCCTGGCGGATGCCGACTGGCTGGCGCCTTTCGTTGCGCGCGCCATGGCTGTCAAGAGCCGCGTGATCCAGCAGGATCCGTTTGAAAAGGGTGCGCGCGCCGCGCTCAACCTCGGCCATACGATCGGGCACGGCATCGAAAAGGCGACGGATTTCGCCGTGCGTCACGGCGAAGCGGTCGCCATCGGCACCGTGCTGGAGGCGCGGCTCGCGGAGGCGCTCGGGCTGGCGCAGCCGGGCCTGGCGCAACAGCTCGCGGCGCACTTCGCTCGGGTGGGGCTGCCGGTGACGATGCCGGCCGGCATCGACCTGACAGCCGTGCGGGCGGCGATGACGCTCGACAAAAAAAAGGCAGGCGGCGAAATTTTATTCGCGCTGCCTGCCTCGATCGGTGACGTACGCACCGGGGTTGCTGTCAGCAATGCCCTTTTGGATCGCGTCCTGAGGGCGTGATCACCGATACCAGACCCGCCACAGAAACAACCCCTGCGGCGCAGCCGACGGGACGCGCGCCTTGCGCGGCGCGCAAGCCTCCAGCAGCTCTTTGACCGCCTCCGGCGGTTCGGCCCCCTCGCCCACGCGCAACAGGAACCCCACCATACTGCGCACCTGTTTGTAGAGGAATCCTTCGCCGCTCACCCGGAAGACAATCTCTTTGCCCCGGCGCGTGATGCTGAAACTGAAGATCGTGCGCACCGTGCTCTCGACCACGCGCTGAGGGTTGGCCGTAAACGAGGCGAAGTCATGCCGCCCCACAAAAAACACGGCCGCCGCGCGCATCGCCGCCACATCGAGCGGACGGTACGCATGGGTCGCATAGAGCCGTTTGTCCGGCAGCACCTGCGTGTCGTTCCAGACGACATACCGATACTCTTTGCCGACCGCCGAGCGCCGGGCGTGAAAATCAGGACGCGCCAAGCCGACCTTAAGGATGCGGATGTCATGCGGCAGCCGCGCGTTGAGCGCGCGCCCAACGGACTGGGCCGACATCCGGCACGCCAGATCCACATGCGCAACCTGGCCTCGCGCGTGCACGCCTTGATCGGTCCGCCCGCTGCCGTGAACCTTGACGGGATGGCCGACAATCTCTTCCAAAACGCGCTCGATCGTCTGCTGCACGCTCGGATGGGCCGGCTGCACCTGCCAACCGGCATAGGCGGTGCCGTCATACGCGAGGGTCAGCTTGAAACGCCGCGCGGGCGGCACCTGTTTGATTTTCCTCAACAAGACAGCCATCCCGTTTTCAGACGTATTTCGCGCCGTCAGGACGATCCGCGATGCGGCGCATCAGCTTTTTGACCTCTTCCGCCCGCTCTTTCGGACAAATCAACGTGGCTGTGTCGGAATGGACCACCACCAGACCGTTCACTCCGATCAACGCAGTCAGCCGATTTTCGGAGACCACGATATTATTGATCGACTCGAAGGGCTCGCAGGCGCCCACCACGACATTGCCGGCGAGGTCGGCTTTGAAGTGCCCGGCCACCGCCGGCCACGACCCCACGTCATCCCACCCGAATGCGCCGCAGGCCATCATGATGTTGTCCGCATGCTCCATTACCGCATAATCAATCGAGATCGCGCGCAGCGAGGGATAAACGTCACGCATCACGGCATCGACATCGGCCGGCGTTACGGCCACGGCAACCGCCTCGCACAGCCGCGACAGGTCCGGCGCGTGCTGCTGAAACGCGGCCTGCATCACTCCCGCCCGCCAGATGAACATCCCGGAGTTCCAGAAAAAGTTGCCGCGCTCGACATATCGCGCCGCCGTGTAAGCATCCGGTTTCTCCACAAAACGCGTCGCCTGGTGAAACCGCGTCACCGTGTTCATTTCCACGGCGTCGCCGGTTTCGATGTACCCGAACCCGGTCGCAGGGGCGGTCGGCTGAATGCCGATCGTCACGATGGAATCCTCTTTGCGGGCCACCTGGATGGCATCCGCCAGCGTCTGGCGGAACGTCTCGCCGTCACTCATTAACTGATCCGCCGTCAAAATGCACACGACGCCCTGGGGATCGCGCCGGCTCACCAGTCCGCAGGCCACCGCGATGGCCGGCGCGGTGTCACGCTTGCACGGCTCACCGATGATATTGGCGCGCGGCACATTCCAAGCGGCCTCCGCCGTGTTTTCAACGAGATGCTGCGCCGTGACGATAAAAATCCGGTCATTCGAAATCAAGCCCTGCAGACGCTCGACCGCCAGCGAGAGTAACGGTCGCCCCCCGAATAACGAAATGAATTGTTTGGGACGCGCCTTCGTGCTGAGCGGCCAAAACCGTTCCCCGCTCCCGCCCGCCAAAATCACCGCATACGCATGTTTCATTCGTCAAAATCCTTTCACTTGCGACCGTCTCGTCAGTTGGACGCTGACATCATAGCATAACACGACCGGTCTTCAAACGGTGTCGTTCGCCCGCCTACTTCACCCTGAAGAAGGCCGTGGCGCAACGGCGCGAAGCCAGCTCCCGCACGCGGATCTGCCACAGGCCGCGTCGATCATTCGGGGCCAGATCGAGCGCGAGCGCGAGTCGACCCCGTTCGGCACCGTAATAACCGCTCCACTCCGCCTGAGCACCGGCCGGATCGAGGATGTCGACATGCAACGGCACCACGGCATCGACTGGCTTCTCGTCCCGATCCACCACCGACACGGTGCAGGGCAGACAGCCGCAGGGGTGCGTCTCCTTTGCGACGTCGACGCGCACCGCATCAATGGCGCGCTCCGTGACCATCAGCACGCAGCCGTCGCAGGGGTCGAAAGCCCGCGCGACGGTCAGCCGCCCATCCCGCACATGCGCTTCCAAGGCGCGCCCTACCGTCAAATCGTACACATGGCCCGAAGCGCGCGCCAGCGACAGCGTGGCCTCCGTCGGCAGTCCGTTCTCCATCACCAAGCCATGCTGCCCGACATAGTCCCCGAACTCACGCCGATCGTTGACGGCGAACAGGTAATCGGTGGAGCCGTACGAACGGCAGCGGGGCACCACATCCGGCGTTGACGCGTCGCAATAGCGCCTGTAGCGCGCGTCGAGCGCCGTGCGCAACTCGGCAGCCTTGGCGATCAAAGCGGCTCGGTCTTCATCCGCCTTGCGTGTCCTTGTGTAACTCGCGACCGTGATGTCTGCCCGGATGGCCGGGCAGAGGCGGTCATCCCCCACCACCACTCCGCCCCGCGACTGAAACGCTTTGACCGCGGCCGCCACACCGGCTGTCAGCACATCGCAGTCCATCATGACCAGCACGCGGTATCCGTCCAGCCCGCGCGTTTTCACCGTTTCATCGTAGATGATCTCGGGCTGGAGATGTGCCCACAGCAGCATCTGGTACGCATCGCCGGCCCACCCGTTGCCCCAGCCGTACGTTCCGCGCCGCGCGAACATCTGTGACGCGAAGCTCTCCAGGAACGCGACATCGCTGGGCCGGTCGGGAATCAGCAGCAAAGCGGGGCCCAGCGGTTCCACGACTTCTTGGATCAGGCGGCGCAACTCATGCTGCGTCTGCGGATGGGTGTACCGATAGGAGCCTTCACCGCTCTGCGGCACCAGCGACCCCCAGCCGTGATACATGATGCCGCGCACCGGCCGGGCCAGTTTGGTCCAAAACGCCTCGCGCAGATGCATGGGCGCAATGGTCGGGAATGCCGCATCGGGATCGGTGTCCTCCCACGGCGAGGCGGGCTCTTTCTTGACCTCGTCCCCCTTTGCGGCCGGCGCCGTCTGCGAGCGGTACCAGATGAGCTGGGTCATCTTCATGACCTGCTGCGGCTGCGCGGCGCCGCGCGCCATGGCAAACAGCTCGTCGGTCGCCACGCCGATACGGATCGGGTCCGGATAGGAATAGGTCCATTGCGACAGGACATCCGCGCTCCCGCCGCTCCCATAAACGCTCGCCACGCGCACCGCAGGATCATGGAACGTCCAAAGCCCGTCCCGGCCGGTTGATCGAAGTCCCCGGTGCAGCTCGGCGTTCATGCGGTTCCAGCCATCGCCCTCTTTCCAATACCATGACAGAAAACGTAAGAGCGGATGATCATCGGGGATCACCCTGTCAGACGGAAAATCGCCCAGCTTCGTATGGTCCACGCCGCCCTTGCCCGGCGCGTCCGGGGGATAATCCGCGCCTGTCGCGCGTCGGAACGCCTCGCGGTCATGCGCGTGCCAGCAGACGTTCGCGCCGTCGCGCACTTCGGTATGCAGCAAGGCCGCCTGCCAGGCCGGGAAGGCGCTGTAAGCCTGCGCCACCGATGCGCCCACATGGAAAGCGAACGTCTGCATCGCGGGGAACGCCGCGCAGAGCGCCGGTTTTTTGCCGCTGCTGACGCTCTTGCGGTCCACGCGCCGGAACTCCGGTTTCGCGTTGGCCGCCCAGTGGCCGGGCGAAAGCGTCGCGATGATGCCGACATCATGCGCCAGCGCGGTGTCCAGCATCCGCTTGACCTCCGCGACACGTTCAGGCGTGTCGGGCGCAATGGGTTGCCCCGCCTCAAAGACACGTCCGTAATCCGCGCCGAACCCCAGGCAGTGCGTGAAACCGATTTCCGTCAGGCGCGGCAGTTCGCGCAACACGTTGGCCGCGCCGTAAAGGCCCCACATCACCACCGGCATGCGCGGGGGACGGCGCGGCACCAGGGTGAATGTCACGCGCTCCTCGCTCGCGTAGGGGGCCGCCGCATCCTTCAAAGGCATCTCAACGCAGACCTGCAGCGTGTAGCTGCCGGGACGCAGGGCCGTGTCGATCGGCACCTCCAGCGTCCGGCTCTCGCCCGGCGCGAGTTCAGATATCAGGTCGCGCGCGGTTTCGCGTCCCCCGACCGTGCAGCGCACAGACACGCCACGCGCGGCTTGACGCTGGGCATTGGCCAACGTGAAACGCAGGGACGGCGTTTTTTCCATGCGGACAAACACACTCCGGTCTGACGCCAGGGTCAACGTGACCGGACGGAACTCTAGGGCGCCTTGGCACAGCCGGACCTGCGTTAGGTATCCGGGAAAACCGTGATAGAGGCTGCCGATGCGGTCGCCGATGGACAGCGGGTGGCCGCCCGGCGCAATGCGCCCGCGGCCTGTCCGGGTGACCGTGCCCAACGATGCGCCGTCCCTGAAAAACCGTACGGTGCCTGAGCCGTCATAGGTGACCGCGAGATGCGTCCAGATGTTCGTCGCGAACACCGCGGGCTCCGAGCCATAATTCTCCGAATCATCGCCGAAACCGAGTCTCAGATAGACGCATCGGCGGCCGCCTTTGTCTGCCGCCCCCACGGTCCATTGGTAATCCGTGTGCGCCACATACTTCTTATCAACAAGGAACGCTTCGGGATAATCGGCGAATTCAGGCTTCGGTTTAATCCACATCTCCAGTGTGAACGCGCCGCGGGGCGAGAGCGAGGGATGGTTGGCAACGACGGCCGCGTGGCGTTTGTCTTCCACCGGCCAACCGCAGAACGACTCCAGACAAGCGCCCAAGCGGGCGTCTGAAGCCAGCACGGCCCCGTGCAGCACCGCGTCACGGCCCTTGCCTGACGCATCTTTCAGATCCGTGAAGGTCCACAGGCCCATCACCTTCTCACCGGTCATGTCCGCGCCCGCATAGGGAGACAGCCAATTCTCACACGACTGTTCCGCGTGCAGGATCCACGCCGACGCTGTCAGCACACAGGTCAGCCTGATACCGTTATTCATTTGTTTCCTCTAAGTTGTATGCGCCACACATCGTCGAGACCACATGCTCGCGATCATTATGCGAAAGGGTGCGTCTGCCTGTCAAACGACTTTCAAGCACCGGTTGACATTCGCGCCGACATTCAAGCACCCGCGCACCCGCGATTGGGGGTTGCAGGAGATTCGCCAGCCTTGTATAGTACAGCCGTTCATTCGGCACCGAAAAAAGGAGCGCTCAAAAATGTACGGAACGGTTCAACATCTTGCGTGTATGCGTGTCATCGGCCTCGGCCTCGCCCTCGCCGGGGTTTGCCTGATGGGGATGACAGGTTGTAAACCCTCTGCCGAAAAAATCGCGGCCCGCGAGGCGCTCCTCGGCCACGAGATCGAGCGAGCGTTTGAAAGCATCCAGCGGTTGCGCATGGAGGATCATAACGACGAAGCCCTGGCCGTGACCGAACGTGCCCTGGCCAACCCCAAATATGCCGCTCACACGGTGCGTTTCTTCACAGAAAAAATCTCCATACTCTTATCGCAAAACAACGATGCCGCAGCCTGCTCAGCAATCCTTGCGGCATGGAAAACAACGCCTGAATCCGCGCGCGCCGTCTTCGGCAACGTCCACAACTTTTACCGGCAGATGAACCGACATGTTGACATCCGCAACTGGTGCCGCGACCTGCAGGGACGCGATGTCGGCTTGCCGGCCGACCTGCTGCCGCAGGTGTTGAACTGGCAACTTGCGGCTTCGCTCGCCATGGCCGACGCGGATCTCGCGCAAACCGACCTCGACAGCATCATCAATAAATTGACTGCCGACAAGGCGGCCCCCCTCGTGCAACAATCCCTGGGCGGCCTGATCGACGGCGGCCAGCACGCCTTCGCCAGCCGCCTGCTGCGTCACCTGCAAACCAAAAATCTGGAAGCCGCCGAATACCGCCATCTCTTGGCGGCGCTTTCGCTGCGCACCGTATTAGCCGCGAAAAATTGGGACGCGGCGCCTGCCGCGTTTGACGTCTGCGTCGCTCAACTGCCGGATAGCACGCTCTACACACTCGCGCGCACTTTTTTCACGACGCTCCAGAAAAACGGACGCAACGATCTGGTTGAACAGACCAGCAAGAAGGTGGTGTTCAACGCCCTTGACAAGACCAACTCTGTCAACTATGCGGCACGAGTCTGGGTGGAGACCGGCGTGGCCGCCAACCCCCGCGTGCTGCCGGAACGCCTCGACGCCCTGCTGACCGCCCGCATTTCTCCGGTCCAGGTCGGCAATGTCTTCGACCGTTATTTTTACGAGATGGCTGAACAGCTTGACACCATCCGCGCCCTGTGCGCCGTCGGCGAACGCATCCTCGCGACCTGTTCCGACGAGAACACCGTCAATTCGGTCAAGATCAAGATTCTGGACGGCGCCTTTATCACCGAGAACTACGACCTTGCGGTCAGCATGCTGGAGAAGGGCATTCCGGGCAAAGACAAAGCCTGGCATGACATGTCGCTGCCGAAAGTCAAAGCGCACCGCGCCATGGCCAAGAACCAGCCGCGCGAGGCGGTCTCGTTCTTCCGCGAGTTCATGCAGTCTTGGCTGGACTCGGATCAGGAAGAGGAGTTCGACCCCACCAGCGGCATCGCCTACAGCCGCGAATGGATCTTGGGCCGCAACGCCAAACGCATCGCCGGCATCCTCGACACGATCCCGGACAAGGCCGAGGCCGACAAAGCGCGCGCCGAGGCCAAGGGCTACTTCAAGACCGCGCTCGAAAAGGCGGCCAACGACCCGGCGGCGCTCAAGCTGCTGCAGGAGGAGACCAAGGGCTTCCTCGACTAGCCGCACCCCCACCCTTCCACCAGCGCGGCGATCGTTTCGAGAGCCTCTGCTTCGGACACGGTTTTGACGCGTTCGCCCCGCACGTAGAGCGCATACCGCCCTTGCCCGCCGGCCACGGCAATGTCGGCGCCCTTGGCTTCGCCCGGCCCGTTCACGACGCATCCCATCACCGCCACATGCGGCCGCGGCGCGTCGGGACGCTCGCGGTAGAACCGCTCCAGACGCTCCTCGACGCGCGTCGCCAGCCCAGCCACATCCACGCGCGTGCGGCCGCAGGTCGGGCAGGAGGTCACCGCCGCGCCCGGTGCCCGCAGCCCCACGCTGCGCAACAGTTCGACCCCCACCCGCACCTCTTTCGCGGGCACGTCGGTGAGCG
>Ga0116149_1002616_pt1 | contig 19524 bp, 17 predicted proteins | sample AD_UKC057_MetaG_FD_89787 | JGI IMG/M metagenome (GOLD analysis project Ga0116149, IMG submission 89787) | Active sludge microbial communities of municipal wastewater-treating anaerobic digesters from USA - AD_UKC057_MetaG | ecosystem: Engineered > Bioreactor > Anaerobic > Digestate | place: USA... | reverse complement strand
TTTGCCTCAAGGCGCCTCGAGAAGCGCCCGGCTCTTCTGTGATGGTTTCCTGCTGGTTTGCTCCAACCTGTCTTCGGATTCAGTCTTGAACATGGACATGATATCCGTCAGCGCTTCCGCATTGCCTGCATTTTGCTGGGTGGTATTGCTGATATCCGCAATGGCCCGGTTGATCTGCTCGATACCCTGCGACTGCTCCTTGGAAGCGACCGCAATCTCCGCCATCAAGGAGGCGACTTTGTCGGAACTGGAAGTGACATCGTTGAAAACCGCGCTGGTGGTCTCTACATAAGTTTCGCCTCCTTTGACTTTTTGGACGATGTTGTCGATCATTTGAGAGGAATCTCTTGCAGAGTCTTTGGCGCGGACGGCCAGATTTCGAACCTCGTCTGCCACCACGGCAAAACCTGCGCCCGCTTCTCCCGCGCGTGCGGCTTCCACGGAAGCGTTCAGGGCCAGAAGATTGGTCTGAAAGGCGATTTCATCAATGCTTTTGACGATTCTTTGCGTTTGCTCGCTGGCCTGCGTAATCGCTTTCATGGAAGCGGTAAGACCTTCCATGGATGCATTGGCTTTCTGGATCGCCGCCTTGGCGGAGGTCATGAGTTTGTCGGCTTCCGTGGTATTATCAGCATTTTGCCTGGTCATCGAAGAAATTTCATCCAGAGATGCGGAGGTCTCTTCAATGGCAGCCGCCTGACCTGCCGCGGAATCCTTCAGATCATGTGAAACTTTCAGGGCATGACCCACCGCTTCCGACATCTTGTTGCGCATGATGTTGGCGCATTCAATCATGACGCCGATTTCATCCTTGGATTCCATGTGAATTCCCTGAGTAAGATCTCCCTCGGCATAACGGCGCAATGCAGCCTTGGTTTCCAGAACCGGCCGGACAATCATTCGCGTGATGAAGATGCTCGCCATAAAGGAAATGACAATGGCTGCCAGTAAAAGAACCGCAAATATCGCCATCAAGGCCGTCGCCCGCCGTTTTGAGGATTGATAATGCTCTTCGCTTAAACGGTTCTCATAAGTATTCAAAGCCCGCAGGCTTTTGTCCAACTCTTCAAACTTCTGTTCCGCCATGACAAAGGTAATGCTGGCGGTACTGGCGTCCACGGCGGCGATTTCCAGCGTATTGACAGCCCGATCCTGAAATTCCATCAAATTGTCGTATGCGGATTTATACAGTTTCCTCTCTTCGGAAGTGAGGCCCGGAGAATCCAGAATTTGCTTGGTAAACGTAATAGTATCAACAATTTGACCTTTCGTCTTCTTGGCCAGGTCATCAATGCGCTGCTTATCGTAATTGGCGGCAATCCAGTTCATTAATTTGTATAAATCCGCCTGGATGGTGGCCATGTCCGTCAGAATCTTGGAACTCGCCTGATACCCCTTGAATCGCTTATTGTAAATGTCATCAATCGAATTCGTCTGGGAAGACATCCCCACAAAAGTTCCCATCGCCAGAAGAATTAAAAAAAACAAAACAATCATGGGAGCCACAAGAATTTTGTTGCCCAATTTTAAGTCACTGATAAAACTGCTCATAACGGCATCACTTTCCTGATATTGAATTATTTTTATTAGCCTTTTTTAAACAAAAACGGCCAATAAAAATAATCGACCGCTTTCTGTAATTTTCTACACATTTCTGCTATTTTATCAATTAAAATTTTTAACTTTGATTCTATTATAGGTTCACGCTGGTATTATGTCAACAGTTTTAAAAACAGTGTGGCCAAGGTCAGATAGGAAAAAAAACCAAAAGCATCGGTAAAGGCCGTTAATAAAATATTAGACCCCAGAGCCGGATCCAGATTCAGTCGCTTCAGTGCAAGCGGAATCAGAACCCCGACCATCGTTCCCATGAAAACACTGATAATCATGGCCAGGCCAATCACTAAGCCTAAAACGGGAATTCCCTTCCAGAAGAAGGCGATTCCGGCGATGACCAAGCCCACGGCGATGCCGTTTGTTATACCCACGGCAATCTGCCGGTAGAGAACCCGTCTGGCGTTTTCAAAGGTTATTTCTCCCAAGGCGATGCCGCGAATGATCAGTGCCAGCGTCTGTCCTCCCGCATTGCCTCCCAGTCCGGCAATGACAGGCATGAAAAAGACCAGCGCGACCATCAATTTGATTGTATCCTCGAAAAAACCGATGACCAGCACGGATGTCAAGGCTGTCAAAAGATTCAGATAAAGCCAGGGAAGACGCTTTCTGACGGATTCAGCTGTCTTGTTGAAAATGGTGTCATCCTGGCCCAGGCCGGCGATGCGGTACATATCTTCGGAGGTTTCTTCCTGAATGGCGTCCACCACGTCGTCAATCGTAATGCGACCCAGCAAATGCTGCTCATGGTCCACCACGCCGATGGACACCAGATCGTACTTTTTAAAAAGACGCGCTACTTCTTCCTGATCCATCTGGGCGGGAACGCTGGGAATGTCTTCGTCGATCACATCCAGAATCGGTGTGAAGCGCTTTGTGGTGATCAGTCGCTGCAAAGGAACCGTGCCGACTAATTTGCCCTGTTCATCCACTACAAAGATATTGTGGATATTTTCCATTTCGTTTTTGGCATCCCCGACGGCCTGAAAGGCATCGTTGATGGTGGCCTGTTTCTTTACAGAAACCAGCTCCGACTGCATGATACCGCCGGCGGTATCCTCCCGGTATTTTAAAAGCTCCTGAACTTCCTGGGATTCTTCCGGTTCGATGGCATCTAAAACGGCCTTGGCCTGGTCGTCGGAAAGCTCGGCGATAATGTCCGCCTTATCGTCCGATTCCATTTCTTCGATGATATCGGTGAGTTGTTCATTAGACAAATCTTCAATGAGCTGTTCACGGGAGGTGTCCGAAAGCTCCAGAATCACGTCGGAGGCTTTTTCAACATCAAGCAGCGAGAAAAGATGCAGACGGTCTTCTTCATTCAGATCATCAATCAAATCGGCGATATCCGCGGCATGGAGATCGGCGAACAGATCAATAATATCAAATTCCCGGTTATGACTGATCAGATCCTTGAGGGTTTCTAAAGCGGTCGGCTCTTTTTTCTTAACCTTTTTCATAGGTTTGCCTGATCAAAGACTGATGGAAAACGATCTGATTTTTCAAGTGATCCCGCAGGAAACGCTTTGGTTGCCTGTCTCTGCCGTCGGTTGAAAAATGCTGTCCAGACGGTGCATCCATATAAGTAAGTTCCCTTACTCTGTCAATGCTTTTTCACGAAAAAAAGACTCAAGGAAAATCACGGCAAAGCGCATGGGTGGTTTGGTCAGGACAAAGAAATCGGAGACCGAATTTCTCCCAAAGAATCCCCTTCATACAGTACTTTTTCCAGAAAAAGACCGGAAGGCGGCGCGGTATGACTGGCAGGAATGTCGGAGTAAGCATCAAGCATCTTCTCCAAATCTCTGGCCGAAACCGTTCCGCGTCCAGCTTCGACCATCATCCCCACGATACGTCGCGCCATTTTCCAGAGAAAGTGAGACCCGACCAAGCGGATAATGATCATATGATCAAATTCCGCCAGCTGGGTCTGTTGAAGATCAACCTGTGTGGATTTATCCTTGTCCATTCTCTTGTCGGCGAAAGATGCAAAATCATGAAATCCCTGGAAAACAGCCAGTGCCTGACGCATTTTGCCGATATGCAGTTTGTCTTTGACCCACCAGACGTATTTTTTGCCGAAAGCCGTGCGTCGGTTGGAAATTAGATAAAGATAGCTGCGGCCCACAGCCGAATGGCGGGCGTGAAATCGGGGTGAAGCTTTTTCCACGGATAAAACATTAATGCTGGCAGGAAGCAAATCGTTGAAGCCGATTCGCAAATCATCACAGGAGATTTTGCGGGCGATTTCCAGATGGGCCACCTGTCCCAAGGCATGCACACCGGCATCGGTTCGCCCCGCGCCTTGAATATCTACTGGCAAATTCAGGAATTGCCGTGCCGCATCCATCAGAACCCCTTGAATGCTTCTGGCGTTTTTTTGGGCCTGCCAGCCGCTGAAATTTGTGCCGTCATATTCCAGAATCATTTTATACTTATTCATTTGAACTCTTTTCCAAAACCGGTGGTATCAAGAATATTCATCGCGGCGATATGATCCAGCAAGGAACCCGCATCCGTATCCACATTCCGAAGCTCCTTGCCTGGTTCCAAAGTGGTAATAACCGCCTGACCAATGATTTTCCGCCCTTCGCGCCCTTGCAAATCTTTTGTCCGGACCCCCCAGGCGTTATGAAAAATCAGTGCCCGGCCGTCTTTCTGGCCAATATACAGCATAACGTGGCCCTTGCGCCATAGCAGACTTAAATACGGAATGCCCTTGGCAATAATCGTTTTCTCTTTTTCCATCGCAGAAAGACCTTGCAGGTCAACCAAAAAACCGGTCTCTTTAACCTGGTCAGCCGAATGCCGGGGCAGCCAGATGCCGAAAACGGTAAAGAAATCGCGGGTCATGGCAGAACAATCGCGATTGCCGTACAATCCTCCCCACCCATAAGGCTCACCGATCAATTCATTGGCGATCCTGGCCGCGTTCACCCGGTTGAATCGAAGCGGTTTCTCCGCAGCCGCTTCCGCAGACACAAAACCTGTTTGGAGGAGAGCCTGTCCGTTTTTTCCTGCTGTGGCAACCAGCACTTCCATCCGTTCCTCCGTAGCTTCCAGCAACGGAAAAATATGTCCCAGCGACGCCCGGGCCAGAAACCGGTTTTTCTCATCCAAAACGGAAATCTGATCGCGAAGAATCACCGCATAGCGTCCGATCTCCCATTTTCTTGCAACATCGTCATTTACAAAGGCAAAGTCCTCCGTCGGAATCCAGCCATAGGCAAACGACGTTTCCACAAGCGCCCAGGATTTATCCCGGCTGAAATGACAAATAAAAATCGGCGTGTTTCCGGGCACGGAAGACCGCTGCAGGTTATCGAAAGGCCACGCGTCACTGTCTCCGTCCGTTGCGTGAAAATGAGGCTTTTGCGTGGGCAAGGCCCGCAGATTTGTATTCCTGACGGTGACTCCCCGATCCAGGACATTTGGGTAGCCGTCCAGATACGCGTTTCGTTGGAGATTTCTGATCCAGGACGGCGGATGCTTTCTTTTATTCTCGCCGTAACCCGGTTTTTGCGCGAAGTGCTGAAAGTCAGACACCACCCGGTCTTTCCGGGCGTGCAGCGGATGTTTCTGATGCCAGACGGAAAAGTAAATGATGTTGTAATCCTCATCCATGCGGGCCTGACTTTCCGTGGACAGAGGCGCTTCGCTTTGCGTGCTTCCGGTAAAATATGAGGCATGATCCTGGGGCAATACCCGCACATCCTGAATCGCCTCCGGCGGCGCCAGGCAACCAGACAGTAAAAACAACGCGGCCAGTGCCGGAAGAATGGCTCTTTTCATCAATCTTCTCCCTTGCCGTAATGGGAAAATGCTTATAACCCTTTTTACCGCCCGAGGCAAGGTAAACGGCAGAAGGGTTTTTTATCCTGACCGGCCTTGATATTTATTTTACATTCTATGGAATTTCGTGTAAGTTACCCCCATAATATCTTGGGCATTTTGTAAATATGTAGTATAAAGCTGTCCACTGAATGAATATTACGCATAAGGAGTGACCCATGCAGACTTTTGTTCCCAAAAAAATTTTTTTCACCAAGGGTTTCGGCACGCACAAGGATGAACTCCATTCCTTCGAGCGAGCCCTGCGTAATGCCGGGATTGAAAAATGCAATCTGGTTCAGGTATCCAGTATTTTCCCTCCCGGCTGCAAAATGATCCCCAAGTCGCAGGGACTGAAACATCTGATCCCCGGTGCCATCACCTACTGCGTGATGAGCCGCTGCTGCAGCAACGAACCGAAGAGGCTGCTTGCCGCCTCCGTGGGCTGCGCGCTTCCCGCGGATAAGTCTTCCTACGGATACATCAGCGAGCATCATGCCTTCGGAATGACTGAAAAGCAGACCGGCGACCATGCCGAAGACTTGGCCGCAGCGATGCTGGCCTCCACGCTGGGCATTGATTTCAATGTAGATGAAAGCTGGGACGATAAGAAGGAAATTTTTAAAATCAGCGGTAAAATCGTCCGGACGTTGAATGTGACACAATCCAAGATTTGCGTTGACAATAAATATACGACGGTGGTGGCAGCGGCTGTTTTCGTCTTTTAGGAAACAACGGTTTTTCGAAAATAATTAGAAACCTGTTTGAATGAGGAGGTAAATAATGGCGGAGCAAACCAAGATAATGGATCAGGCGGTTCGCGCAGTGACAGACAGAGAAGGCAAGTATCTGACATTCAGCCTGGCGGGCGAGGAATACGGCATCGGCATTCTGAAGGTAAAGGAAATTATCGGCATCATGCCGATTACGGTTGTCCCGCAGACCCCCAGATATATCAAGGGAGTTGTCAATCTGCGGGGAAAAGTCATTCCGGTCATCGATCTCCGTTTGAAGTTTTCGATGGAAGCGGCGGAATTTACCGAGAGAACCTGTATCATTGTCGTTGAAATCGTCGCGACGGGCCGCACCATTCTGATGGGCATTGTGGTGGATTCCGTTTCGGAAGTGCTCAACATCAAGGCGGCCGATATCGAAGAAACGCCCTCATTCGGCACACGTCTCAACACAGAATACATCCTGGGCATGGCCAAATCGGGCGGCTCCATCAAAATTCTGCTGGATATTGACAAAATTCTGTCCGTGGAAGAGCTTCAGGCAGCAGACGGTCTGGCCCTGTAAAGACAACGCTGCAAACCCGGAACAGCAAAGAAGAATGGCACATAACATGAGCAACGAAGCCCTGGAACTGAAAACGCAGGATGTGGGCGGCGCCGAGTTGTCCTATCTTTATTACGAGGGAAGCAAAAAGCATCTGCTTTTTGCACACGCCACCGGATTTCTGCCTTGGCTGTGGCATCCGATTATCGCAACCTTTGTTCCCGAATACTCCATCTGGGCACCGTATGTTTGCAATTACCGGTCCTGCGAACCGGAAAAGGGTGGATTGAGCTGGAATGTGGTGGCCCAAGATCTGTCCACTTTTTGCCGTGAGCAAAAAATTGAAAACGCCATACTGGTCGGACATTCCATGGGTGCGACGGTACTGACGATCGCCGCCGCCGCTTATGGTTTGGCGCCCCGTGCCCTCATTTTAATCGAACCGATTTATCTTCCTGACGAATTTTACAAAACGCAAATCCGTCTGCAGGACCATCCCCTGGCCTCTAAGTCCATAAAAAGAGTCAACTCCTGGAAAAATGAAGAGGAGGCTCTCTCGTACTTAACCTCCCGCTCCTTCTTTTCAACCTGGGACCAGGAAATCCTTCATCTGTACCTAAAATACGGCATGGAAAAAATGCCGGTTGGAAGCTTGCGTCTGACCTGCGCGCCGGAGAGCGAAGCGGCCATGTTCATGGGTGGATGGAGCCGGGATCCCTGGCCGCTTTTACCGAAAATATCCTGTCCCGTTCTGGTCATTGAAGGAGGTAAAAGCACCAATATCGGTCTGGTGGATACGAAACGGGCTGTGTCGCTTTTTCCGGCAGGGCAGTTCGCATCAGTGCCGGATGCAGGCCACTTGATCCCCATGGAAAAACCGGCGGAAATCGCCTCGCTCATCCGCAAATTTATCAAAAATATTGAATAAAAAATACGATCCGGGAGAAAAACATGTCCAGTCCTGACATTATCGCTTTCTGCAATCAAAAAGGAGGAGTCGGCAAGACCACCTGCGCTCTCAACGTAGCTGTCGGTTTGACACAGCTTGAAAAAAAAGTTCTGGTGATTGATTTTGATCCCCAGGCTCATCTGACCTATTCACTAGGACTTGACGCCCATGACTTAAAAAAGACGATTTCTGCTGTCATGGAAGGCGCTACGCCGCTTGCTGAGGCAGTGATCGAAACAGGAGGCATGCAGGTTCTGCCGGCCAACCTTGATCTTTCGTCTTTGGAAGCAAAAATGTCCGATCTGCCGAAGAAGGAAACGGTCCTGAAAAGTAAATTATCCTCGGTAGAAAATGTTGATTTCGTGATTATTGACTGTCCGCCCTCTTCAGGTCTTTTGACGGTGAATGCCCTGGTTGCCTGCCGGGAGGTCATGATTCCGCTGCAAATGGAATTTCTGGCGCTCAAAGGGATGAGCAGGCTTTTAACGCTTATTGAAAGCGTTAAAAAGAAACATAAACAGAATACGCCCTCCTATCGGGTGATTGCCACGCGCTTTGACGGACGCAAGCGGCTGAACAACGCCATTATGGACAAAGTGCGGGAACGTTTCGGCGAGAACGTCTTTCAAACCGTCATCCGCGAAAACATCGCCGTCGCGGAAGCTCCCAGTTTCGGCCAATCCATTTTCGCCTACGCTCCCAGAAGCCACGGCGCTTCCGATTACCTGGAACTATGCCGGGAAATCGTTGGCAAGAAACCACCGCTTTAAGAAAAAGCTTGAACAAAACATCCAGTCAAAATTTCTTCTCCGGAAAATGATCCGGACAATCCGGCCAAAAGGATACGGCCCAACCGAGACCGTATCCCGGATGATCCATTAACGGCCGGTTGGCGCCTGCGGCATCGGCATTGCGGGCATCGTCATTTTTCGGTAACCAGAAGGCACTTCAAACAGACTGTCGGGCTGCCCACCCATCTTGATGTTTTTGTATTCCTGACTGAAACTTCCGTCGGTTGCCGCCGTTTTCACGGGAAACTTGATGTCCGTGGCCATCCACTGATAAATTTTTCCGGTCTTGCCGTTGTGCTTGTAAGACACTTCGAATTTTTCCGTGGGATGACCGTTGATTTTCTCCTCACCGATTTTCTTTCTGTTGATTTCACCCTGTACTTTTTCTTCCGTTTTCGGTCGATTGGCGGGATCGGACTTCATTTCCATATAAGATTGACTAGACGGCATGACCATCCAGATCACATTTTTGTCACTGCGCATAATGCTGTAACCGGGCATTCCTTCGCTTTCCATCCGTAACTTTTTATCCTTCATGAACATTTTCCCCTTCACGGAGCGTCCCGATGATGACATGATCGTATCGGCTGAAAACTCCAGAGCCTGCGCAGTTCCTAAAAAAAACACCATCAAAATGGCCGCCGTGAACAGAATTTTACCCTTCATATGGATTCTCCTTGTATTTTTGGGTTAATAAAACTTTTCTTCTAGTAATTTCAATACCTTGTCTGCTGATTCAGTAAGAGGTGTTCCGGGTCCGAAAATTCCCCGAACACCATGGGCATAAAGAAAATCATAATCTGCGGGAGGAATGACGCCGCCGACCACGACCAGAATATCCCCGCCGCCCATTTTTTCCAGATGCTCAATGAGCTGTGGAACCAGCGTTTTGTGACCTGCGGCAAGACTGGACACACCTACGACATGCACGTCGTTTTCAATGGCCATTTTAGCCGCTTCTTCCGGCGTTTGAAACATCGGGCCGATGTCCACGTCAAAACCGATATCCGCGTATGCTGAGGCCACCACTTTGATGCCCCGGTCATGTCCATCCTGGCCCATCTTGGTCACCAGCTGCCGGGGGCGTCGGCCGGTTTGGGCAAGAAAAGCGTTTGTGCGTTCGCGCAGCGCATCCATAATGGCACTGTCTCCGTATTCTGAAGCATAAGCTCCTGATATCACTCTTGTTGTTGCAACATAGCGACCGAAAATTTTTTCCACGGCATCGGATATTTCCCCCACAGTCGCCCGAAGCCGGACAGCGTCAATGGATGCTTCCAAAAGATTGCCGCCTTTTTCAGCGCAGGCGGAAATATTCTCCAGCGCCTTTTTCACGGCGGGGTTATCGCGATTTGCTTTAATTCGCGCAAGACGTGCAATCTGTTCTTCGCGAACCGAAGAGGGAATCTCCAGAACATCCATCGGCGTTTCCTCTGTAATTTTGTATTTGTTAACGCCGACAATCGTATCCTTGCCCTGATCGATTCTCGCCTGCCTTCGGGCAGCGGATTCTTCAATCCTCATCTTCGGCATCCCGGTTTCAATCGCTCGTGCCATACCTCCCAATTCATCTATTTCATTGAGAATTTTCCGAACTTCGCGGATGATCGACGCTGTCAGGGATTCGATGTAATAGGAACCGGCCAGGGGATCGATTACGTGGCAGATTTGTGATTCTTCCTGGATGATAATCTGTGTGTTGCGGGCCACGCGTGAGGACAAAGGCGTGGGCAGGCTGACCGCCTCGTCAAAGGAATTGGTATGAAGCGATTGCGTGCCGCCCAGGGCCGCCGCCAGCGCCTCCAGCGTTGTACGGATAATATTGTTGTAAGGATCCTGTTGAGTCAGGCTCCAGCCGGAGGTCTGCACATGGGTGCGCAAAATGGTTGAACGGGGATTGGTCGGATGAAATTCGCTGACGATATGATGCCAGAGATACCGCGCAGCACGTAACATGGCAATTTCCATAAAGAAATTCATGCCTACACCAAAAAAGAAAGACAGTCGCGGAGCAAAATCATCAATTTTTAATCCCGCATCAATCGCGGCCCGAACGTACTCTTTTCCGTCAGCCAGGGTAAAGGCGGTCTGTAAAACGGAATCGGCTCCCGCTTCCATGATATGGTAGCCGCTGATGGATACTGTGTTGTATTTCGGCATATTTTTCGAGCAGTAGGCAATAATGTCGGAAACAATCCTCATAGAAGGACGTGGAGGATAAATATAGGTGTTGCGCGTCAAAAACTCCTTGAGAATATCATTTTGAATCGTACCGTTCAAAAGCTTCTGTTCGACGCCCTGCTCCTCGGCAGCCACGATATAACCGGCCAGAACCGGCAACACCGCTCCGTTCATCGTCATGGAGACGGAAACTTTATCCAGGGGAATCTGATCAAAAAGTATTTTCATATCTTCAACGGAGTCAATCGCCACGCCGGCCTTGCCGACATCACCCGCGACACGGGGATGGTCGGAATCATAGCCGCGGTGCGTCGCCAAATCAAAGGCCACGGACAACCCCGTTTGCCCGGCAGCCAGATTTTTCCGATAAAATTCATTCGACTCTTTGGCAGTGGCAAAACCGGCATACTGGCGGATCGTCCAGGCGCGATTGGCATACATCGTCGCGGAAGGCCCCCGCAAATAAGGCGCAATACCGGGAAGACTATCCATCATATCCAGACCTTCCAGATCTTCCGCGGTATAGACGGGCTTAACCGCAATGCCTTCCGGCGTCATCCAGTCAAGAGTTTCCAGGGGCTTTCCCTTGATTTCCTTTGCTGCGTTGTCTTTCCATTTCTCCATTTGCGGATGCATAGGCGCTTGTTCTCCTTTATCAACAGAATCAGGTCGGTTCGAATCTTTCAGCCGGAAAAAATCCGGTATTTTGCATCTCCTCTTTCCAATACCTTACTTCAATAGCCAAAGCTGGTTGTCTCCACCATGGCAATCCCACTGCTGAATATTGTCGCCATCGCCTTTACCGCCGGCGGCGACATCCAAACACTTGTTGCTGTGTTTGGCGGTAATCCGCCAGTAGCCTCCGCCCTGCGGCGCGAACATCCAGAGTTGGTTGGGTCCTCCATGACAATCATATTGGGAAATATTTTTTCCATTTTCGTTGCCGATTCCTTCCACATCCATGCACTTGTTGCTGTGCTGGGCCATGACCGTATAAAAACCACCGCCTTTATCCGTCAGCAACCAGCGCTGATTTGGCCCGCCATGGCATTCCCATTGATGGATATTAGCCCCGTTATGCGTGGCAATTCCCGCTACGTCGAGGCATTTTCCACTATGTTTGGCAACGATTTCATAGGTTTTGCCAGACACAAGGCCCAACATTCCCCCAGTGCCGATGGAGACGCCCCCGGAGAATTCGATCCCTTGAACTGTCTCCAAACGGATGGTTTGCGTCTGACCGTTCTTGAAGCGGATGATCATGGCGTCCTCTGCAAATAACAAAGATGAAAAAACCAGCACTGTAAAACAACAGATAACCGTCAGTAAAAAATGTTTCTTCATACGTTTTCCTCCGAATGTTCTTAATTTGTCCCAGGTCATCTTGTATTTTTCACCTTGAAAAGCATCTGTTCCGTTTGTATGTCCCATTTTCAAAGCGCATTTCCATCCATGGCCAAAACAGCACCCGCAGCGGATAAGGCGATGTGATCAAGATCAGAATCCACCCGGACATGAATCATTTTTTTTAATGCGAGGTTCTCGTCCAGTATGGCAATTTGGTCGGCTTGACTCTCCCGGTTCCGGACGATACAGGCAATCACTCCCGCTTCCATGACAAATTGATCCTTTTGGGAACATTCATGGCTTCTCCTTCATCGCGACGCGCTTTTTCTAACACAAAAGTTTTTTTTTGAAAATCGAGGAATACAAAAAATCAGATTTTTTTCATCGAGGCGTGATCGAAAAATGGGAAAAAATATTTCTTTCAATGCTTGCAAACCGTTTTTTTTCAGCTTATAGAAAGAAAAAAAGTTTTCAGGTATGAAGCAAACAAACCATGTGTTTGGTCATTCCTGATCCATCAAGGAGGGGAAAAGCAATGGGCAATGTTTTCAATTTGTCGGGTCAAACAGCGATCGTCACCGGCGCCGGCCGCGGAATTGGTCGCGCGATAGCCTTGGGATTGGCCGAAGCCGGCGCCAATGTCGTTTTGTGCAGTCGGTCTCAAGCGGAAATTGACGCGGTTGCGGAGGAAATCGTTCGCCAGGGTGGACAGGCTCTGGCCGTTGTAACGGATCTGACCCTTCATGAACATTTGGAAAATCTTGTCAATCAAGCGATAAGCCGTTTCGGCCGGATCGACATTCTGGTGAACAACGCCGCCCGCAGCTTTCTGCGCGGACTGCTCGATCTGCGCGAGGACGGATGGGACAAATGCTTCAACACGAACGTCAAGGCGGTCTGGCTTTTGAGCCGGCTTGTGGCCCGCCGGATGATCGAGCAGAAAAGTGGAAAAATCATCAACATTACCACCGTGGGAGCGGACAAGGCGGAGGCCGGCATGGCCGCATACGGATGCAGCAAAGCTGCCCTCAAAATGCTTACACGCTGCATGGCGAGAGAATGGGCGCCGCTGGGCATCAATGTCAATGCTGTCGCGCCCGGATTGACCCGAACGGATTTCAGCAAACCTCTCTGGTCGGACCCCAACGTGGAAAAAATGATTTGCCAGGCCATCCCCAAGGGAAAAATCGGTGAACCGGAAGATGTTGTCGGCGCGGTTCTTTTCCTGGCTTCCGGCAGCGCAAACTACATCACCGGCGACACGATTTATGTCGATGGCGGAACCATGACCACTTAACGCAACACAGGAGGATTATTCATGAATTCAAGCAACCTGGTCAGTCCGGTGATTGGAGATATTCGTGCCGGCATGAAACGCGGCAAAATCGTATCGGTAGCGGACGCCATGCGCGTCATCCGCAGTGGCGACACCGTAGCCATCGACGGTTTTGTAGGCTACGCTCCGGAAGAATTGCTGATCGCTCTGGAAGACCGTTTTCTGAAAACCGGAGAACCCAAAGATCTGACACTGATTTTTGCGGCCGGCATCGGCGACGGCAAAGAAAAAGGCATTAACCGTCTGGCGCATGAAGGACTGGTCAAACGCGTGATTGCCGGCCATTGGGGCCTGATCCCCAAGATGCAAAAGCTCGCATTAGGCAATCACATTGAGGCCTACAATTTTCCCCAGGGAGTTCTGTCTCATCTTTTTCGCGACATCGCCGCGCACAATCCGCGCACGATAACCGCCGTCGGTTTAGGCACATTCGCCGATCCCCGTCTATCCGGCGGCAAGGTCAACGCAGCCACAAAGGAAGACTTGGTCGAAGTGATCCTATTTGATGGAAAGGAATACCTCGCCTATAAAACCTACCCCGTCCAGGTAGCGCTGCTGCGTGGAACAACGGCGGATATGGACGGCAACATTTCCATGGAAAAAGAGCCTTTAACGCTGGAGATGCTGTCCATGGCCATGGCGGCAAAAAACTCCGGCGGTTTCGTGATGGTTCAGGTGGAAAGAATCGCCGACCGCCACGCCCTGAATGCCAGACAGGTCCGAATTCCCGGAATACTGGTGGACTGCGTGGTTGTGGCCAAACCCGAATATCATATGCAAACTTACGCAACTCCTTATAATCCTGCGTTTAGCGGTGAATTTAGAGTGCCCACCGCCACCGTCGAGCCTCTGCCCCTCGATGAACGCAAGATCATCGCCCGTCGGGCGGCTTTTGAACTTCAGCCGAACATGGTGGTCAATCTGGGCATTGGCATGCCGGAAGGCGTGGCCAACGTCGCCAATGAAGAAGGGATTTTTGATTACCTGACTCTGACCGCTGAAGCCGGTTCCATCGGCGGCATTCCCGCCGGCGGCGTCAATTTCGGCGCAGCTACCAACATGGACTGCCTGCTTGACATGCATTTCCAGTTTGATTTTTATGACGGCGGCGGTCTGGATCTCGCCTGCCTGGGTATGGCCCAGATGGATGAGGCAGGCAACGTCAATGTCAGCAAATTCGGTCCAAAACTGGCCGGTTGCGGCGGATTCATCGACATCACTCAGAATGCAAAAAAAATCGTTTTTGCCGGAACCTTTACCGCCGGCGGTTCGGAACTTGCTTTTGAAGACGGCAAATTGATCATTCTCAAGGAGGGAACTTCCAAAAAACTGATTGCTTCAGTCGAACAGATTACATTCAGCGGCAAAACCGCCCAGGCAGGAAACCAAAAAATCCTTTATGTTACGGAACGTTGCGTCTTTCAATTGACGCCGGAAGGCGTGGAATTAATTGAAATCGCTCCGGGAATTGATCTTGAAAAGGATATTCTGGCCCATATGGATTTCAAACCCATTATCAAAAACATCCATCGGATGGATGAGCGGATTTTCAAGGCCGCGCCCATGGGCCTCAAGGATGATCTGTTGAGCATTCCGATCCATCAGCGCCTGACCTACGATCCGAAAACCAATATTTTCTACGTGAATTTTGAGGGTCTGGCTGTTAAAAGCAAAAACGACATCGAGGCCATCCGCTCACGCGTGATGGAAATTTGCAGCCCGTTGGGCAAGCGTGTAAAAACCATTGTGAATTATGATAACTTCTCCATTGTGCCGGAGCTGGAAGATGAATACATCAACATGGTTAAATATGTGGTGTCCGAGTTTTACAGCGATGTCACCCGCTATACCACCAGCGCGTTTTTACGGATGAAGCTGGGTGACGAATTGAAAAGCAGGCAAATGGCGCCGCACATCTTTCAAACCCGGGAAGAAGCAAGGCAAGCGCTGGAGTGAGGACAGAAAGGTTCAAAGTTTGATGGTTGAGAAGAAGCAAGATTATGATTGAAAAAACACGCTGGAAAAGATAGGAACCTCCAGTTTCTTTATGACATGAACTGTTCAGGCAGTTTAAATAAAAACAGAAAGAAGAATGAATTATGTCAATTGATGTTAAAATGGAAGGCCAGGTGGCTGTTGTAACGTTGAATGAAGGGGAAAACCGTTTAAATCTGGATTTCATCCAGAAGTTTATGGATGTGCTGGATCACGTGGAGAAAGAAACGGACGCCAATGTTCTGGTGGTGCGCGGAGCAGACCCAAAAATATTCAGTAACGGAATTGACCTGAATTGGCTGGCGCCGATTATGCAGAATAACGATGCCGCCACAGCGAAAAAATTTATTGAAAACATGATGGCGCTTTTCAGAAGGATTGCTTTGTATCCGATGCCCACGATTGCGGCAATCACCGGTCATGCCTTTGCCGGAGGCGCAATTCTTTGTTGTTATTTTGATTTCCGCTTTATGCGCTCAGACCGGGGCTTCATGTGTTTTCCGGAGGTAGATCTGGGTATTCCTTTCCTGCCGGGCATGTTGGCCGCCATGAACAAGGCCGTTCCGCACTATAAACTGGAAGAAATGGTTTTGACCGGGAAACGTCTCACTGCTCAAGAGTGTGAGGAGCATCATATTATTACCAAGGCTTGCCATATCGATCAACTGATGGACGAAGTGATGAATTTCGCCCGGCTGCAAAATAAAAGACGGATTATCGTCGGCGCCATCAAGGAAGAATTAAACAAGCAAATCGTTCATGCCATTGACCATGAAGATCCGCCCATCATTGCCTCCGGTCGGTTCTATGTGTAAAAAGCACAACAATGGATAAGATGCCCGAAGGAAAACATCTTCCGGGTTTTCTCCAAGAAGACAGCCCCGTCGTCTTTTTCAGGCAACGGGGCTGTTATCTAACCGGGCCGGAAAATCGCAAAATTCCAATTTTTACACCGGACCTGAGGAAAGGAAAGATAACATCAGCATCTTCAATCGCCCCCCCCAGAGTCACCCCCTGCGAAAGGTTCCCGTAGGGATTTGTCTTTTGATCACCTTTCTGCCGGCTATACTGGCTTTTGCGGGATTTTCAAACGTGTCGGTGGCTTCAACGGCCTATCGCAGCCATACGCAAAACAAGGTTTACAAGGTTTCTCGGCAGTCCTCCGATCTCGTTTTACGCTCCGCATCTGTACTGGTGCAGGATCAACGGACAGGAAAATGCCTGGTACAGAAAAAGGAGGATGCCATCCTGCCGATTGCTTCTCTTACGAAACTCATGACCGCTATGGTCGTGCTGGATGCCGGAATGAATCTTGAAGAAACCATTACGATTTTACCGGAAGATGTGGATAACCTTCTCCACAGCCGTTCCCGTCTGCCGGTTCATTCCTGTCTTACACGCGGCGATGCCCTCCTTTTAGCTTTAATGGCTTCTGAAAACCGCGCCGCTCATGCCCTGGGGCGAACCTATCCGGGCGGTATCGGCGCCTTTGTCGCCGCGATGAACGCCAAAGCCCGGTCGCTTCGGCTTGCCGAAACCCATTTTGACGATCCGACCGGAATTTCACGGGAAAATACATCTTCGGCCCGTGATCTGGCGCGGATGGCGGACGCTGCGTATCGCTACCGCCTGATCCGGAAATACTCCACCTGCGAAGAAGCTTCCATCCGCACAGGACATCGTACGAGGCAATTCCGAAATACCAACAGGTTGCTTTGGAATCCGCAGTGGCAAATTGGTCTTTCAAAGACGGGTTATACCGATGAGGCGGGCCGGTGCCTGGTCATGCAGTCAAAACTGGCCGGCCGTCCTGTGCTGATTGTCCTTTTGGATTCCGAGGGTACCTTGACCCGATTCGGCGATGCCAACCGCATCAAGAAATGGATGGAAGGTTCGCAGGCCGCGCGAAAGAGAACCAGAATTTCCAAAAAGGATTTTCCGTCATTCCCTGCTGTGTGTTTTGCTCAGTTTCTCACCTGAACCGAATGAGCGTGGGCGTGGAGCCCTTCCATCCGGGCAAAATGTTGCGTGGCGTCGGACAATTTTTCAAACGCCTGTCGGGAAAAAGACAACACACTCATCCTTTTGTAAAAATCATAAACTCCCAGGGGAGAGGAAAACCGGGCGGTTCCCTCCGTCGGAAGAATGTGATTGGCGCCGGCAATGTAATCTCCCAGTGCCTCCGGCGTATAGGACCCTAAAAAGACGGAACCGGCGTTTCGGACATTCTCCAGAAGATTCCGGGGATTTTCCACCATCAGCTCCAAATGCTCCGGTGCGAAAAGATTGGCCAGCTCTACAGCCTGCCGCAAGTCCTCCGTAATAATAACTGCACCATATTGAGACAGGGATTTTTCGATAATCGTTTTTTTAGGCAGGGCCTGCATTTGCAAGTGCGTTTGTCCGGCCACGGCTTGGGCTAAATCAGAAGAAGGCGTAAAAAGCAGTGCCGCCGCCATTTCATCATGCTCCGCCTGCGCCAGCAGATCCGCCGCCACAAACGCGGGATTGGCCGTTTGATCGGCAATCACTACCACTTCACTGGGACCGGCGATCATATCAATGGCCACCTGACCGAAAACAAGTTTTTTCGCAGCCGCCACATAGGCGTTACCCGGACCGACAATCTTATCCACGCGCGGCACACTTTGTGTCCCATAAGCCATCGCCGCAATGGCCTGTGCGCCTCCGATTTTGAAAATGCGGTCAACGCCGGCAACATCGGCAGCGGCGGCAATCAACGGGTTGATCCTTCCGTCTTTCACCGGACTGACTAAAATGATTTCTTGGACACCCGCAATACGGGCCGGAATCGCCGCCATAAGCAGCGTGGAAGGATAAAAAGCCTTGCCGCCGGGTGCATAAATGCCGACCCTTTGCAAAGGCAGAATTTTCTGCCCCAGGGTTGCACCGTTTCCGTCGTCCATCGACCATTCCGACAAAATCTGACGGCGGTGATAGGCTTCAATGCGCGAAGCCGAAAGCTCAATTACTTTCAAGTCTTCCGGCTGCACCTGATCCAGGGCTTCTTTTCTTTCCGCATCGGTGACTTCCATGGTTTTCGCCGTCAGGTCATGGCCATCAAATTTTTTTGTATAATGAAACACCGCTTCATCGCCGCGGACAGAAATCTCATGCACAATGGAGGCTACGGCAGACAGAAGTTCCGGCGAAAACGAGCCACCCCGCTTTTGGACAGCCGAAAAAAAATCCTGAAATTCAGGCGCACTCGCTAGAAAAATTCTCATATTACTGTTTCATCCTTTGAATGTCCGCTCCCAGGGCGGAAAATTTCTTTTCAATACATTCGTAGCCCCGGTCAATGTGATAAACTCGGGAAATTTCCGTTGTCCCTTCCGCGACAAGTCCGGCCAGAATCAGCGACGCGGAAGCCCGCAAATCCGTAGCCATCGTTTGCGCACCGTATAAAGAAGGAACACCGCGAACAATGGCGCTGCCACCCTGAATTTTGATGTCGGCACCCATACGCATCAGTTCACTGACATGCATAAAACGGTTCTCAAAGACGGTTTCCGTAATCACCGAAAGGCCTCCGCCGACACACATACAGGCCATGATCTGTGCCTGCAAATCGGTGGGAAAGCCCGGATAAGGAAGCGTCTTGACATCAACGCTCTGGATTTTTTCTCCGGCGGCAACTTTCAGCCCTCCGTCAACCGGCGAAATTTTCATCCCCGTGTCCCGCAGCTTTTTGATGAGCGCTTCTAGATGCTGAGGGTTGCATCCCAATACGTTGATTTCTCCACCGGTCATCCCGGCGGCAATCATAAATGTGCCGGCTTCAATACGGTCGGGAATAATGGAGGCCTCTGTCCCGTTAAGCGAAGAGACACCGTTTATGGTAATAACATCCGTGCCTGCGCCGCTGATTTTTGCTCCCATGCCTTTGAGGACATCCGCCAGATTGCCAATTTCCGGTTCGCGCGCGGCATTGTGCAATACGGTTGTACCTTCCGCCAGTGCCGCCGCCATCATGATGTTTTCCGTCCCGGTAACGGTCTGCAGATCAAAATAAATATCCGCGCCTTTAAGTTTTGTTGCCCTGGCTTCAATATAGCCGCCCTGCAACTCTACCTTGGCGCCCATATCCTGAAGCGCTTTGATGTGCAGGTTGACCGGACGCGCACCGATGGCGCACCCGCCCGGTAAAGATACACGGGCATGACCCATTCGGGCCACCA
>Ga0116149_1002608_pt1 | contig 19559 bp, 22 predicted proteins | sample AD_UKC057_MetaG_FD_89787 | JGI IMG/M metagenome (GOLD analysis project Ga0116149, IMG submission 89787) | Active sludge microbial communities of municipal wastewater-treating anaerobic digesters from USA - AD_UKC057_MetaG | ecosystem: Engineered > Bioreactor > Anaerobic > Digestate | place: USA... | reverse complement strand
TGACTGCCAAATAGCACATGATTGCTGCATAGAGGCTGCCAGTTCTTGCTGCTATTTGGTTGTCTGTCCCCTTTTTGCGGACACAGGAAAGAATATCCACGGCGAAGCCGTTTAGTCCAACGAACCCAAGAACGACGATTCAAAACACAACCCCAGCATCTTCCACCAACCCATGACTGTCATTCCGGTTTTTTCCGACCAGCAACTTGCGTGGAAGCACGGGACTGTAACAACGCGAAAAAGACCGGGATCCAGATGGAAGCGCCACAAGGAGTATAAAGCAGTCGGTCACACGTGTTGGCTCATCATTCAGCTTTTCTGCGTTGCCTCAAAGGCGCGGGCGGTCTTTCGGCAAAGCCTACCAGACTGCCCGGCCCCTGAACTACTTGTCCGGATACACCGGAACAGGATACCGGCCGGGTCATCACCGGCACGCGGCGCGCACATCCGTAAACATCCGCGATCTGGCGGCGCGATGAGCTGGAAAGGCGGAAGCCGATATTGTTGTTCGTATTCGTCGGGGTGTTGTTATTGCGATTGGCCGAACGACTGTTGTTGAAGTTGTTGTTCCAGCCGCCGCCCCGATTAACGCGGTTCGAGCCTCTTCGGTCGGTATCCTTAATGCGCGGCGAACCAGTATCGCCGCAACACCAGTATACATTAAAGACTGAGCAAAAAATGGGACTGCCTCCGGCGCGCGCGAAGACCATGAACATTGGCCGTGATCCTGAATCGCGCCGGAGGCTGTCCCAATTTTTTGGGGGCGCGGAGCCCAAGACCGAAAAAAGCGGGACAGTTCCCGCCGCGCGGGCGATTCGTCTTTCCCAGTCCAGATACTGTCTACGGTATTTGCGATCTATCGGGCCTTGGTGTACTCCGCGGCGGGAACAGTCCCATTTTTTCTAAACCATTGCCGCCGCAGCGCTGTGGTGTTCGCATGGGAGATGTGGGCAATTAAACTGCCCGCGCTTTGTATCAAAGCCGCCTCGGTGATGCGTCCCGCCGCGAAGGCATCTTCACGGCGCTTCAGCTTCCGGCGACACCGCACCAGCGACGGACGGGAAAGGCGAATGGTGAAGGTGTTATAGGGGCCGGGCTGATAATCACCGTTCTCAAGCTCACGCTGCAACCGAAACAACTCCGGCTCCAATTGGAACATGAATCTTAACGCATCCCCGTTGTTTCGATTGGCCCGAACAGCGCGCTGCGCCGCCGCATACAGCGCCTGAAAGGCTATCACTGCTTCAAAAACGTGGCCAAAACGTTTCATTTTGATTGCAGGGAAGCGGTTTCCGCCACACGCATCCGTGGATACTTCTTTTGCGCTTCTTCGCCCCGTTGCCGCCAATAGGCCAATTCTTCGTCCCGAGTCATACTCTTCAGCTTCTCATGGATACGCAAGGCGGCACGGTCCTGCATTTCCACACAATCAAAATCCTTCTTCATAAGAAACAACCTCCGGCGGGGTATGAATCGCTATGGGCCCATAACCCTCTGTCAAATTAACCCCATTGTACAACGGTATGCGCCTTAAATTGACGATGTGCTTAAAGTTCCAGCTTACGATAGCCCGGCATCCGCTCACCGAAGCCACGGCGACATGAAGCGCATCCGCCGCCCATTTAGGGCTTACAACACACGCGCGCAAATAGGCCTGCCGAAGCGCATACGCATCTTCCCCTATTTCAAGACGCTGAACAAACGGCGAAATCCCCTCAAAGAAAACGCGAACGCTTTCAGGCGCACCTTCAAGTTCATCCAGAGTTACCGAAGAAACAAATAACGCCACGGCGCCCGCGCGTACCCGCTCAAAAAACAGGACGGAAAATGGCTCAAATTCCCGATCACAAGCGCCGCCGAATACCGACGTGTCCGCATATACCCGCATAGACGGCTTCATCATAGAATTCTCCATTCCCCAATAGCATACAAGATTGTGATTCCTGATTCACAATTCTGAATTCTCAATTCTCAATTCTCAATTCACCCTTCCGCCTTTCCCCACGCGCCAATCATTCGTCCCACGTCATCTATCTGGCGGCTGGCGTATTCGTACTGCTTGTGGGGCAGGAACGCCATCGTATGGGACAAGCGCAACAGCAGACGCATTTTTTACCTATGGCTCAAGAGAAAGTCATGGTCAGCCGTAGACTTGGCGGCGGTGGGTCACCTTTATAACGATCACCACAAGCACTGAGTCTCGTATTTCGTAGACAACCCGGTAGTCTCCGATGCGTATTCGATAGTCGTTTTCGGAGCCCACGAGTTTTTGTACTCCCAATGGGCGAGGATTGTCTGATAGCGCTTCTATTTTCTTGATTACGCGGATGCGAAGAGTTGCCTCAAGTTCGTCAATTTGCCGTGCTGCCCTTCGGGAGAATTCGATGGAATACTTCACTCGATTGAATACCGCTTCTTGATTTCTTCAAGCGAAACGGTTCCTTCCTTTTCAATTTCGGCCCTCACCTGCATCACATCGCGCATGTCGGCGGTATCTTCAAGCATCCGTAATGCGGCGTATTCATCGGGTGAGATCATGACGGCTACGGCGGCGCCGCCGGTCTCAATGACGCAATCCACGCCCTCAGCCACCTCCGCCAGTGCAGCGGCAAGTTCGGGAGAAGGATTCTTCATGCTGATCGTTGTCATAATGCATCTCCATGCCGTACCATCGTTAAACCATGATAGGCGTATCTGAAAACTATTATAGCCCGAAACGCCTTTAGGTGCAACACTCAGGCAAACTGCCCCCCTGCATCCCGGCATGAGTTCACCGGGTTTTGCGTGGATTCTGACTTCAGCCTTCACGCTTCAGACTTCTATACCGCCACTCTTCCTGCCTTCACATGGAGAACAATAACAAACTCCACAAAGTACAGCAATAATAATATAGGCGACTGTCCCTGATTACCTGTAGTTCCGCGTTCAAGCGTTCGAGCAACAGTACTTTATCGGTGCTGTAACGCGCCCGTATCAGCCACTCCAGCAGATTGTACGCTATAATAGGTGACTGTCCCCGTTTATTCCAAGGGCGATTTGCAACTGTTGGGCTTGGGCAACAGAGTGCCTGCAAAGTAATTCATGCATTGCCGCATCCGTGGCAATGAAGGGCAGTCCGTTAGCCGTTCAAAACCCTTTTGTCCCAAACTGCGTCCACGCCTGATTCCAGTGGCACATACAGCGGCTTCATGCACCAGTTGCATGGCCAATCTTGGTGCAATATCAGTATCTCCCGCGTCGCTCCATCCTTTAAGCAAGTCCCATGTCCCCAGGCGTAAATGTCCGGGGAGCAACATCCATAAGCCCACACAGGTCCCTGACACTTTGTTGGCCAGAAGTTGGCGGACATCACGTTCAATCGTTATGGCTGTGGCAGCCTGGTTGCGCACAACCCTCCTGCTTCGTTGAATTTCGATGTGTTCGGGGGCATCTGGTTGGAAATCATGGAGTTTTTTTTTGTAGACCGTATTCCTGAATGATACGTTCCACTGTTCTTATGCTGACTATCCAGCCATTTTGATTAAGTCGTTGTGCGATAACCTGAGCCGAAGCGTCATGGTCCAAAAACCGATAGCGTATAACCTGCCTGACGACTTCAATGGTAGCACGATAATTTGTTTTGGGCCCCCGAGGCTTGCTTTCAAGCATGTGGGCCCCGCCTTGCAGGAAAGCGTTACGGATTTGATAGTAGCGTTGCCGGGAGAATCCGAACTTTTGGGCGGCTTCGGACCGGTTTTGGGTCTCGCACTCTCCTTCGATCAGCATGGCGATTTTCCGGGCGATTTCGTCATCCTCATGGATAGGAAGATTTCCGTGTTCCCCGGTAAAGGCGTTAAGATTGGCGTCGAAGCGTGACATGGTGCATCTCCTTTTGCTATTTCGGTAGAGTATACACCATATCAATCGAGGATGTCTAATAAAATTTAGCGGTCTATTTGTCCGCATGGTCTCGAATAGTAGAGGTATTTTCCAGTATTTCCGTTAAATATCGTGGATGCTATGTATCCTCAATTACCTTATACCGCCATAAATTATTAGTCCCTTTTTGAAGGATTCGAAAATAAATCCCATAGGATGAATGGAAGGAATATCCAAATAGAAAAATTAATTGACCCAAAAAAATCTCTGTCATTCCGGTTTTTCGCGGTGGAAAAAGGATGTATAGCGGAGCGGGTGCCAAGCCGCGAAAAGACCGGAATGACAGTGGTTAGCGTTGTTTGTAATGAAAGACGATGGTACATTTTTGTTGCGCCGCAGGCGCCTCTTCTTCCGGGCGAAGTCCCGGACGAAGCATAGTAGATTATCGGGTCGTAAGGCCCATAAAAAACAAGAAGTGAACCATGACAAAGACCAAGCATCTCGTCATTGCGAGGCACGAAGCAATCTCATCGCTAAATGGACTTGGTATAAACCAGATTGCCTCGCAATGACGATGAATAATAGTCGGCTGATAAGCAATCGTATTCCGCTCATACTCCAAAATCATGACCATGTTTCTTTAAAAATAAACGCCGACGCGTCGTGGTGGTTCGCTCGCAAGGGCTTAGTAGGATTTGCAGTAGGCCGGAAGGTCTGAACTTGATTCGCGGGCCAAGGGTCTATAGACTAAAGCCTTCCCGTAGCGGTCCAGTAATCTGCCGTTACTTGCAGTTACGCCAAGGACGCGAAAGCGGAGACAGACCCCATCGCAGTTTAATCTTCTTGTTCAGCATCCAGTCATCTCGCGCGCTGGAGTCCCTCCCCGCTTTCGCTGTCCCGTTAATTTTAGTACCCGTTTTCTTACAAGGAGTCGCTTTATGCACTTTACCGTACCCGAATCGGAATCGTATGTTCCCGACGGCGCCGCGCTGGCCGAGGCCTGCGCGCGCACCACGCACCTGGCGGTGGGCGCCCACCAGGATGACTTGGAAATCATGGCCTACGACGGCATCATCCGCTGTTTCCAGCGCGCCGACCGCTGGTTTTCCGCCGTGGTGGTCACCAACGGGGGCGGTGCGCCACGCACCGGTCTGTATGCGGACCTCACGGACGAGGAAATGATGGCGGTGCGCCGCAAGGAACAGAAGAAAGCGGCCATGGTCGGAGATTACAGCGTTCAGTTCCTCTTGAACCACCCCAGCGCCGCCGTAAAGAACCCGGACGACCCGGCGGTGGTCAATGACCTGCGGACCCTCCTCGAGGCGACCCGCCCCGAGGTGGTGTATACCCACAATCCCGCGGACAAGCATGACACCCATGTCGGCGTCATGGTGAAACTGATAGAGGCTATCCGCAGTTTGCCCGCAGCGGCGCGTCCCGGGAAGGTCTACGGATGTGAAGTGTGGCGCGATCTGGATTGGATGTGCGACGCGGACAAGGTGGTATTCGACCTGTCCTCCCATGAAAACCTGCAGACGGCGCTGCTGGGCGTGTTTGATTCCCAGGTGTCCGGCGGCAAGCGCTACGATCTGGCGACGATAGGACGCCGCCGCGCCCATGCCACCTATCATGCCTCCCATGATGTGGATGCGGCTACGTCCATCAGTTTTGCCATGGACCTCACGCCGCTTGTTCAGGACGACACGCTTACCGTGCATGAACTGGTGCGGCGCTATATGCGGCGTTTTTCGGAAGAAATTGAAGCGCGGATCGGGAAGATGGGCGGTTAATCAACACCAGACCCAGCCCGTCGGGATGGGAGACTTTTGCGAATGACAGGTTTTAATAAGACAGGACGAACCACGCTACTCATAGCGGCCCTGATTGTTTTCAGTGCCGGCTGCGGAGGTCCGCATCGCGGCGATTCCGACATGGGCGAAATTCTTACGGAATACGGCACGGAAGGCCCCCCGGAGCCGGGCGATTGGCTGATGCTCAACATCCCCGCCGAGATGCCCCACCTGAATCCGCTCACCAATTCGGATTATTACGCGACCACCGTGCTGGACTGGATATTCGACACGCTGCTCGACCGCGACCCGGAGACGATGGAGAACCTCCCCAACGCGGCGAAAGGGTGGGAGATTTCCGACGACCACCTGGTCTACACCTTCCACCTGCGCGATGACGTGAAATTTTCCGACGGCACGCCCATGACCGCCGCGGATGTCAAGTTTTCCTTCGACAAGGTGATGGACCCGAAGGTGGACGCGCCGCACTTGCGCAATTATTTTGAAGATATCACCGGGTGTGAGGAAGTGGACACGCATACCGTCCGTTTTACCTGCAACAAGCCCTACTACCGGCATCTGGTCATGATTGGCGGCCTGTACATCATTCCCCGGCACATTTACGGCGAAGGCGATTTCAACAACCATCCGAACAACCGCGCCCCCGTCGGGTCCGGCCGGTACGCCCTGGAAGGCTGGGAAACGGGGCAGCGCGTCACCCTGGCACGCAACCCCCATTATTGGGGCGCCAAAGAACAGGACGGGCCCTGGTTCGACAAGATTGTGTACGCCATCATTACGGACGAAACCGCGGCCTTCCAGGTGCTCGCGCGGGGCGACCTCGATTTTATGGGCCTGCGCCCCGAATTGTTCATACGCCGGGGCAACACGCCGCGTTTCCAGGAGCAGTTCAACCGCTTTGCCTATTCCAGGCCCGCCTACAATTACATCGGGTGGAACCTGCGCAAGCCCCTGTTCAAGGACAAACAAACCCGCAAGGCCCTCGCCATGCTGCTGGACCGGGAATTGATCCGGGATGAAATCTACTACGGGCAGGCTGAGATCATCGCGGGCAACTTCATGCCCGGCACGCCCGAACACAACAACGCCCTGCAGCCGATACCCTTTGACCCGGAGGGCGCCCGGGCACTGCTGGCGGAAGCGGGCTGGAAGGACACCGATACGGACGGCATCCTGGACCGCGACGGCGTGGCCTTCCGTTTTGACGCCGCAACGACGAACCAGAACCCCGTCGCGGAAAGCGTTCTCACGGTGTTTATGGAAGAACTGGCGCGGGTCGGCATACAACTGACCATACGGCCCATGGAATGGGCGTCCCTGATTGACCGCGTGGACAAGCGCGAATTTGACGCCATCCTCATGGGCTGGAGCATGCCGCCTGATCCCGACCCCTACCAGGTGTGGCACTCGTCCCAGGTGGATGCGGGCTCCAATTATATAGGCTTTGTCAACGAGGAATCCGACCGGCTTATCGAGGCCGCCCGCGTGTCCTTTGACCAGGACGAACGCATCGCCCTGTATCGCCGGTTTCAGGAAATCCTGCATGAAGAACAGCCTTACCTGTTCCTGCTGGCGCCCAAGGTGCTCGCCGCGGGCGACAAACGCCTCCACGGCATCCGCGTCTATCCCTTCGGCATTGACCAGCGCGAATGGTTTGTGCCGAAAGCGCTGCAGCGGTACGGAGGATGACCGGACATTTCTTTCAAGGACGTAAAGGACTTCAAGGACATAAAGGACGGAAGGGACACAGGCATCAAAGATGTCGTTATAATCCGTTCTATTGCCAAGGATGACGTTTCTGTGTTTTGAACCGCATATTTTTCTAAAGGTATTTTTCTAAAGGTATTGGAATAGAATGGTACAATAAAGTACCATGGATACCATGAAAACGAAAGTGCTGAAAAAAACTATCATTGACGAGGCGGCGCAGGCATTACTTGCGGCCGCGCCTGCGGGTTCACGCGTAATACTTTTTGGTTCTCACGCGCGGGGTTTAGCTCGTGAGGACAGCGACCTTGATTTCCTGGTGGTCGAACCGGGCACCGTCAATCGGTTTACGGAAAGTGTGCGGCTTCGAAAGAGTGTGGATCAGGCGCTTGGGAGTATTGTACAGCCGGTGGATGTGATTGTCACTGATAAAGAACGGTTCATTCGGAACGCGACCGTACCCAATACGCTTGCCTATGAGGCCGCAACCTACGGACGTGTTTATGAAGGAGAAAAAGAAATACTGTCACATGGAACTGCCGATTCAAATTGATAGGGACCGTCTTGCAACGTTCTGCATGCGCCACCACATTATCAAGCTGGCACTTTTCGGTTCGGTCCTGACAAATCGTTTCAATGAACAAAGCGATGTGGATGTGCTTGTGGAATTTGATCCCGAACACATCCCTGGGATGCTTCGTCTTTGCGGCATGGAAAGGGAACTGTCCGAAATTATCGGGAGGAAGGCCGACATGCGTACCGCGAACGATTTAAGCCATTATTTCCGTGATGAGATCATAAAAAACGCGGTGGTGGCTTATGCTGCTTGATACCGATCTGACGCGTCTTCGGCACATCGTAGAGTCGTCACAGGAAGCCATCGGGTATGTTCAGAGCCTTACACGAGCAGAATTTGAAACGCAGCGACCGTTACAGCATTCTGTTGTCCGGTGTATAGAAATCATAGGCGAGGCTTCCTGTCGACTTTCGGATACTCTTCGTAAATCAAATCCTCAGATTCCTTGGGTGGACATAATCAGTATGCGCAACCGGATTGTCCACGCCTATTTTGATATTGATGTTGATGTCGTTTGGAAAACAGCAATAGAAGATTTACCCTTTCTGTTAATACAAATAGAGGATATCATAAAAAAATACGATTGATTACACTAAGCCATGTGTTCCTGGATGATTCTGGTTCTTTCATACAATTACTGTGCTGAAATAACGTTTATGATGGACTTTTTTTTACATAAACATGCTGACAGGATTTTTAATTTTATGTGTGGGCGAATTCCCTCGCCGTCGGGGAATTAACTGCTATGCGCGCGTATATTATCCGCAGGCTGCTTCTGATAGTCCCGACCTTCATCGGCATCAGCGTGCTGACCTTTGCGCTGATCCAGCTGGCGCCGGGCAGCCCCATCGCGTTGAAGCTGCGCGGCATGGACGGCGCCATGCAGGCCGACGCGGCGACGCAGGAAATCATCGAGCAGACCAAGGCGCTGTACGGCCTCGACAAGCCCATACCCGTCCAGTACGCGCTCTGGCTCAGCCGCCTGGTGAGGCTGGATTTCGGCAACAGCATGAAAGACCAGCGCCCGGTGATAGACAAGATCGGGGAGGCCCTGCCCGTAACCCTTATGTTCAATCTGCTGTCTCTGTTCTTCGTGTACCTGATTTCCATTCCCCTGGGGGTATATTCCGCCACTCATCCCGGCACGGTACGCGACAGCGCGGTCACCCTCTTTTTGTTCATCCTCTACAGCATGCCGGCCTTCTGGGTGGCCATGCTGCTGATTCTGTTCCTGGGCGGCGGCGAGTACCTGGACTGGTTCCCCATTCACGGCTTGCAGTCCGGCGACGCGGCACTGCTGCCCTGGCACCTGCGTCTGCTGGACCGGCTGTGGCATATAGCGCTGCCCCTGTTCTGCCTGACATACGGCGGCCTGGCCATGCTGTCCCGGTACATGCGCACGGGCATGCTCGACGTGCTGCGCCAGGACTACATACGCACCGCGCGGGCCTACGGGTTCGCCGAGCGCACCGTGGTCTGGAAATACGCGATGCGCAATTCCTTGATCACCATTGTCACGCTGCTCGGCGGGCTGCTGCCCTCCCTCATCGGCGGCAGCATTATCATTGAAACGATTTTCTCCATCCCCGGCATGGGCCGCCTCGCCTTTGAGGCCGTGCTCAGCCGGGATTACCCCCTGATCATGGGCGAGGTGACCATCGCCGCCCTGCTGACGCTGGCGGGACTCCTGCTCAGCGACCTGTTATATGTGGTGGTGGACCCGAGGATTAAACTGGGATGACAACAGCGGACCTGCAGACGGAAAGCGTGAGCCGGCGCAGCCTGGTATGGCGGCAGTTCAAAAAGAACAAGCCCGCCGTGGCGGGTGTCATCCTCGTGGCGGCCATCGGCCTGGTTGCGCTGCTGGCGCCTTTTCTGGCGGGCGACGTGCCCCTTGTGGTGCGCAAAGACGGCGTCCTGTACCTGTTGCCCAATATCCTCACCTACCGCAGCCTGGTGGCGGAAAACATGTACCAGAATTTCGACCGGTGGCAGCCCGGCCCGGACGAATTCGCGTGGCGGCCGCCCGTTCCCTACAGCCCGCTGCGCCAGAACCTGCGCGAGCGCCTGGAACCGCCGGGAAGCGCCCACTGGCTGGGAACGGACGACCGCGGCCGCGACGTGCTCAGCCGCATTATCTGGGGCACGCGCATCTCCATGTCCGTGGGCTTTATCGCCGTGGGTATCGCCGTGCTGATCGGTATCATACTGGGCGCGTTGGCCGGGTTTTACGGCGGCGCGGTGGACGCCCTGATCCTGCGTCTTATCGAAATCTGGATCTGCGTGCCGTCCTTTTTCCTGGTCATCACCGTGATGGCCTTTCTCGAACCGAGTATCGTCAACATCATGGTGGTCATCGGCCTGACCGGCTGGCCCGGTATCGCCCGGCTCGTGCGCGGTGAATTTTTGAAACAGAAACAACAGGACTACGCGGTCGCGGCACGCGCCTCAGGATTGAACGACCGCCGCATCATCTTCCGCCACCTGCTGCCAAACGCGCTCAGCCCGGTCTTCGTCAGCGCCACCTTCGGCGTGGCGGGCGCCATCCTCACCGAGTCGGGGTTAAGCTTCCTCGGTTTCGGCGTGCCACCGCCCACTGCCAGCTGGGGTGAAATCCTCAAGCAATCCCAAAGTTACGTGGATTTCGCCTGGTGGCTCGTGGCCTTTCCCGGCATCGCCGTCTTCATTACCGTCGTATCCTTCAATCTGGTCGGCGACGGTCTGCGCGACGCCCTCGACCCGCGCCTGCGGCAGTAAACAGCGTGTCGGACCAGGCACGAAAGAAACTCTTGATTTAGACTCCGTTAAAGTGCATACTAGGAGTGCATACTTGAAGGAGATAGATTATGAAAGCAACCGTAATGGATATGAGGCGCAATCCCGGGGAAATACTGCGTGCAATTGCGAAAAAAGAAATGGTTACCTTGTCCCATCGCGGCCGGGACGTGGCGCGGATAACACCCATTCAAAGCGGCGCGCGTAAAGCGGCTGCCGCGCATCCCGCTTTCGGCATGTGGAAAGGCCGGGATGATATGGCGTCTCCCTCCGTATATGTGCGCGGCTTGCGAAAGGGACGTTTCCATGATGTTTGACACCGACGTGCTGATCTGGGCTCTTCGCGGCAATCAACGTTCCGCAAAAACCATTGATGGCGCGGAAAGTCTGGAAGTGTCAATTGTTAATTACATGGAGTTGCTTCAGGGAGGGCGGAACAAAAATGAGCGGCACATGATTCGTGCGTTTCTTGGGGACTTGGGATTTAACATTCTTCCCCTCTCGGAAAATATCGGGCATCGTGCGGGTATTTATATGGAGCAATATTCCCTGAAAGCGGAGCTGGGAATTGCAGACGCGTTGATTGCCGCTACAGCCGTGGAACGAGGTCTGTTACTCTGCACGGGAAACGCCAAACATTACAGAAACATAGAAGGCGTTTCGTTGCAGGTATTCCGCCCATGAAGTGTTTGCAGGTTATTTAAGCAGGCTGTTAACTACTAACACGGTTCCTATAATCAATAAGGCGGCAAAGATCAAACTCCGGAAGATCTTGTCCGGAATGCGAGGACCAAATAAGAACCCAACCCCCGTACCCAGCAGCATAGACGGAATAAGAACAGCGGAATGGGAAACAATATCCCGGCTCAGCGCGCCCGCCCACCCGAAATTGGCGATAGCGTAAATCTCTATCAGGGCAAAATAGGCGATCAGGTTGGCGCGGAACAGGTGCTGGTCATGGCCCTGATTGGCCATAAACAGGACCACTGGCGGGCCGCTCATGGAGGTGGTACCCCCGGCAAATCCGCTGGCCAGGCCCACGGGCAGGGTCACCCAGAGCGTTTCCTTGACCGGGCGCCGCCACCCGCTCCAGAGGACCACGGTAAACAGCAGCACCAGCAGGCCTACCAGCAACCGCATGGTGTCCGGGTCCACCCGCGTAAGCACCTGTATCCCGGCTGCCACCCCGAGGATACCGCCGACGGTGAGCGGAATTACCATGCGGATATGGACATGCCGCCGGTACCGCAGCGTGACCAGGATGCAGTTGACGACATCCACCAGCAGGATGGTGGGCACTACGGCTACCGGTTCCAGCACGAACATAAGGCATGGCGCCATGATCATGCTGAAGCCGAAACCGATACTGCTTTGCGCTGCTCCTGCCACAAAAGCGGATAACGATCCGATAAGAAAAAAGGAGAGCATGAAAGGTTCCAATTCCGGGAAGATAATGGTGCAGATTTTACTGAACCCGGGGACAGCAATCCAAAAAGAATAACTGTGCTTCAATCGTATTTTCAGATTTACAGTAGCGCCGTCAAGTCTATCAATGCAAGGCGGGCCTGTGTTTCTTTATCAAGTAGGACGCGTTTCGTTTCCGAAATGCCGCGATACTCGGCCAGCACTTCAAAAAGCGTGGCGCCCCCCAGCTGCAATGCTTGTTCCAGTGCATCCCGGGCGGCTTCTTGTTGCGACAGGACGCTGCTGCGAAGCTGTTCCGCACTTGATAAAGCGCTGCGGGCCTCATTGAGCAGGGCAATGGCTTGCCGGGTTTCTTCCCGAAGCGCAGCTTCGTTTTCCGCGCGGACGCGCTGCGCCCTCGCCCGGGCGGCTGTCAGAGCACCCTGATTTCTGTCGAACAGGGGCAGGCCAAAACTCAAGCCCACGTCCAACGCATTTGACCTTTCGCCGGTGTCTCTGCGCAACCCGACGCGCAGGTTGGGTTCGGGCAGGGCGGCGCGGCGCACAGCGTCTGCATCCCCTGAGGCCTGCGTTTCGCGCAAGAGGCGGGCCTGGTGTCTCGGGCTGTTTAGTAGTTTTTCTTCCATTCCGGCGGCGGAGGGAAGGGCCTCCGGGTGGGGGGCGAGTTCTCCCTCGCATTCGGGAAAGTTATCCGGCGTGATGCCGCAAAGATGTGCCAGCTGTGCGCGCAGGGAATCCCGCTCCAGAATGTGTTCCTGCAGTTCCGCCTGGTAACGCGCCTGTTCGGCCGAGGTGCGCATATAATCGACTTCGGGAATATCGCCCAATTCGAAGCGCTTGCGTGTCAATTCCAGGAGTGTCTCCTGTCGGCTGCAGTTTTCCTCGGCAATAGCGGCACGTTGCTGGGCGGCCAGCGATTTATAAAAAAGGATTTCAACCTCGGCGGTAATTTCCCGGCGCAGGGATTGCGCCTCAAGCCCGGCGGCCTCCACGCCGGCGAGGCCCGCCTGCCACACCGCCCGGCGCGCACCGGACAAGGGCAGCGTCTGGGATACGCCCGCGAGAAATTCCGGGCTGTTTTCCCGGTTCCCTGAAACGGACCAGGATTCCACCCCGATCTCCAGTTCCGGATTGGGCGGGAGCCCGGCCTGAAGCGCGGTGCCCTTTTCCTCCTCCACGGCCAGCTGCGCGCCGCGCAACGCGGGATGGTTTTCCAGCGCGCGGGCCACGGCTTCCTCCGCGGTCAATTGCGCGGCGGCCTTCAGGGGATGAGTAATCGACAGTATCGACACGAGTAGTAGAAGATAAGACGGTTTATTCATGAGACGACTCCCCGGGAGCGGCATGGTCGCTCCCGCCGTGGTTTGGAACCGGCCGCCCGAACCGCAGGTACAAGGCGGGCACGACAATCATATTCAGCACGGTGGCGGAAAGGAGACCGCCGATAATCACCACCGCCATGGGGCTTTGAATCTCGTTGCCCGGTGCGTCATGGGCAATGACCAGAGGCACGAGCGCCAGGCCGGTGGTCACGGCCGTCATGAGCACCGGGACCACCCGTTCCACCGAGCCACGCCATACCGCTTCTTGGAAACCGGTGACGCCTTCTTGGGACTGCAGGTGCCGGATATGGTTGATCAGCATGATACCGTTGCGCGCGGCCACGCCGAACACGCTGATGAACCCGATAATAGACGCTATGGAAAGCACGCCGTCCGAGAGAAACACGGCGGCCACACCGCCAATCAGCGCGAGGGGCAGGCTGGCCATGACAAATACCGCGTCACGGGCGTTACGGAAAGTCATGCACAGCAGGCCGAAGATGAGCAGCAAAATAAGCGCGCCTGAGATGAGCAGCCGTCGGGATGCGGCGGCGGCGCTTTCAAATTGGCCGCCGTAGTGGACTGCATAACCGACTTTACCTTCAAGGAGCGGATCGACGGCATCCTGGATATCCGCCAACACAGAGGCGACGTCCCGCCCCGCCGGATTGCAGGTAACGAATATTTTGCGCTGTACCTGGTCGCGGGAAATGATGTTGGGCCCGCTTTCGCGCGTCACGGTCGCCACGGAACTCAGCGGCGCCAGGGCGCCTGTGTCCGTGCGCAGCGGCAGCCGCTCCAGCATGGCGATGGAATCCGGCGCGACGTCCTGCACGCGCAGCACGAGATCATAAGCGTTATGTCCTTCATAAACACGGCTCACGGGCGCCCCGTAGAGGGCCGCCCGCAACGTCAGGCCCGCTTCGGAAAAGGACACGCCGTTACGTGCCAGTCGTTCCCGGTCCAGGCGTACCCCGAGCTCCGGCACCTCCGACTGGGATTCCACGGCCACGTCCGTGACGCCGGGAATGCCGGCAATGCGCGCTTTGGCCTCCTCGGCCAGGTCGCGCAGAACGCGCAGGTCGTCCCCGGAAAACTTGATGGCGATGCCGGCGCGTGCCCCGGAAAGGAGGTGGTCAATCCGGTGGGCAATGGGACCGCCGATGCCGAAATTGATGCCCGCCACGCCGCCCAGACGGCCGCGGATATCCGCCAACATCTCCTCTTTGGTGCGTTCTTTCAGAACATAGGTGGCTTCCAGTTCGGAACCCTCGATACCCTGCGCGTGTTCGTCCAGTTCGCCCCGCCCCGTTTTTCTGGCGACGGAGGTGATTTCCGGCGTGTCGAGCAATATCCGCTCCACGGTGCCGCCTATCCGGTTCGATTCCGGAAGGGAGGTGCCCGGAAGCGTGTTGACGACCACGTTGATCGCACCTTCATTGAAATCCGGCAGGAAAGCCCGGCCCATGAAGGGGAACGAAACGGCGGAAGCAATGAACGCCGCCAGTGCCGGCAGCGTTATCAACCACGGATGCCGCAGTACCGGGCGCAACAGGGCGCCGTATGCCTGGCGCACCCGGGCCGCAATACCCGGTTCCCGGGGCGACAGGACCGCCCGGCTGCCGGGCAGCAACAGTCCCTCCAGCGCCGGGGTGAGCGTCAGCGCCACCAGCAGAGAAGCGAATATGGACACGATATAGGCGGTGCCCAGCGGACGCAGCAGCCGCCCTTCCACATTGTACAAGGTGTACAACGGAAGGAAGACCACGGTAATGATGACCGTGGCGGACACAATGGCGGACCGCACCTCGGAACTGGCTTCGTAACAGATGCGCAGCGGGTTCCGCCGCCTGTCTTCAGGCAGTTGCGCATTCTGGCGCAGGCGGCGAACGGTGTTCTCGACGTCGATGACCGCGTCATCCATGAGCGAACCGATGGCGATGGCCAGACCGCCGAGGGTCATGGTATTGATGCTGCCGCCGAACAGGTAAATGACCAGCAACGCTGCGATAATGGAAAGGGGCAGGGCGGTGAGGCTGATTACCATGGCCCGGACGCTGAGCAGGAAAAGCGCCATGACCATGATCATAAGCGCCCCGCCGTCACGAATGGCCTTGGCAACGTTGTTTACGGCCGTACGGATAAAGTCCGCCTGCCGCATCAGGTGCGTATCGAGGGTCATCCCCCGGGGCAGGCGCGCCGCCTCCTGCGCGAAAACCCCTTCCAGCAGGCGGTCCAGCGCCAGGGTGTTGGCCTGGGGCTGCCGCTGTATGAAGAGCAGCACGGCCGGCTTGCCGTTGGCGGAGCCCGCGCCCCGGGCAAAGGATTCCCCCAAGCGCGCTTGCGCCACATCCCCCAGTTTGATGGCCGTGCCGTCCCGCACCGCAATGACCAGGGATTCCATGTCCCCGGGGGTTTGCAACCGGCCCAGTCCGGTGACCAGGTATTCCGTACCGCCTTCGGAGATCATCCCCGCGGGAATATTGGTGTTGTTTTCACGAAGCGCTTCCGCCACCTCTGACACGGTGACGCCGAACGCAGCCAGGCGTTCCGGTTTCAACCAAACCTGGTACTGGCGATCGCCGCCACCGGCAAGGGTCACCTGCGCGATGCCCGGAACGGCGAGCAGACGGCGGCGCAGCACGGTCTCCGCGTAATTCTGGACCTCCGCCAGGGGAAGCGAATCGGATTGCAGCGCGGCCAGTTGAATCTCGCCCATCAGGGAGGTGGGCGGCGCGAGGATGGGCGGCGTCACGCCCTCGGGCATGTCCGCGGCGGCCAGGGCCACCCGTTCCGCCACAATCTGCCGGGCGGTGTTCATTTGCTCGCTCCATTCGAATTCCGTCCAGACCACCGAAAAACCGGGCATGGAGGAAGAACGTACCCGCCGCACACCCGGCGCGCCGTTCAGGGCGGTTTCCAGCGGAAAGGTCACCAGGTTTTCCACCTCCGACGGCGAGAATCCGGGGGCCTCGGTAAGCACGGCCACCGTGGGCGCGGTCAGGTCGGGAAACACATCTATGGGCACCGTGGTGCACACGTATATGCCGAACATAAGGAACAAAAGCGCCATGCCGACAACCAGGAAACGGTTGTTCACGGACCAAAGAATCAGTTTGTCCATCATGGTCTGTTCTCCTTAATGGACATGGGCGGAGCCGAGCCCGCCCGAGGCCGTTCCCGCCAGCCGCACGGCGTAGGCGCCGCCGGAAACGACCCGTTCACCGGCCTGAACGCCTTCAAGCACTTCTATCCATTCGCCGTCGCTGGCCCCCGTGCGCACCGGTCGTTTCTGGAAACATTCCCCGTCGAGCATGACATAGACCGTGGAGACGCCATTTTCATCGAGAACACCGGACCTGGGAATCTTCAGGGCCTGCGCGGAAACCTGTCCGTCCGCCCAAAGGGTGAGGGTCATGCCCAACCGCAACAGGCCGTCCGGATTCCGCGTTGGAAACACCAGCGGTACCGTTCGTTTCACGTCATCCACATAAGGCAGCATCCACGGCGCCGGCCCCCCCTCAACCGGCACAACCGGGTGCAGTTCCCCGGCGGCGCCCGGAATCTCGAACATGCCCGACGGCGGCTGGGCGAGTTTCGGAGCCAGCAGTTCGGGCGCCTGCGCCTCGATGAGGACCTGCTCCGTATTGACCACTTCAAAGATCGCCTGGCCGCCGTCCACATGCGCCCCGATGCCGGCATGAATCGTTGTGATGCGGCCCGCGATGGGCGCGGTGATCAGGGTCGCTCCCGCCGCTGTTTCAGGCGCGGCATCCCCCGATAATTCCTTCAGTGCCTGTTGCGCCAGGGAGGCGCGCGCATCCGCCGCGGTTACCGCTGCGCGGGCCTCGGCCAGGGCGCTTTGCGCCTCTTCCACATCGCGTTTCGCCCCGGCCTTGACGTCATACAGACGTTCCGCGCGGTCCAGCGCCGATGCCAGCTGTGCAGCTCGTGCCCGTACCCCGGCGGCGTCTCCGGCGGCTTGCGCGGCCTGGGCGGCAAGTTCCGCCCGCAAGGCCTGCAGGTTTTGCCGGTTGGATTCCCGGGCGAGCGATTCTCCGCTCATGGCTGTGGGCGTGACCCGCGCCAGCGCCTGCGCTGCGCCCACCGTATCCCCGATTTTCGGAAAGATGCCCGAAAGCGGCGCGTCCAACATCCCGGCCACGGGCGCGGCGGCGTCACTCCGTGAATCCGGCGTCACCGGCACCATCGCCTGCAGCGGATGCCGTTCTGTAAGGGTACCCACCACGGCTTCCGCCGTGATGACGGGAACGACCCATTGCTGCTCCTTGGACAGGACAATTTCCCCGGTGTGTCCGGTCTCGCCATGACCATGGTCGTGACCATGCGACTCCCCGTCGCCGTGAACATCCAGGGCTTCCAGGACGACCGTTCCGGCGGCAGTAGCAATCTGAAGATTCCACGCACCGCCTGTCGGAAATACAGGCTCGATGATAAAGATACCCGGCCGTTCCATGAGACCCGTTCCTTCAATGGTAGCGCCGCCGCCGGACGGTTCCGCGTTATAGCGAAGCTCGCCCTCACGCAGCGGGAGGCCGGTGTTCGCATGGGTCAGATGCAGCAGGAAGCGTTGCGGAGTGCCTGCCTGCAGAAGCGGAAACTCGGTGAACAGTTCCAGCGTGTCCGTCCACAGGGTGACGGACATCTGTTCCTCGCCCGGGCCATGGTCATGCCCGTCGGCGCGCCCGGTTTCGGCATGGACATGACCGTCTTCGCCCGGGGCTGACGGGCCGGACACGGAACAACCCGCAAGCATCCCAACAAATACAGGCGCCAGCAGGAACAGCCGCACCAGGGCGGGAGTAAAAACAAAACAGTGATACATGATGCGTCCTTTCTCGACCGCCAGGGGCGGGCATGGGTACACGTACAGCGGGGAGGGATTCGTGAAGGGAAAGAACGATCAAGTCATCAAGGGCGGGTTTTGTTCGGAAAGGGGACAAACGCAGTACCCGTTACAGTCCGGTACAGAAAGGCTTTTCCGCAAAGTAAACCATCCGGCTGAAACGGTATGCGGCTGGAGAATAAAGGGATTGGGAGAACCCGGGCCGCCCGTATCCGGACGGAGTTCCTTGTCTTTTACCCCGGGCAGCGCAGGAACGGTTTCATGGAAATGAAAGGCGTGGCGCGGGTGCTGGTGGGCCTGGCGCACATGTTCATCCGGGGCGTCCATGCAGGCCGCAGCCGGTGCACAATCACAGCAGCGCCCGGATAGATCTTCCCGGGGGGTCATTTCCGGGCAGGATTCCATGCAACACACGCCCCAGGAATAGAAACAGAACAGAACCGACAGGCCGATGAAAAGCATTCGTTTCCCTGTCCGCGCAAGGACTATTCCTATTTCATTAGAGTTCAACACGGTTGTTTCCGATTCCGTTTCTTTTTTTTCTCTTAACAATCTTCATGTGGCTTTTATTCACCATGGACCGGGAGGAAACCTGCGCGTGAAAAATTCCCCGCGCAAGTTCTCCAGATAGATAAGTGTCTACGCTTCGTCCGGGACGTTGCCCGGAAGAAGTGGCGCCTCCGGCGCAACAAGTTGCAGCGCTACAGACAAAGAAAATAAAAGGAGAGTAAAAAACGCCTGTATCAACCTATTTCGCCTTTCCTTATAAACAGCCGTAAACACGGTCATTCCGGTTTTTCCTTGACGAGGCACGAGTCAAGAAAAAGACCGGAATCCAGAAGACTTCCGTAGTCTGCGTGTGAGGCCGCTGGATTTCCGCCTTCGTGGGAATAACAATGGGCATCCGGTTTTTTTTAAGGTTCCAGGGTGCGGCAACGTCCACATTATACACTATACCCATTTTGTTTCCACCATCCAGCCTGGCCGATAGATACCGCAGGACGTGCAGGACAGCCAAAAAAACAAAGTGTGTTCAATCGTAATAGCCACCCGCTTATCCCCCTGTTTTCGACGCGTTCGGGTTGGGCGTGGGAAAGCGGGCGCCCACTTCTTTTTGCCAGCCATGCAACAGTTCCGTCAACGTTTCCGCATAGTTGGGCATTTCCTCGTACAGGTCGTGCCGCTCGCCCAAGTCTTCCTGCAGGTTGTACAATTCC
>Ga0116149_1002607_pt1 | contig 19565 bp, 11 predicted proteins | sample AD_UKC057_MetaG_FD_89787 | JGI IMG/M metagenome (GOLD analysis project Ga0116149, IMG submission 89787) | Active sludge microbial communities of municipal wastewater-treating anaerobic digesters from USA - AD_UKC057_MetaG | ecosystem: Engineered > Bioreactor > Anaerobic > Digestate | place: USA... | reverse complement strand
GGTCACTTCGATGAGACGTCCATAACTGTCATAGTCGTATTCGGTATCCACCCCATCCGGACCGGTACGACAAACAAGCCATTGCCCTGTGGCGTCATACGTGAAAGTCGTTGTCCGCTTATTGTTGGGCGCGCCCGGCGCGTAGCGGGAAACGGAGGCATAGTTCCCCTGCGACGTATACGTATATTCTTCGAACAAGGCCGTGGTACCCCCGTTGCTGATACTGTTGGGACGGTACACGGCGGTAATAAAATGGTCCGTCTCGGAGTACGTGTAGGCCCAACGAACGGCGCTGGTGCTGGTGGGCGTAGTATAGTTCACCACGGACAGTATATTCCCGGCATAGGCATCCCCCGTATAGTCGATTTTGTTCAGCGGGTTGTCATATTCGTCCAGGTTTTGAACGCGCGTCACCACGGAGGACATAAATCGCTTGTAGTGGGTCTTAAGCAAATTGCCCCGTTCAACGATCATCTCCGTGCTTACCATACCCCAATCATACATCTGGCCATAGACATACGACAGGGACGTCGTCACGCCGGCGCCGTCCGTGCGACTTGCCAAATAATACGAATGAGTGACATTCGGGTCCGAGCCGTAGGTATAGATACTGATATCGTTATTATCGTTTGACGAATTGCCCCGGTGCACCCAGGTTAAATTCAGATACTGATCGTATACATAGGTGATGGATTGAAACACCGTAGAAGCGTCGCGCAGTTGCGCCAGGACAACGCGATTACCGCTATACTGTAATTCCAGGTAGCGATTGTCGCCCGTGGGCGGGACCACGCGATATAAACGGCCCTGGCCGTCATACTGCATGGTCAGCCGCGCGCCGGACTTGTTCTCGATATATTCCAGTCGCGCATAATGTTCATCCCATGCGGTTTCCTGGGAAAAACCATAGAGGCGGCCATCCGGAAAGTGGATCGTGTACGTACCCGTAGGCAGGTGACGCTTGAGGATCACCCGTTCTTCCCAGGGATGAAATGCTTTCTGGCGCGTGTAGATCGCATAATCGTCGTCATTATGGTCGAAAATATAGGTTCTGATATCGCCCTGTTCATCCACAAACATGATGGAACCAAAGTACTGCGACGGACGCAGATGCATATTATAATTGTGGTTCCAGCTATTGCCGATGTGGTTCTTGTAGGGAACGTCCGGCGAGGCGCTGTACCAGGCCCGCATAAAGCCATAGGCGGTCATGAAATACCGCGTCAACGCTATCACCTGGCCGCTTGCCGTGGTCATGCGCAAATCCGTTTCCCGCAGCGACGGGGACACCTGAAACAGCATGGCGTCGGGATTGGCGGCGTGAACGCACTTGGAGGGATTTGTTACCCCGCCACCCGGACCGCCCGGCCCCGGAGCGCCGAAGTCGGGTTCACCGCCGCCGGAAGAAGGCGCCATAATATAGCGTACATCACCGAGATCGGGGGAATTCGGACCACCGGAGCCGCCTCGGCCTCCAGGCCCCCTGGAGGCGCCCGCAGCACCGCTTGGCGGCGGCGCACAGGGCGGACAAGAACAACAAAACTCCCAGTTCTGACATTCCATGTGGTTTGGTTCGGGCAGGGGATCGTCGCCGCCTTTCAGCCGCGCAAGCCGGTCCGGGGTTACAGCCAGGGCAAGCATCGCATTGGAATCCTTGACCAGGGCCATGCCGTTCCAGAGTGCGCCGAAGACCTCGCGGGGCATCCATTCGGGAGTGGAAGCATGGATATCCTCCACCAGCACCGCCCGGGCAGTGGTCTCACGAACCAAAACAAAATGGTTGTTGTTGATAAAGGCGATAAACGGCGCTTCCAGCGCGACCTGTGCCGCCGCCTGCACGCCGACCAGCGACATCCCCTTGGCCTGCGCGGCATGGACTAAGCCCTGCATCGTCGTACCGGCAGTGTCCGTTCCGGCCAGCGCCGCAAGTTCCGCCACGTTCGCCTGGACGCCTGACAATGCAAGCAGTTTTTGTAGCGCCACGGGCCCGCACAGCTGCAGGGCATCCGCGGCCGCACCGCCCGCTTCCGCGCGCGCGTAGGTATAGGACGGTTCCTGGGCGAACCGTTCCACTGCACTCGACGCCACCGCTGTCAACCCACTATCCGGGTAGTGGTCCAGCAGATAGGAGTAGAAATACCCCGCACCTTCGGTATCCCCCGCCCGCTCATAAACACGGCCCAAAGCCAGCACGGCGTGCGCCGCATTACGCCCGTATCCATGGGTCGCGAGATAGGCTTCATATTCTTGTGCCGCCTCCGCGAAAGCGCCCCGGTAGTCGTAGACCATTTCCAGGGCAAAAGCACGGGCATACAACGCTGTGTCCACGATCACATCCGTTACGTCATACCCCAACGCACGGTCATAATGGGTCACCGCGCCAGGTTCATCCCCAACATTGAATCTGCAGTAGCCCAGATAATATTCCAGGCGCGCCTTGTCACGGTCGGAAACTTCCGGCGATTCCAACGCCTCTTCTACCATGCCCTGTTTCAGGTCATCAAAGGCGTTCATCAGATGAAACGCGCCGCTGTTGCGGTCGTAATAATGAAACAGGTACTCCCGGTAAATAAAAATTCGAACCAGCCAAGTGCTTAACGATGAAGCACCGCTATTTACCTTCGCCGTCAACTCAAGGAACCGAGATTGTCGCGTTTCTTCCGGAAGCCTCCGAAGAAAGTCAACATACAGGGGTACGATACGGGCCTGCGCCGCGCTCTCCGGATAAGTCCATACAGCCCTGTCACCCAAAGCGTATCCTCGTTCTACACGTGCCGGATCCACGGCCACTTTGGCGCGTTCCGCCTGTTGGACTTGGCCGTGCCACGCGGACAGCAGGCCATAACACGCCTCGGAACTGGCCAAGGTATCCCAGGCAGGCGCTTCCCCGGATTGGAATTCCGTTAATCGCCACGCCGCCAGGGTACCCGAAAGGCTGTTCAGCAGCGTATCCGCCTCAGTGGCGCGCCCCAGGACATCCAACGCTTCCAGATAAACCGGAACCGCATCATACGCCTCCGACGCATTGGGCCACGCAGTTAACAGGGCGGTTGAAGTCGCCGCGATATACTCGTAGGCCTCCCGGGCGCCGGCAGCCCGGGCATGGGCGGCCACCACTTGGCAGGCTGCAAGGCTCTCCGCCGCTGTTACCGGGGCGGACCCGCTCATCAGCGACGCTGCCAGCGGGGACAGTTGACCCGAGGTTGCCGTACCCAAGCGCTCTTCCAGAAGAATCCGCGCACGTTGCGCTTCATAACTGTCCGGATACTGTGCCAGCACAGGCAACGCCGACAGAATAGTTTCCACCACATCACCCGCGCTATCCGCGGCCATAACGGCCTCCATAAGGTCTGTACAGGAACGTTCTACCGACCCGGAGACGGCCTGCGCAGCAACCACGCCGGACAAAGAAGGAGAAAAGTCGGCCAACACCAGCTCGGGAGATGCCAGATTCACGACCGTGCGGGTTGCCGCAGGTCCACCGTGCATTAGTTCCAACACTTCCTCAGGCAATACCTGAATGGGGATATCGTCTTCTGGTTCACTTGGAATAGGCGGCAAAGACTGTGCCAACGGGTCAAGGGAAGGAGAAACCTCTGTTGACGCATAGGCACCCGGCACCTTATACCCCGAAACCACAGGTAGAGAAAACAATGCGGACAGTACCACCGCATTCACCCAGACCCCGAAAGTAGTCACCTTCCCCTCACGGCGACTGACAAATACCCCAAACATAGCGCACCTCCTGAAATTAAAATAATACGGTATACGCATTCATGAGTTACTATCCTGAGCATAACAATATACTTTATGAGTCCGTTATAGCACAGATTGTTAGAAATGTCAAGGTAGATTTCGCATGAGATGGTGAATGTTTTGAAGTAAAAAATCTTTGGCGGCGACACAGTGGTGTTTCGTCACAAATGAGTTATTCATGACCAACCGTTCGCGGGGCAGCCGGCGTTGATGGGCTTTTTCCCTCAAGAGTTCGCCGGGGCGCTGGTGAGCGTTTTGTGGGCGCCCTACAATGCCGTGGCCTTCGCTTCGCGACAAAAGTGTCTGGTGCATCTGTTGCGCGACCTCGAGCACGTGAAACGCTACAAATCGCCCGGCGCGCACTGGCCGGTCTTTGCCAGGAAACTGCGCCGCCTGATCAAGGACGCGATTCGGCTGTTGCGCCAAGTGCCGGTATCAACCGGTAGAAGACGATGCGGAAACTCGCTGAGGACCTGCTGCCGCTTTTCCCGAGGGCGTAATGGACCGGACCGATCGGACCGGTCAGCCCGACCGTTTCGAGCCACCTGGTCAGAGTCCGGCCGAGAGGCTTATACGCCGCCGGGCACCTCAAGCTGGGGGCGTTCCCGCCAGCGGCCGCGTGTGAAGTCAGGCACGTCCGTAACCGCGGCGCGCCCTGCCACGCTGCGTTCACTCAGCGGCCCGATGACGCTCCATGCCGCGGCGTCGTAGACATCCTGGTCTGTGGGCAATCCCTGCCGCAGACAGTGTACCAGGCGCATGTCCTCAAGAAAATCCATACCACCATGGCCGTATTGGGTAACCGTTTCGCCCTGTTCCCGCCAGAGTCTGGCGTCATATTTTGCGTAATACGCCTCCATGGGTTCCCACTCGTGGGCGGGGCTGGCACCCTCAATATGAACGCGGTCGGGATACCCGTCCACAATACCCCTGGTACCCTGCACCAGGTTGATACGGCTGTAGGGACGCGGGTTGTTGCAGTTATACATCACGGTAATGGTGCGGCCGAGCTGGGTTTGAATCAGGACGGTGTTCACATCGCCGGATTTAAAGGCGAGGTCACGGCGCGGGTCGCCCTCGGGCAGTTTCTCCCGGGCGTACGCGGCCAGCCCCACTCCGGGGCTGCTCATGGAAACCAGGTGTGAGAACTGGTCGCCGCGGTTGATGTTCATGCACTGCGCCACGGGACCAAGACCGTGGGTGGGATACAGGTTGCCGTTCCGGGTCAGCGGGTTTTCCTGAAACCATTCCCTGCCCGGCGAGAGTTGCAGGTAGATATCGCGGACGTCATGCAGGTAGCCGCATTCCGCATGGAGCAGGTCGCCGAGCACACCCCGGCGCACCATGTTCAAGACCGCCATTTCCGTGCGCCCATAGCAGCAGTTTTCCATCATAATGCAGTGCTTCCGCTTTGCCTCGGCGGTTTCCACCAGTTGCCAGCATTCCTCGAGGGTGATGGCGGCGGGCACCTCGGTGGCGGCGTGCTTGCCGTTTTCCATGGCGGCAACGCATACGGGCACGTGCAGTTTGTGGGGCGTGGCCGTGTACACCAGGTCCAGGTCCTCTTCCGCGCACAGGCGTTCAAAATAGCGTTCACCCTGAGAATAGCCCGTGGGCCGGGGATGTCCCGCCGCTTCCACCGTGTCCTGGGCCCGGGTCACTTTTTCCTCCACAATATCACAGACCGCCTTGATTTCCACCCCCTCCAGTTTCAAAAGATTATTCAGGTGGTTGCTTCCCATGTTACCCACGCCGACAAAGCCTATGCGCACCCGTTCCATAGGCGGTGCGAAAAAAAACGGGGGCACTTCCTGTGTCGCGGCATCTTCCGCGGACGCCATTCCCAGTACTGACAGGCCGGCACCCGCCGCCAGGCCAAGCCGCACAAAATCCCGGCGGTTTAACGGTGCGGACGCGTCGCAAGCGTTGGACTCCATTGAAATCATAACCCGGTCTCCTTGTCTTCTTCCGTTGGTTCTGTTGCATGAACCGTCCTTATTTTCGTGGAAGTCCGAAAGATGGGTGTTGATGCGGACGGTCATGAGATTCAAAGGGCGGCTTGCCCGTTTTCACAGGTCAAGCCGCCCGTAACGTTCTGATAAAGCACTCAGGGCGCCTGTGGATAGGTGTCCGGCGTTATCCACACGCGGGTCGTGAAAATATGGTCGATACCGGAAAAGGGGCCCTTCATGCGCAACTGCATATACCCCGCGTTCCATCCGGACTCCGGCTCGCCAATGGTTGCGCTGTAAGAGCCGTCCAAGGATGCGGGGACGGATCTGCCCACCCATTTGTCGCCCAGTGTTTGCATGCGGAAGTCGCGGGACTGCGCCGTATTGGCATACCAGAAGTGCACCGACAGCGGCGTTTCACTGGCGGTAACCGTAATCGTCGTTGTCTCCTCATCATACGCTGCAGTAAAGGTGGGCAGTCTGGAATTGTTGGTCTGGGCAATGTAAAAAGCGCCGATGGCTTCCATCGTATCGTCCCCGAGGTCCGCCACTTCCAGCACACTGAAGTCCACGTTGGAGGCAAAATGCAGGTAGTTCACGCCGCTCAGGTCATCGACAAAGAATCTGCTCGTATCGGGGGGAAGATACTGGTCGCCTGTGGAATTTACCAGCAGCTTCGGTATCGTGAGCAGGGTTTTGTATTGATACGGGTCAATGATCTTTAACAACGATTCCCCTGCCGGCATATCGAGCCGGTTGAAAATGTCATAGTTGACGTAATCCCGCCAAGCCGACGAATAGCCTTCGTAGACGAATTTCTCGGAAGAATTCGGCGGATAGCCCGCGTAGACATTGGCGTGATGCTTCATCTGCGCGTCCAGGTTCAGGATATCAGCCGCCACCGGTATTATCGCGGACACCCGGCTGTCCACCGCTCCGGCAAGCCATGCGGTCCACCCTTGTTTTGCGACACCGGAAACGATGAAGTCCTCAATATCCTGCACGCGGCGGGGCTTGTCCGCCATGAAATCCTGCACCGTATCCATCGCCCGAACCGCGGCGCGAGTCATAGGCAGCAAGACCGGCCAGGCGGCATCACGATTACCCTCATCATAACCGCTGATATACTTGTCGAAACTGTAGGCCAGGAGTTTGTCATCAGAAAGGGGCAGCGTCTCGTCCAGAAAGTTGAGCGGCTGATTGGGCACGTTCGTCAGCAGGGAAACCACCGACCGGCTGCTTATCGCCAACGCGCCAAGCATGCCCAGCAACGAATTTTCTTCGTTGACGGCGAGCAGTTCCATGATGTCGGTGTCGCCCGTGATATAGAGCATGCCGGTGTTTTTATTGACGTTGAAGGGTTCCAGAACCAGCAGGGTATGCTGCCACAAGGTTTCTTCGACTTCCTGGGCGCCGCGCCATACGCCGGAATCCATCCGGATCAGGTATATTTTCGCTCCTCCTCCCGGCGTGTTGTAGTTGAAGGCCTGTTCCACTTCGTAGGCGTATTGGGGATCATGGGTGGATACGAAACGCGCCAGCACGCCTTCATCCCCGACAGGCAGCTCGGAATAGGTCTTAATATCCAAAGTAAGACTCGCCGCGTCCTCATATTGCAGGTTCGCGACAAACAGAAAGACCCGGTTGCTTGCGTTCATATCCACGCCCCCGAGCCCGATGATGCGTATGGTATCAGTGCGTCCGTCTTCGTCCGTGTCCATCAGGCTGTAATTGCGCGTTTCACCCGGCATGTCCGAGAATTCCACGCCGGCCTGCCCTTCACGGTAGACAGCCACCTTGGGAATATAACCATAATCCAACACCGACGTGTCGAGGAAGATATCAATGCTGGTCGTCATGGGATTCAAATCCAGAATCACCGCGCGGGCGGCCATGGGTTCAATATCGGCAAGGGCGTCGGTGTTTGCCGGCGACAGGATTTTTTCAGAAGCGGCTTCTTTAAACGCTTCTTCAACGATAAATTCTTCTTCAAACCTGTCCCTGTTGAAAGCAAAGGGCGGGCGGTTGGTGTCGCTGGGCCTCAAAACGGCATTCCAACCATTCAGGTACGCATAATCTTTCAGGAAAACCCAGTACAGATCCGCCAGCGACGTGAACGCACTTCCCGCATCCGAACGGATAGCCCGGTCGAGCGCCTTGTAGACCGCGACCCGCGCTTCCGCGTAATTGATGGGCCGGGTATACAACGACCCCGCTTCCCGAAGAGCGGCGTTCATTCCCGCCAGACAACGGGTTATCATCGCCAGCGGGTCATCCACATAATCCGTGCCATCGAGCCACGCCAGCAGCTCATGCCCGGCATAACTGTAGCCCGGAACGTGCCGACTGTACGGGAATAGCGCCGGCAATGAAAGTTTACCGTACTCGTTCGCGCCAAAGCCGCGTCCCGGATAATCCAGAGAGCGCCGTCCGAAATAAAGCGCGGTGCCGTCCAGCAGGCCCTGAAGGAAGGAAATCGGTTTAACCCCGCCCAAAGCGGTCTGATCGGCGGGAATGGGCAGTCCGAGCGCCGTATTGCCCGTGGTGGTAAAAGAGGGGATAACGTACCCGGGATATACGGACTGGATAAGGGCTTCATTGAAAGCGGACTGGGGATAAAAGCGCTCCATGAAATCCAAATCGTTTTTATTGGCGGTCACGCGGCGCACGTTGCGTATCGTTATCGCCGCCAACTGCACGGGATCCAGAACCAAATGGCCGAAGAACGTGTCGTAATAAGGCACGTCTGTCGCACGTTCAAAATCGTAATCATATTTCGGATGCATGTTGAACAGGGTCAGCGTGAACGCACCGTCCCGGCCCACCAGCGTGGGAACGGGCATGCCAAAGCCGGCAAGCGTCACTTGCGCCTCACTCATGTAGCCCGTGAACTTCCGCATGGATTGCTCCACATCAAGAGCGGAAAATGAGCGGCGCCGGAAGGAGTCTTCACTGTCCATGGACCCGCGGTACAAGGCTGTAAGGGCCTGTTCCGCTTCATTGCCGGCATACACAATAAAGTCGTTGGTCCAGTTCGGGGCGACTGTGTCCTTCATGTCGCCCTTCACCGTCACACGGGTCACTTTCAATTCCGCGCTGCGCACCACCACATAATCGGCCCGTTGCGGCAGACGCAGGATCGAAGCGGTAAATTTCTGATTGGCAACGGTTCCGGGAACCGGCAGAACACGTTTGTCATCAAGCCGCACAAACAACTGTGCATTATTGAGAGGGATGCCGGAATTCGGAAGCGGGTTCGAAAGTTCAAGCGAAATGGTGGCGGCCTCAGGGACGCCGTTATCGTCATAAACAAACAAATCCGGGGAGGCCTGATTATGCAGGATGGTAAAAACAGGAGAAATTGCCTCGGCAATACCGTAGGCTCCCAAGGCGATTGGAGCCGCTCCTTTTTGAACACTGAAGGCAATATCGTTGTCCAGGGATTCAGACAATTGGATTTCCACCCCCCCGGAGCGGAACAGGCCGGTATCATCCGGTTCCCCGAAGGTGTTGGAATCCTGAACGACAATGGCCCCTTCTTTTACAATACTGAAGTTGCCTTCCCCCGTGGTTATGCACAGCGTGACATCATAGGTTCCCGGCACCCGGTAGGTATGCTGAGGCGTTGGTGAATTGCCGACACCGCCATCACCAAAATCCCAGGACCAGGATTCTATCGTGCTGTCTCCCGGAATGGAGGCGTCCGCAAAAAGTACCTGCAGGGGCGCCGTTCCCTGGCTCGGACTGAAGGTAAATTGCGGTACAGGAGAGACAACGGTTCTTTCCGGACATCCCGCCAGTAACAGGGTAAGTGCAGTAAGTACAACGGCGTACTTAACCAAATGCGCCTTGGGCATAATTATAAACCTTTCTCCATCGCCAAACATCCGACCCACTGTCTAAATCCATCGCGGATGAAACGGTCTTCACACATTAAGTTAAAACGTACTTATTTTGCGATATTTTTACCGAAAAGTCAAGTATTTATCTCTTTCGAAAAAAAAGGATTACCCTGCTTGCTTACCAAACAGTACCATAACAGAATCTGTTTTCAGGCTTAAACCTAGTGCTATCCTACATTATGCCGAGGCCGGGCCGCAACCAGACCGTTATGAATCACGCTGCCCGTGGACCGTGCACAGCGTTTGATACAAGCGCATGGAACAGAAATTAGGGCCGCACATGGAGCAGAAGCCCTCCGGCGCCTGAGCGACTCCGGGCACCGCTTCATTGCGTAAACGCAGGGCCTTGTCCGGGTCGAGAGACAGCGCAATCTGGTCGGACCAGCGGAATTCGTAGCGTGCCTTGCTCAAGGCATCGTCCCGAATCCGTGCGCCAGGCAGGCCTTTGGCCAGGTCCGCGGCGTGGGCGGCCAGTTTATGGGCGACCACGCCCGTTCGCACGTCTTCCTTGTCGGGCAGGCCCAGATGCTCTTTCGGGGTTACATAACAAAGCATGGCGGCTCCGTTCCACCCTATCAGGGCCGCACCCAGGGCGGACGTGATGTGGTCATAACCGGCGGCGATATCCGTCGGCAGCGGTCCCAGCGTATAAAAGGGCGCGTCACAGCACCAATCGGCCTGTTTGTCCATGTTTTCCCGTATCAGGTCCAGGGGCACATGACCGGGCCCCTCATTCATCACCTGCACAAAATGGTCCCAGGCGCGCCGGGTAAGTTCTCCCTGGGTCTTCAATTCGGCGAACTGGGCCGCGTCATTCGCATCGTGCACGCACCCCGGTCGCAACCCGTCACCGATAGAAACCCCCACATCATAGGCGGCGAGTATCTCGCATATGTCATCCCAATGGGTATACAGGAAATTTTCCTTTCGGTGGGCAGTACACCAAGCCGCCATGATGGCGCCCCCCCGGCTGACGATGCCCGTCAGCCGGGGGGTGAGCAGGGAAAAATGGTCCTTGAGCGCAGCGGCATGCAAGGTGAAATAATCTACGCCTTGTTCCGCCTGCTCGATAAGGGTGTCGCGCACCAGGTCCCAGGTCAGGTCGACGGCATTCCCCCCGGCTTTTTCCAGGGCCTGGTACAAGGGAACGGAACCGATGGGCACCGGGGAATTCCGGATAATCCATTCGCGGGTGTCGTGAATATCCACGCCGGTACTGAGGTCCATAACCGTGTCAGCCCCCCAGCGCACGGCCCAGACCATTTTCTCCACTTCCTCGGCGATACTGCCCCGCAACGCCGAATTGCCTATATTGGCGTTTATTTTGACGGCAAAGTTGCGCCCGATAATCATGGGTTCCGCTTCGGGGTGGTTGATATTCGCCGGGATTATGGCGCGCCCTTCGGTGATTTCGCGGCGCACCATTTCCGGCGTAATTGTTTCCCGGAAAAGGGGTTCAGGGGCGCCCGGGCGGCGGGAACCTTCCAAAACCGACTCCGCGCACGCCCGTTCCCGTATCGAGACATATTCCATTTCTTCGGTAATAATACCTTGCCGGGCGTAGTACAGTTGCGTCAGATGCCTGCCGGACCGGCATCGCAATACCGTCCGGGCCGCTGGAAACGCGGCGGAACCCGCAACCCGGGGTACCCGTACCGGCGTAACATCACCCCGCCGTTCAATCCAGGGGGCGCGCAGGGCCGGTAATCCCCGGTCCAGACAGACCTCCACCTCCGGGTCGGTATAAGGCCCTGAGGTGTCGTAGACGAGTACGGGGGGATTTTCGGCAAGGACAGTACCCTTGGCATCCACCGTGGGATGCTGCCGCACTTCACGCAAGGCCACGCGCAAATCCGCTTTCGACCCTGTCACATAAATTTTTCGGGATTGGAGGAAAGGTTCCCGGAGGGGGGCAAACGGAGGCCCTGAATCCGGAGTGCTTGGGGTGCCTGATGATTCTGGCATGTGTTATTCTCCTGGCGCTCCCTGCGTGGAGGGCCGGTGCAATCATTTCACTACAGATTATATAGTGCCGAATACTTGGATTCCAGATATTCCAGAAAGGCATCGGTATCCGGTTCCTTGCCGGTCGCGTCCCGCAGAATTTCAACGGCGGTTTCGCGACGCCCGACCCGGTGCACATGTTCCCGCAGCCAGCAAAGACACGGACCGAAAACCCCTTCATTCACCTGATCCCACAAGTCAGGGATGGCCGCCTCCATTGTGGCAAGCAACTGGGCAGAATAGAGATTACCAAGGGCATATGTTGGAAAATATCCGAATGAGCCATGAGACCAGTGTATATCCTGCAGGCAGCCCGAAGCGTCATCGGGGACTTCCAGGCCAAGATACTGCCTTACTTTTTCATTCCACGCGCCGGGCACGTCCGCCGCTTCCAACCGGCCTTCAATCAAGGCTGTCTCCAATTCAAAACGCAGGATGACATGCAGGTTATAGGTGCATTCGTCCGCTTCCACCCGGATCAGCGAGGTTCTGACCCGATTGGCCTCCCGGAACAGGTCCTCCGCCCCGACCCGGTCCAATTGTCCCGGATACTGTTTTCTAAGGTAAGGCAGGTAATGGTTCCAGAATGGCAGGCTTCTGCCGATCATATTTTCCCAGAGGCGGGACTGGGATTCGTGCATGCCCAGCGATGGCGCCGAGGCCAACACCGTCCCTTCGTCCTCTTCCCGATAGCCCTGCTCATACAGGGCGTGCCCGCCCTCGTGAATGGAACTGAACAGGGCGGAAAAGAAGTCCTCTTCCGTGAGGCGCGTCGTAATCCGCACATCATGAATGGAAAAATTTGTGGTGAACGGGTGGGCGGACCGGTCCTGACGCCCGGCATTGAAATCAAAGCCCATGTCCCGCAGCACCTGCTCGGTAAATTCCCATTGGCGCGCGGTGTCCCAGCGTTGTCCCAGCCAGCCGGGTTCCCCAACCGCAGCCGCGGATTCGCTGATGCGCGCCGCCAAGGCGCTCTGCCGCCGGGCAAGCAGATCAAATATGGGCTTCAACTGCGCCGACGTCATACCCCGCTCATAGTCTTCGAGCAGAGCATCATAGGGGGTGTCGATATACCCCAGAAGCGCCGCCTTCTCCCGGTTAAGCACGACCAGCGCCTCGAGGTGCGGCAGAAACGCCAAAAAGTCCGAGAGGCGCCGCGCGTCAAGCCACGCCTGGTAGGCGGCGCTCCGCGCCTCGGAAAACCGGCGCACAAAGGTCTCGGGAATCCGGACCGCCCGGTTGTAATCATAGGCGATTTCATCCAACAGCGCCTGCCGGTCCGGGCCGAGGTGGTCCCGCGCCGCCAGGGCGTCATTGATAAGGTTCCCCGTTTCTGAGGCGGCAAAAAGCGCGTGGGCATGGGCGTTCAGCGTCGCCAATTGCCTGCCCCGCGCGGGAGCGCCTGCAGGGGGCATGTTTACCTCCTGGTCCCAGTCAAGCACGGCCGATGCGGCGCGAAGATGGCCGACATCGAGCATGCGCAGGTGCAATGTTTCAAACGCGTGGGCTGGATTCATGGAATCTCCTGTCTTGATGCCCGCTGCATTCAGGGATCAAGTTAAGCGGTGTAACGGTAACACGTTCCGGAATGTATAATCTATAAAAAAGGGAACGCCCCGGGTTAAAGGTTTACCCCGATGATTTTTGCGGATACCATAGCGCAGTACATCACCGATTTCGCGTCCAATCTGCTCGAGGCCGCCGCGAGTGTCACCGCATCGGTCGTGAACGCCCTGGCTGCCTTGTTTGGCGGCGCGTCCGGCCCGGAGGCCCCATAAATCCACCTGCTCTGTCACTGCGGGCATAGAGCGCCCGCAGTCTCTATCCGCGCGCCTTGCTTGTAGAAGGCGCGCTTTTATTCGCTTCCACGCGAACCGGTCAGGGAAGCGCCTTTAACAGAATATCAGCCATGTGTCGGCTCAAGGCCGCCGGGTCGGGCGCCTGTCCCCCTTCCGCGAGCAGCGCCTGCCCGTACAGGAGTTCGGCGTAGGGTTTCAGGGCTTCGTTTGCCGTGTTGCCGCTATGGAACGCGTTCAGCTTTTCCAGCAGCGGATGCCCGGCGTTCAGTTCGAGGATACGCTTTATCGCCGGCGTTTCCTGGCCCATCATGCGCATCATCTTTTCCATCTGTGGGGAAATATCCTGGGCATCAATCACCAGGCAGGCGGGCGAAGCGGTCAACCGCCCGGAAAGGCGCACCTCCTTTACGCGGTCTTCCAGAACCGCTTGCAGCGCCTCAATCAGGGGGCGGTACGTTTTGGTTTGTTCTTCGCGCGCTTTTTGGTTCGCTTCCTTCTCGCTATCCGACCCGAGTTCAACGCTGCCTCGGCCCACGGCCTGCAGCTTCTTGTCTTGGTACGCAGAGACGGACGGGGCCCATAGCTCGTCCACCGGGTCGCTGAGCAGCAGCACCTCGTAGCCCTTTTCGCGGAAGGCCTCAAGATGGGGTGATGCCTGCAAGGCCGCGCGCGATTCCCCGGTAAGATAATAGATGCAGTCCTGGTCGGATTTCATGCGCGAGACATAGGTTTCAAAAGACACGGGCGTGTCGCCCGACTCCGTGGTGTCGAACAGCATCAGGTCGGTCAGCGCTTCCCGGTTTTCAAAATCCATCAACAACCCTTCTTTAAAGACGGTGCCGAACTCTTTCCAGAAGCCCCGATATTTTTCCTGTTCCGTATCGCGCATGGCTTTTAACGTCGCCAGAATTTTGCCCACAATACCCTTGCTCATGCGCTGTACCTGGCGGTTTTCCTGAAGCAGTTCCCGGGAGATATTCAGGGGCAGGTCCTCCGAATCCACCACGCCCCGGACGAACCGCAGATAATCGGGCAGCAACTCCCTGCAATCGTCCATGATGAAAATGCGCTTGATATACAAGTGCAGGCCGTGCTTGCGCGCTTCCAGCGGCATCATAAGGTCGAAGGGCGCTTTTTCCGGGACGTAAAGCAGCAGCCGGTATTCCAGGGTACCTTCCATCTTGGCCTGGATGCGCGTCAGGGGGTCGCTCCAGTCGTGGGAAATGTGCTTGTAAAATTCGTTGTACTCCTCTTCTGAGACCTCCTCCTTGTCGCGTAACCAAAGCGCCTTCATGGAGTTGAGCCGCTCTTCTTTCACGACCGTCTTCTCTTCCGCACCAGGCACCGGGTTGCCTTCCTCGTCCCGTTCCACCTCGGTGCGTTCCACGGTCAGAAAGATGGGATAGGAAACAAAATCGCTGTAGTGTTTTACGATACGCCGAATTTCCCATTCCTGGGTATAGTCCTTCAAACCGTCCTCTTCATCCGCCGCTTTCAAATAAAGTATGACCGAGGTGCCCGCCGTTTCGCGTTCAGCATCGCTCAGGGCATATTTGCCATCCCCGGCACTTTCCCAAAGCGTCGCGGCGTCTTCTCCTGCACGCCGGGTCACTATTTGCACCCGGTCGGCTACCATGAACGTGGAATAAAAGCCGACGCCAAACTGGCCGATGAGTTCCGGCAGCCCCGCCGCGTCTTTGGACTCCCGCATTGCCTTTAAAAATTCCTGGGCCCCGGACCTGGCGATAGTGCCTATAAACTCCCTGAGATCCTCGCGGCTCATGCCGATACCGTTATCAGAAACCGTCAGGATGCGTTCCTTGCGGTCGACGGTAATATGGACCGCTTGTTCTTCCGCGGAGGATAATTCCGGGTGCTTCACCGATTCGAAGCGGCGTTTGTCCAAGGCATCGGAACTGTTCGAAATCAGTTCCCGGAGAAAAATGTCCTTGTTGGAATAGACGGAGTGGATCATTAACTCCAGCACCTGCCTCGCTTCAGTCTTGAATTTGTAGGTTTCTTTCGTCTTGTTCATGAATCGTTTCCTCCTCGTGCCCCGGCATACCGGGGGTAGACACATGTGTTTACAAGTGAATGCCTGGGTACAAGTCCATGCATCTCAGCTGGCGACGTAAGCGTCTATGCTTTCGCGCAGCGTTTTATAAATCCAGGCCCGCTTGGCGTCATCCGTTTCCAGCAGGGTCACGCGGAAACCGGCATGGGCGCATTGGAACCCGGTCAGCGGCACCACGACGATCCCGGTCGCCCCCATCAGGTAATACACGAAACGCTTGTCCGGACTGACATTGCGCACCAGGGTTTCGATGCGTTCGCGGACCGCCCGGTTCTCAATGGGAAGCGTTTGGCGATCGTTCAGGACATTATCCTTGAACATGACGGTCAGATAGAAGGCGCCGCCGGGCTTGTTCACGATAACCGAATCGCATCCCTCAAAGACACAGACCGCTTCATCCGCACGCTTGCTGAACATCAGGGCCCGTTCCATCAGGTGTTGCTGGTAGCGGCCGTTGCCGCATACCAGGGGCAGCGACAACTGGGGCAGCGTCGTGGAGCAGACCTCCAGCCGTTTGGCCGCCAGCAGGCTGTTGATGTACGTGTCGAAATTCTCATCCCGTGCCCGGTTCAAAATCTCTATCCAGCCGCACCGCGCGCCGGGCCACGGGTATTCCTTGCTGATGCCGCGCATGGCTATGGCCGGAACATCTTGAATCCACTGGCTCATGTGCAGCCGGGGATGACCGGGATAGGTGATGTGGGCGTAAATTTCGTCCGCAATGATGAAAAGATCATGCTCCTGCGCAATGGCGACGATCTCGTCCAGTATCTCCCGGGGATACACCGCGCCGGTGGGATTGTCGGGACTCAACAAGAGTATCCCCGCAATGGAATCGTTGTATTTGACGTTGTTCCGGATGTCTTCCACGTTGGGCAGCCACCCGTTGTAAGGGTCCAGATCATAAGTCACATGGTTATACCCCGAATGGGCGGCTTCGGCGGAAGAATGGGTGCTGTACGCGGGAGACGGGCCGAGCACACGCGCTTCCCGCTTAAGAAACCCGTATACCCGGGCTACGGCGTCACCAATGCCGTTGAAAAAAATGATATCCTCGGGGGTGATTTTTATGCCGTCTTTGCGGATGTTCACCTCGTCCGCCAGAAACGCGCGGGTTTCAAGCACGCCGGCCGTATCGCAATACCGGAAGGAAGTCGGCTGCTCGAGCAATTCATGAAGAATATCACGTATCCACGGGGCGAGTACCTCACCCTTTTCCACCGGGTCGCCAATATTCTCCCAGGTTATCGTCTGTCCGAGGGACCGGATTTCCCGGGCAACGACGACAATTTCCCGAATCTCATATTTAAGGTTGGTTGCACCTTCATGTACTATGCTGCGTCTCATAACTGAAAAATACCTTCAATCATTTAGGTTGATCTTTTGAAACATTTTATGGCCCGGGAAAGGATGACACCTCTTACCCTCTTATAAATAGCATATAATAAGAACACGGCCACGCTGGGAAGGAGACTACGTTTGCAGCCTGTTTATATGATAGGCTTTTTACACCGAGTATTTCAATCGCTGGCGAAACCGTTCAGGAAACTCAATCTCATGGATGAAAACAACAAGGACTTCCCGGAGATAGTTACGGGCGCCGCCCTTGTCTATGCCTTCTTTGTTCTCCTTGTAGGCGGTTTGTTTACCCTGATGCTTCTTTTCGGTGAACCCGTGGCACAAGGCTAACAACACCCGCAACCCGCCGGGAAGGTCAATAGCCTCATAACTTGTCGTTCTTGCGTCCTTCAAGTCTTTCAGGTCTCCGGCGTCCTTTCGCGCAAACCCGCGCACGATTGGAATTCATGCAAGCGCGGAAATACAATACAAATTCAAACCCTCGGGAGAACATCATGTGGATTTTCAGTACTATCGCTTCAAAACGCGCCGTTGTCACGCTTATCCTCGGTCTGGCGCTGGCCGGCGCCGGTATGTGCCTTGCCGGGGACACAACACCGGTAAACATTAAAAAACTGGGCACCATCGACATAGACCTGGTTGAAACAACGCCCGTCGTCTTCAACAACAAGGTGTACCGTTTCGAATATGTCCGGCAGAATTACTGGAACAACAAGACCGGCGATTCCTACTTCCGGTTCATAGACCACGAAACCGGGAAAGCCACGAATTCCTTCGCCAGGGGGTATCACCTGGGCAGTGCCGCGGTGGACGGCAGCCAGGTCATTGTGACCGCAGTAAATATCTGGGACGGGGACAAAATTGATGTTTTTGTTTCCCGCGACTTGAAAAATTGGGAATCCTGGAACGCCCTGACCCTGCCCGGTTACGGCATGTTTAACACCTCTTTGTGCAAAGCCGGGGAGGACTATGTGCTCATGTTCGAAGTGGGCAAGCCGCCGGAAATCGCCGGCTCTCCCTTTACCGCACGGTTCGCCAAATCGAACGACTTAAAGACATGGACGCTGACCCCACCCGAATGCACCTACGACAAGAGCCGATACACCGCGCCCCACTGCCTGCGCTATTTCGAAGGGCACTACTACAACTTCTTCCTTGAGGCGGTCAAAGACGGTTATGAGCAATATGTGGTCCGTTCCAAAGACCTTATTCACTGGGAGCCCAGCCCGCTGAATCCCGTCCTGAAGGCCTCGGACGAGGATAAACTCATCCATAACCCCAACCTCACCCCGGAACAGCGCAAACGGGTCGCCGAAGCCAAAAACATCAATAACTCCGATTTCGACTATTGTGAATTTCAGGGCGCACTCGTCATCAACTATTCCTGGGGCAACCAGCAGGGGGTGGAGCATCTCGCCGAGGCGCGGTACGAAGGGACGGAAGCGGCGTTTTTAAAGGCCTTGTTCCCGTGACCCGGGCGGATAATGCGTAAAAAACAATCGCCCTTCGAGAGGTAATCCAGGAAACAAAACTTGGTTGCTGGAAATATTTCCAATCTGACGGACTTAAAGACGCAATTCGGGCAGGAGGGTCCCTTACGTCCTTTTAGTCGTTTTTGTCCCTTGTTTTAACACGCTTTCCCAACACCAATCATTCTCACCCGCTTAGAAAAGCGCCTCCCGCAAGAAACGCAGCACATAAGGCCCCAGAACCAGGCCCCCGATAACCGCCGAACCGATGGCGGCAATAAGCACGGCACCCGCAGCCACATCCTTCGCCTGTTTTACCAGCGGATGGAATTCCGGGGAAGCCACATCGGCCAACAATTCTAAAGCGGTATTGAGCGCCTCCGCCGTCCACACCGCCATCACCGCCAGCACAAGGCAGCACCATTCCCAGTCGGACAGCCCGAAAAATGCGCCCAGCACTGCAATCGCGGCGGTAGCCATCGCATGAATCCAGGCATTATGCTGGGTCTTCAGCATAGTCCACACCCCTGCAAAGGCATATTTGAAACTGCGTATGCGCCCCCTGATTGCAAAAGGGGAAGGGTTTTTAGGGAATTCAGGCACTACGTTATTCATTCCAGAAGTGTATGCCATTGTAAATGCCAGATCAACTTTTTCCATCTTCGTTTTTTCCCCAGTTCTTCGCCCCCGTTCCACCCACATACTCTTAAGCACCCGTTTTGCACGCACTAAAATCACTTTTGAATTAAAGATGGATTCCTCCCCGTTTACACAGAACTGTTTACTCCGTTTTGAGTATTTCAGGAACATTTCATGGTTTCAAGATAAGTCATGGGTATGGCCACGTGTCGTAGGTTGTACTTGGGGAGACACATCTCCGCGAAGTTTCCTTTTCGTTCCCGCCTCAACTTGGGAACAAGAAAAAGATTATGCTTGGATGGACTATGCGAACGAGAGCAAAACACGGTCGCGCGGGTGCACCATAAAAAAAACCTTGCACGCGTATACGTACAAGGTTGGAATTGTTAGGTGGAGATGCCGGAAGGGGGCGTCCGACATCTCCGGTGAGGTGTTTTGGCTCTGAGGGGGAACAGAGCGTTGCAGAGAAAAACGTATGAGTACTGAAGGTGGAGATGCCGGAAGGGGGCGTCCGGCATCTCCGGTGAGGTGTTTTGGCTCTGAGGGGGAACAGAGCGTTGCAGAGAAAAACGTATGAGTACTGTAAGGTGGAGATGCCGGAAGGGGGC
>Ga0116149_1002606_pt1 | contig 19565 bp, 13 predicted proteins | sample AD_UKC057_MetaG_FD_89787 | JGI IMG/M metagenome (GOLD analysis project Ga0116149, IMG submission 89787) | Active sludge microbial communities of municipal wastewater-treating anaerobic digesters from USA - AD_UKC057_MetaG | ecosystem: Engineered > Bioreactor > Anaerobic > Digestate | place: USA... | reverse complement strand
GCAGGCAGTTCGTTGCGGCTGCCGACGGGTGGAATGGGCTGCGGCGCCAGTTTGACCGCGGCGGCCTGATAGAGGGCATCGACCAGCTTGCGGGTGGGCAGAATGGCCCCGAAAAGGTCGGCCGCCCTCTGCGCGGTAGAGGGCGTCATCGGCATGCGGACAAAATCGGCATCCGAACCGATCGCCAGATAATCGGGCAATGCGGCAAACACGACCTGGTGGGAATCCCCGGCCGCATCGGCCCATTTTTTTTCAAGCAGGACCGGGCGGCGCAGGAAATCGGGGAGGTTGCCCGAGTACAGTTCCTGCCAGATCGCCTCCTCGCGGGCCTCCACAGAGAGAGAGTCTACCCGCGCGATAAATTGCGATCCCGTCAGGGCATCCACTGCACGCGCGGGCAGGGCCAGGACGGGCAGGAGCTGACTGCCCGAACCGATCCATTGTTGGTAGGCCGGCTCGCTCCAGTACCGGTATCCCCGATTTTCAAATTCAGTTCCGGCCAGGACGGCATGGATCAGGCCGTTGCGCGCCACCTGCTGGGTATGCCAGATCCCGCGGTGCGGATTCTCCTTCAGAAAGAAGCGGATGCGCCCGGCCAGGCCGGTCCAGCGCTGAAAGGCCGTATCCCGCTGGGCAGTGAATGAATAGTATCGGGCCAGGTCGCGGAGCATGCGGCCGCCACGATGCCAGGTGCCGCCGCTGTCAGAGACCACACGGCGGCCATTGAGAAGGGCGAGGCTGTCGTTGTAGGCGAAGAGGGCCAGCACGCGGCCTGGGTCTCCTCCCAGCCAGCGCGCCAGCGGCAGGGCGCAGCGGCTCTCGTAGCCGTAATTGCTGTCGAGAAAAGCGATACGCTCCACATACACGGGAATTTCAGCGTGCTGGTCGAGGAAACTGAAGATGAAGCGGCCGCCGCCGCTGTGGCCGGTGAGCATGATGCCTGGATCGCGGGACTCGAAAATCTGCCGCAGGCTGTTGACCAGGCTGACAATCTGCGTCCCGTGATCAGCGGGATGTGCTGTTTTCCACGCCGGCCAGCTCCGCTGCCTGGTCTGCAGCAGCACAAGGACCGGGGTATACGGCAGATCAAGGCTGCGTAAAAAACGGATCTGGGCGCCGGCATGCTGAATGTCGTAGTGCCAGTCGTCGCCGGGCTCGAGCCGCTTGCCGAAGGTCTGGTCGAGGGTGTTGCCGTTCGGCAGGGCATAAAGGACGAGCAGCAGCGGTTTGCCGGAGGCCAACGGGACCGGGGCGTTGATGTGGACAAAAATATCCTTCCCGAATTCAAAGCTGAAGATCTGCTCGCCATCGGCGCGGCCGGGCTGAAAACAGGGCCAGAGGGATAGTGCGGCCGGAACAGTGCCGCTCCCGCCGGCGAAGCCGTCGGGCTGTACAAAAGGCTGGAGGCGCACGCTCTCTGCAGGAGCATTCACCTCCCCGGCGCCCGCCCGGCCGGCGATGAGGCCGGCCAGGAGCAGGGCAAGTAGTACTGCTCTACTTAAATGCATAGTATCCGCTTTTATTTTTTCGTCATCCTGAGTACCGGCCGGCTGCACTCCTGGAGCCCTCCGGCCGGAAGGCCTGTTGAGAAAATATACTAAAAATTTCTTGCTTTTAGGACCGGATTTGGGTAAAATTGCGGAAATCTGTTGACCAATGAAAAACCGCGCAAAGGAGAATGGATGGCCAAAACCAATGAGAGATGGGGTTCGCGGGTAGGACTTATTCTGGCCATGGCCGGCAATGCGGTCGGCCTCGGCAACTTTCTCCGCTTCCCGGCCCAGGCGGTGCAGAACGGCGGCGGCGCCTTCATCATTCCCTACCTGGTCTCATTCCTGCTCATGGGGATTCCGCTCCTGTGGATCGAATGGGCAGTCGGCCGTTTCGGCGGCCAGTTCGGCCATCACTCCGCCCCGGGGATGATGGAAAGGATCGGCAAATCCTGGTGGTGGAAGTATGTCGGGGTTTTCGGCATCTTTACCAATCTCGCAGTGGCGGCCTATTATGCCTATATCGAATCCTGGACTCTGGGCTACGTCTGGTACTCGCTGACCGGCGCTTTCGCTGGGCAGAGCGCGGAGCAGGTTTCGCACTTTTTCAGCGCCTATCTCAACCTCGGCAGCGGTCATTTTCTGAATATATCCGGCCCCGCCATCCTCTTTTTTCTGATCACGATTTCCATCAATATCTACATCCTCTCGCGCGGCCTGGCAAAAGGGGTGGAGATCGCCAGTAAAATCGGCATGCCCCTGCTGCTCCTCTTCGGCGCCTTTCTGGCGGTGCGCGCCCTCACGCTCAATGCCGGTGAGGCCGGGGCGGTCAACAACGCCCTCGAAGGGCTCAATTTCCTCTGGCAACCGCAGTTTGACTCGCTCACCAATCCCAAGATCTGGCTGGCTGCGGCGGGACAAATCTTTTTCACCCTCTCGGTCGGGATGGGCACGATCCAGTGCTACGCCGCCTATCTGCGCGAAAACGACGACATCGCCCTCAACGCTGCCTCGGCCGGCTGGATGAATGAATTCATCGAAGTGATCCTCGGTGGTTCTGTGATCATCCCCATCGCCGTCGCGTACCTCGGCCTGCCCTGGATCCAGGCCAACGTCGGCTTTGAGATGGGTTTCCGCACCATGCCGACTCTCTTCCAGAACTGGGGTCCGCTGCTGGCCGCCATGGCGGGGATGGCCTGGTTCGGGCTCCTCTTCTTCGCCGGCATCACCAGTTCCCTGGCCATGGGGCAGCCGGTGATGGCTTTTCTCCAGGACGAGTTCAATCTGAGCCGCAAACGCTCCGCCCTGACCCTCGGCGGCATCCTGCTCATGCTCTCGGCCCCCTGCCTTCTTCTCTACGAGATGGGGGCTTTCGGGGAGTATGATTACTGGGCCGGCACCTTCTCCCTCGTCGCCTTCGCCCTCATCGAATCGATCGCTTTCGCCTGGGTCTTCGGCATCGACAAGGGCTGGGAGGAGATCACCCGCGGGGCGGATATCAAGGTGCCGCACTTTTTCAAATATGTCATAAAATATGTGACGCCGCTCTTCCTGCTCGCGGTCTTTGTGGGCTCGCTTTTCAAACCCGTGGACGGCAACTGGGCGGCCGCTTTTTCCCGGCTTTTCTCCGGCCGGGGTTATCCCTTCGCCGCCGACAGCGTCATCGGCACGATCCTCAACGTCGGCATCACCGAAAAACGCTGGTTCATCGACGGCATGCCGACACAGATTTTCATTCTCAATATGACCCGGCTGCTGCTGCTGTCGACCTTCATCGGCATCGGCGTGGCTGTTTATGCCGCATGGCGCAAGAAAGGGGCGAAAGCATGAGCACAAGCGCCTGGATCATGATGCTGACCACCTGGGCCATTGTGGCCTATTTCTGCATCCACTTTTTCATCAAGGTCGCGCGCGCTCCCAAACAGGCCAAACGCTCTGTCAAGGATGCCTGAGCGGGGAGTGCTGTCCCCTCTCTCCGGAGGGGACAGCGTCAGCGCAGCTCTATTCCGCCGCGCAGCCGGATGTCGGCCGAGGAGGCGCCGATCATGACCTCGATCCAGCCCGGCTCAACCACCCGCTGAAGAGTCGCATCAGGCTCCTGCAGATCTCTTTTACCCAGCGCTATGACGACCTGCCGGCGCTCGCCCGGCTGGAGATGAATCCGCCTGAACTGTTTCAGCGCCATGAGCGGCCGCGCCAGAGAAGAGCGCGGCCGCCGCGTATAGAGCTGCACCACCTCGTCGCCGCTGCGGGCGCCGCTGTTGCGCACCTCGAGCCGGACCACGAGAGAATCTTGCGCCGGAGAGTCCAGTTCAAGAGCGCTGTAGGAGAAGCGGGTGTAGCTCAGGCCATGGCCGAAGGGGAAGAGGGGCTCGCCCGAGAGATCGTGGTAATAGTCGAGCCGCCCGGTAGGCTTGTGATGATAGACCAGGGGCAGCTGACCTTCGGCCAGGGGCCAGGTGACTGGCAGCCGGCCGGCGGGATTATACTCTCCGAAGAGCATTTCGGCGACGGCATGGCCGCCCTCCTCACCGGGATACCAGAGCGCCGCCACCGCATCCACTTCATCGAGCCATGCATTCATGGTCACGGCGCTGCCGCCGGTGATGAGCACGACGACCGGTACACCTGCGGCGGCCACCGCCCGGATCAGTTCTTCCTGCCTGCCCGGCAGGCGCAGGAAGGCGCGGTCAAGCCCTTCTCCCTCGACGATACCGGCGCAGATCACCGCCGCATCGCTTTGCCGGGCGGCCTCAACCGCCTCCGCAATCTTTTCTTCCGCCCCCTTCTCCACTCCATAATCCCAGAGCAGTTTGATCCGCCCGCCGCCGCTCCGTTCGCAGAATTCAACCCGCAGGGGATAGGAGAGGTTTTTGCGCACGTTCCATGTCGCCATAATCCGGCGGCTGGAGCCTTTGTCCCACTGGTCGATTACCAGCGAGTCACCGATGTAGAGGCGAAAGCCGTCATTGCCCTCGAGGCCGATGCGGAGAGGGCCGTCGGCCGGAGCGGTCAGTTCGCCCGTCCATGCGGCGCTGAACCACTCTTTCTGCATACCCGGATGGGGCGCAAAAAGGTTCCAGTTGAAATCGATCTGCGCGTCGAAGCGCTCAAAGAGCGGCGCGCCGGCGAAATCGGGATTGGCCCAGTAGCGGCCAACCAGGCCGGCCAACCCGCCGCCGGCCTCGAGCGCCGGAGAGCGCGGGGCACCGCGCCAAGAAGACTCGATCTTGCCGGTTGATCCGGAGCGGCGCAGCCAGCGCTCCGGGATGACCGCCACCTCCGCCTCTTCCCTGCTGCAGCCCCGGACATAACGTACCCGCACAAGTTCCCCGGCCCGGGCGCGGATCCCTTCCAGGATCGAGACCGGCTGGTTGCCGGGACCGCTGTAGCCCCCGAGACGGGCCTCCGCCGCCTCCGGGCCGATGACCGCGATGGAGCCGATCGAGCGGGAAAACGGCAGGGTTTGCGCCCGATTTTTGAGCAGCACGATGCTCTCGCGCGCCGCCTGCCGCGCCAGCTCGCGGTGGCGGGCCTGCCCGTTGATGCGCCCCGCCTCGGCCGGATCGACGTAGGGATTTTCAAAGAGCCCCAGCTCGAATTTCGCCCGCAGCACACGGGCCACCGCCCGGTCGATGACCAGACTGTCGATGTACCCGCCCTGCAATGCCCGGTTGAAAAAGAGGTCAAAGTGATCAATGGTCGACTGAAAAAGGACATCGAGCCCGTTTTCAAAGGCCTCTTTCACCGAAGCCTCGTAATCGGCGCTGACACCGTGCAGATCGTTCATGCCGCCGACGGCTCCGGCATCGGAGATGACGAATCCGTTGAATCCCCACTCCCCTTTCAGCTTGCGGTTGAGCAGCGCAGCGTTGGCTGTGCAGGGGCGGCCGTCCAGGCTGTTGTAGGAGATCATCAGTGAACGGGAGCCGCCCGCGCCAACGCAGGCGGCGAAAGGCGGCAGATAGAGCTCCTCCAGCAGCCGTTCGCTGTGATGGATCGGATAGCTGTCGCGGCCGCCCTCCCCGTGGTTGGCGACGAAATGTTTGGGGGTGGTGATGATGCCGGCCGCTTCGAATTCGCGCACAAAGGCGACGCCCATCACCGAGGAGAGCAGGGGATCCTCGCCGTAGCTCTCCTCGACACGGCCCCAGCGCACATCGGTGGCGACATTGACCACCGGCGACAGCACCTGGCGGATCCCGCGCGAGCGGCACTCCCGCGCGATGGCGGCGGCAGCGCTCGCCATCAGCTCCGGATCCCAGGTGGCGGCCAGCCCGATGGCCTGCGGAAAGGCGGTGGCGCCGTCGCGGACCAGACCGTGCAGCGCCTCATCGAAAGGGATGATCGGAATGCCGAGGCGGGTCTCCTCGACGAAAAAACGCTGGGCGGCGTTGATCTTTTCAGCCATGGCCGCCGCCGATCCCGAGGGGTCATAGTGGAGAATCTGCGCCGCGGCAGCTCCCCCGGCGGGGGCGGTGTTAAACTGCAAACCGAATATGCCCTTGTCGAGCTTAGCCTGGTCGCGCTCCATATCGCCCGGAGCCATGAAGAGCTGCCAGAGTTTCTCCTCGAGGGTCATGCGTCCCAGCAGATCCCGGAGGCGGACATCGACCGTCAGGGCCGGATCCCGGTAAGGGAGGCGGGCGCCCGCGGGGGCATCCGCCCGCGCGCCGGGGGAAAACGCGTACAGGAGCAGTGCAATAACCAGGGCCGTACAATTCAGCGTACGCAACACCATCTTTTCTCCTCAATCTCTCTGGTACGTGATGCGGACAAACCTGACCTCAAAGGGCGCAAAGCGGACGCTCTCCTGCCGTCCGAGAGGACGGCCAAGAGGATCACACAGGTCAAGCTGCCATGAACGATGGGATGGTGCGAGGGCCAGGGCAGCCGGCTGCCCTCCGGCCTCGCGCAGATGAAAGAGTACACCCTCCCCGCACGGCCTGGCGGAGACCAGCAGCAGTTCTCCGCTCCCTTCAGCCGCGAAAGGCCACAGTGAGCAGGGCTTTATATCGGAGCGGCCTGCGGAAGAGGCCGGCAGGACCCGCGAGACCAGAGGCACGCGTAGCCCCCAACCGAAGCGTGCCGCAGCGCTGCTGGAACCATCCTGACCCGAGGTGAGGGCGTAGGACCAGGCGATTTCTCCCTCCTGACTGGCGCAAAAGTTGGTGGTCCAGTAGTTGTTCAGCACCCATGAATAGATCTGCCCGCTCTCCGGGAGAGCGCCGCGCCGGTAGCGGCCGGTATTGATGCCGCCGAACTGCATAAGGGGAGACTCGCTGCTCGCCAGCACGATCTGGCCCTCCTTGGCGCGCAGGGCTGCGTAATTCTGCACCGTATTCCAGTCGTTGGCCGTCCCTTCGATCTGGTCGATGCCGGGCGAGACCACCCCGCCCTGGGCTTCGAAAAAGAGCCGGCCGCCGGGCAGGGCGAAGGGAAAAGCGACGTAAAGCCCCTCCGGTTCGTTCTCGGAAATTTTACGGCCGCTGAAGTGCAGCTCGATCCGTTTGACCTCCTTGAAAAAACGCAGCTCGCAGCGCAGTCGCGTAAAGCCCGTACCGCTGCCGCTGACGTAAAAGCTCTGCCAGATCGGGCCGTCGATGCCCGGTTCGAGGTGTATCTGCTGCAGGGGCGTGCGGGTGAATTCGCCGAGGGTGAGCGCCTCCATGGCGCGACGGTCGTGGAGGCGTTCATAAATCACCTCGCCCAGCTGATGGCGCCGCTGCGGATCGAGCAGCTCACTGCCCAGTTCCTTGTCGATGAGGCTGCGCAATCCTCCCGCGGCCTCATCCATTTCCGCGTGGTAATAGCGGTTTTCAAAAATGCCAGCGGCGGGCGCGAAGGGCGGGAGCGCCGTGCGCGGCCTTTCGTCGATTTCAATGCGCAGGGTCCGCCAGCCGAGGGGGGGCACCCTGTCGATCCAGACCGCCCAGTAGTTGCCCTCGGGACGGCTGCCGGCCAGCTGTGCGGCTACCTCAAGCCCCTCCTCGTCCAGCAGACGAAAGGCTTTCTCCTTTGGCAGAATCTGGTTATCGATGTAGACGGTGTGGAGCCCCGAGCGCTCCCAGTTGAGGGTGTTATAGACGACCAGAGACGGCACCCGGGCCGGGGCAGCAATGCTCTGGAGAAAGCCGAGAGCCGACTCGCGCAGCAGCCGCGACTGCATGGCGCCGCTCCAGACCCAGGAGGCTTTTTCAGCCCACTGCTCGCGGCTGTTGGCGGCGAGGGGATCGGAGATGCTCTCGGCGGCCCCCATGGTGTGCTCATGCCAGAAGTTGAGCGGATCCATCACCGCCGCGATGCGGCCGGGCACGGAGGGCGGCAGTTCGATGCCCGCCAGCCGGGCGATGGCGAAGAGCCCCTGGTTGGCGATCATCCCGGCCTGAGCCTCGCGGCCGGCAGCGGTCTCGCGCTGGGCCGATCCGAAACCGTCGGTCCACCAATCCGGCCAGGCGGCGCGCAGCACGGGCAGGGATTCGCCGCCGCTGGCGGCCAGATGGTCGAGAAATTCGCGGGCCGTGGCGCTGCGCAGCCGCGGCCAGAGATACTTTGCATTCCAGGAGGCGATCACCTCCGAGGCCAGGGTCGAGGGGGGCGAATTGTCGGTAAAGTAGCCGCTGAACTGCAGCGAGAGCGCGTCATGCGGATAGCCCTTCTCCTCGAGGCCGCGCAGATAGATCGTGAGTGAATCGACAAAAGTCTCTTCGCTCCCCGAGAGCATGCCGAGCATGTTGCCAGTCATATAGTGATCAGCCCGGAAGCCGAGCACGCGCTTTCCCGCCGGCGACTCCCACCGGAAGGCGGTCGGAACGGTAAAGGGTTTGAGGGCGCGATGGTCATTGATGCCCGAGGTGACGTAGCGGATGCCGAGTGCGCTGAAATAGTCAACCAGGCACCAGGCGAAGCCGTTGACATCGTTCTGCATGGCCGTGCAGACCGGCAGGCCCATTTCCTGGAACTGCCGCAGCGGCTCGAGCGAGTGGAGCAGAGCGTTCTCGTCGGGAAGCTCCGACCAGTTCAGGAGCTGGGCGGTCACCTCGATGCGCCCCTCCCGGACGCGGCGGATCAGCCGCTCGATCTGGGCCGCAGGGCGGCTTTTGAGATATTCGCGCACCGCCCATGAGGTCTCGCAGGTCCAGCGGAAACGGGCGTCGTCGGGCAGATCGTCGGTCTGATCGCAGAAATCGAGGGCATAATCGATGTAGCGGAGGTGCTCGGCGAGGATTTCGGCCTGGGGCCGGGTGTAACCGATGTCGGTATGGCTGTGCTGGACCAGAAAGAGCGTCCATGGCCGCACCGGCCTGTGCACGAACTGCTTCGTGAAAGATCGGCCGTCGATCTCCACGGTCACCGAGCGGCTCTTCTCTTCATCGACCGGGGTATAGAAGAGTGGAAAGCTGTTGCGGCCGAAGCGCAGGGGGAACCGGGCGGCGGGCTGCCCCTCGGCCCGGAGGAGGGCCTCCCCCTTTTCGCCGAGATAGACAATTTCCACCGCGACCGGCTGGCCTTTTTCCCGCGTCACCACGCCGGCCGGGACGATAAAGAACTCCTGCCGGAGCGGGCCGGTAAAAGTCATCACCCAGCCGCTGCTGCGGGCGGCGGAGCCGGTGATACGCAGGTCGAGCGGCTCTCCCTCCCGCAGGCCGGCGGCGGGCAGATCGAGGGTCATCAGTCCAAAGCGGTCCTTGTGCCGGTCGCGGTTGATGGTGCGGAAGCCGAGGATCTCTCCTCCGGCTCCCCGGATCTGCCACTCCTCCTCATCCCGCGTCGTAAATTCGATGAGCGCGCGTTCCCCGAGGGCGAGGGTGAATCCGTAATCGCCCAGGTTGCAGCCCAGGCCCGCCAGCCATACCAGGCGCACGCGGCCGGCTCCGGCCGGAAAGGTGACGGGTTCGCTCCGCCAGGCGATGGAAGAGGTGCCGTCGCCGGCGCGGCAGATAAGGGCTTCACGCATCCAGGGCAGGGGCGATTCGTAGCCCATGGTCGTGCCGCTCACTTTTTGGCCAAAACCGCTGATGACAGCGGCGGGGGTGGAAGGATCTGACATGGCTGAGGAGGCTCCTGCAATAAAGAGGGCAAAAATGCACAAGAGGAACATCATCTCTCCGTAATTTGGGTGGGCCGGAGCGGAGAGCGCCGCCAGATCGGCATCCGGTCATGGCGTCTCCCCGCCGATGGAGCCAATTTGCACCATTTTTTCAATAATTGCAAGGTCTTTCCCCGGGCCGGGGCAAAGTTGGCAGAGCAAACTGCAAATCCCGCTTGCATTCCTCTGATTCTCTTTGTAATTTCCAGTGAAAGGGGAAGCTCATGCACGAGATTTCAGTGGCAGCCGCTCTCATGCGCCGGGTTCTGGCCGAGAAAGAAGCGCGCAAGATCGTGCGCGTCAGCCGTATCGTCCTGCAGATCGGTCCGATGAGCGGAATCATGCCGGAAGCCCTGCAGTTCGCCTACGACTCTTTGCGCCAGGGCACACTGCTGGAAGAGACCGAGCTGGTGTTCAACAGCACAGAGCTGACCACCTGCTGCTGCCGCTGCATGCACCGCTTCGACACCCGCCTCATGCACACCCATTGCCCCCGCTGCGGCTCCGACAAACTTGAAATCATGGGCGGGGATGATTTTTTTATCCAGTATCTGGTCACGGAGAAGGAATGAGCGAGATTATCCCGATCGGCGAAAAGGTGCTTTCCGAAAACGACCGTCTGGCTGCGGAGATCCGCGCCCGGCTGGTCCAGCTTAACCTCCCCTCCCTCAATCTGGTCAGCTCGCCCGGATCCGGCAAAACCACCCTGCTGGAGAAGACCCTGGCCCATTTCGGCGGCCGACTGCGCATTGCGCTCATCGCCGGGGATGTGCAGACCGAAAATGATGCCCGGCGTCTGGAAGCCGCCGGCGGGGCGCTGGTCCGGCCGATCATCACCGGCGGCTCCTGCCACCTCGACGCCCGCATGGTGAGCAGGGTCCTGACCGGGATGGATCTGACGGGCTGCGGTCTGCTCATCATCGAAAATGTCGGCAATCTGGTCTGTCCCTCCAGCTACGACCTTGGCGAGGAGAAAAAGGTAGTGCTGCTGAGCACCGCCGAGGGGGACGACAAGCCCCTCAAATACCCGGCCATCTTCCGCCGCGCCGCTCTGCTGGTGATCACCAAGAGCGATCTGCTTGGACTCTCCGATTTCGACGTCGAGCGCGCCGAGCGCCATGCCCGCATGGTCAACCCGGAAATCGAGATCCTGAGGCTCTCGAGCCGCAGCGGCGAAGGGATGGCCGGCTGGTACGCCTGGCTGGAACGGCTGGCGACGCGCCCTCCCGCCGCGGATCCCAACGCAAAGGGAATAATGCGTGACTGATGAAAGAGCCAGGAACAGGCTCGAACGCCGCCGCATCCGCCTCGAAGGAATTGTGCAGGGGGTGGGATTCAGGCCCTTCACCCACCGCATCGCCCGGGAGTGCGGCATCGCCGGATTTGTCCGCAATGAAAGCGGCGGGGTCCTGATCGAGGCCGAGGGCCTGGCCCCCGAACTCGATCACTTTCTCGAGCGGCTGTTGAGCGAGCATCCCCCCTACGCCCGGGTGGTGCGCCACAGCGAAAATCCCCTCCTCCCCCGCGGAGAGGAGGGTTTCACCATCCAGCACAGCGCAGCGGGTCCGGCGGGTGCGGCCTTTATCTCCCCCGATCTGGCCGTCTGCCCCGATTGTCTGGCGGAGATGCACGATCCGGCCGGGCGGCGCTACCGCTATCCCTTTCTCAACTGCACCCGCTGCGGCCCGCGCTACAGCATCGTGCGCAGCCTCCCCTACGACCGCAGCCGCACCTCCATGGCGCCTTTCAGCATGTGCGCCGCCTGCCGGACGGAATACGATGATCCCCTTGACCGCCGCTTCCACGCCCAGCCCACCGCCTGCCCGGACTGCGGCCCGCGCCTGTGGCTGTCCGGCCCGGACGGCCAACCGATCTCCGACCCGGATCCAGTCGCCGCTGTCTGGCGCCTGCTCGGCGCGGGCAAAATCGTCGCGGTGCGCGGCATTGGCGGTTTTCACCTCTGCGTCGATGCGCAGAACGGCGAGGCGGTGGAAACCCTGCGCCAGCGCAAGGGGCGCGGGCGCAAGCCTTTCGCCCTCATGGCCCGGGACCTCGCGACTATCCTCAGCTGGTGCGAAGCAGGAGCCGAAGAGCAGGCCCTGCTGGAGAGTCCGGCCCGGCCGATCGTGCTCCTGAGAGCCCTGGAGTCGGACGAAAGCTCAGTCACGGAGCCAGCATCAGCCGGCAGCGCAGTCCGGCCGCGCCCCCTCCCCTGGGCCGTCGCCCCCGGGCAAAAGTATCACGGCTTCATGCTCCCCTACACCCCCCTCCACCATCTGCTCCTGGCCGGGCCCCTGCCCGTGCTGGTCATGACCAGCGGCAACCTCAGCGAGGAACCGATCGCCATCGGCAATGAGGAGGCCCTGGCGCGCCTGGGCGGGATTGCCGACGCCTTTCTGCTGCATGATCGCGAAATCCTGCAGCGCAGCGACGACTCCATCATCCGTATGACCGCCGGGGCTCCCATGATCATGCGCCGGAGCCGCGGCTACGTCCCCGAGCCTGTCTTGCTCGCCCGCCCGCTCCCCGAACCCCTGCTCGCGGTCGGTGGCGAACTGAAGAACACCATCGCCCTGGCCCGGGGGAGCGAGATCTTTCTCAGTCAGCATATCGGCGAGCTCGACAATCCCGAAGCTCTAGCCTTCTTCCGCTACGCCATCGGCCACCTGCAGCAGCTGCTGCGCATCGAACCGCAGGTCATCGTCCACGACCTCCACCCCGATTACCTCTCGACGCAATGGGCGCTCGCGCAGCCGGCCGTGCGGCGCATCGCCGTGCAGCACCACCACGCCCATCTCGCCTCAGTGCTGGCGGAACACCGGCTTGAGGGCCCCTGCATCGGCATCATCCTCGACGGGACGGGCTACGGCAGCGACGGCACCATCTGGGGCGGCGAGGTGCTCCTCGGCGGGGCCTCCTCCTTCACCCGGGAAGCCTGGATCGAGCCCGTGGCCATGCCGGGCGGCGCCGCCGCGGCGCGCGATCCCTGGCGCATGGCCATCAGCTATCTTTACAAGGCCTTTGGGCGTGAATGCCTCGATCTCGATCTGGAAGTGCTCCATTTCCGGCCCCGGCCGGAGCTGGAGCTGCTCATCGAGGCGATGGAAAAGGGGGTCAATTCTCCCCTCACCTCGAGCTGTGGACGCCTCTTCGATGCCGTCGCCGCGATTTTCGGCCTCTGTTTCGTCAATACTTACGAGGCGGAGGCGGCCATGATGCTGGAGATGACCGCCGAGCCGGAGAACGGTTCGCGGCCGCCGCTGGAAGATCTCCTTGGGCCCGATTTCCAGCCCCGCGGTCCGCTGCGCTTTGGCCACTATATACGGCGTCTGGTGCAGAGAACCCTGGAGGGCTGCGCTCTCTCCCAGCGCGCGCAGCGCTTCCACCTCACCCTGGCCGATATCTTTTTCCTCGCCGCAGCTGATGTGCGCACCCGCAGCGGCGCGAACAGGGTCGTGCTGAGCGGGGGCGTATTTCAGAACCTCCTGCTCTACACCCGGCTGCGTCAGCTTCTCGAGAGAGAGGGCTTTCAGGTTTTCACCAACCGGCTGGTGCCGGTGAACGACGGGGGGCTGGCGCTCGGCCAGGCCGCGGTCGCGGCCGCACAGCTGCGCGAAGCATGAACCTCCCCATCCGTCCCGTAAAACCATCCAGAGAGGAAATCCTATGTGCGTCGCCGCGCCCGGAAAAGTGATACGCCTTTATCAGCGCGAGGGCATGGAGATGGGTGAGGTCGATTTCGGAGGGATCACCCGGGAGGTCTGCCTCGCGCATGTGCCGGGGGTCCGCGCGGGGGAGTACGTCATGGTGCATGCCGGCTTCGCTCTCGAAATCATCGATCCCGCTGAAGTGGAGAGGTTCCACCAGCTCTGGCGGGAGGTGCTCGGCAGCGCTGGGCCGGTGAGCAGCGGCAGCCTCCCATCCGGTGAGGAAGGCCCATGAACCTCGCCCCCTTCCGCGATCCCGCCATCGCCGCCAGGCTCCTCGAGGAGATCCACGCAGCGCAGAGCCGTCCCCTGGTCATCATGGAGACCTGCGGCGGCCAGACCCACGCTCTCCTGCGTCTCGGTCTCGACCAGCTGCTGCCCCGCGGACTGGAACTGGTGCATGGACCGGGCTGCCCCGTCTGTGTGACCCCTGTCGCCCTGATCGACCAGGCGATCGCCCTGGCCGGGAGGCCGGAGGTGATTCTGGCCACCTTCGGCGACATGATGCGGGTGCCGGGTTCGGCCTCCACCCTCTTCGAAGCGCGTTCCGCGGGTGGAGACGTGCGCATGGTCTACTCCGCCCTGGACGCCCTGGAACTGGCGCAGAGCAATCCGGAGCGCGAGGTGGTCTTTTTCGCCATCGGCTTTGAGACCACCGCACCGGGCAGTGCCCAGGCCGCGATGCAGGCCCGGAGCGCAAACACAGGCAATTTTTCCCTCCTCTCCGCCCATGTGCTGGTCCCTCCCGCTGTCCGCTTCCTGCTTCACTCGCCGGAGAACCGGGTACAGGGTTATCTCGCCGCCGGGCACGCCTGCGCCGTCCTCGGCTGGGAGCCCTACGAAAACCTTGCGGCCGAATTTCATGTGCCCATCGTCGTCACCGGCTTTGAAGCAGTCGATCTGCTGCGCGGCATTTTGCGGGTGGTGCAGCTGCTGGAGGCGAACGAGGCGCGGGTCGAGAACGCGTATGAGCGGGTGGTGCGCTGGGAAGGGAATCCCCGGGCGCGCGCCGGGATGGAGCAAGTTTTCAGGATCTGCGACCGCGAGTGGCGCGGGATCGGCCTCATCCCCGCCAGCGGGCTCACCCTGCAGCCGGAATACACGGCCTGGGATGCGCAGGAGAAATTCGGACCGCCCGCGGCGGCGCAGACCGCGGCGGGTGTATGCATCAGCGGGCTGGTCCTGCAGGGGCTGAAAAAGCCCACCGCATGCCCGGCCTTCGGCCGGGAGTGCACCCCCGCCCACCCCCTCGGCGCTCCCATGGTTTCGGGAGAAGGAGCCTGCGCCGCCTATTACACCTACCAGCGCATGCCGGGAGGCCGGGAATGAAGCGCAACGAGAGCAGGCGAGACCACGGAGGTGCATCATGAAGGGCGGAAAAATCCAGCTCGGCCACGGCAGCGGCGGCCGGATGATGAACGAACTCATCCACAACCTCTTCAGGCGCCATTTCGCCAATCCCGAGCTCGACCCCCTCGATGACGGCGCCATTCTGCCGGACCCGGGCGGCCGTCTCGCTTTCGCCACCGACAGTTTTGTCGTGGACCCGCTCTTCTTTCCGGGCGGCAACATCGGCGACCTCGCCGTCAACGGCACGGTCAACGATCTCTGCATGTGCGGCAGCCGCCCCCTCTGGCTGAGCGCCGGGTTCATCATTGAAGAGGGCATGGAGTACGATGACCTCGAGATCATCGTCGGCTCCATGGCCGGCGCGGCAGCCGCAGCGGGGATCCGGATCGTCACGGGAGACACCAAGGTGGTCGAACACGGGCAAGCCGACAGGCTGTTCATCAACACCAGCGGCATCGGGGTGATCGATCATGACTTTACGCTCGGCTCCCGCCATCTCGAGCCGGGCGACCGGCTCATTCTCAGCGGCACCATCGGAGACCACGGCATCGCTGTGCTCTCCCGGCGGAGCCACCTCGGCTTCTCCACCCCCCTGCTGAGTGACACCGCCGGCCTGCAGGAACTTGCCGCTCTTCTGCTGCAGAGCTGCGGCGGCGCGCTTCACGCCATGCGCGACCCGACCCGCGGAGGAGTGGCCGCGCTCTGCAACGAGTTTGCCCGCAGCGCAGGCGTAGAGATCAGGCTTGAAGAAACGGCCCTGCCGGTGCGGCCCGAAGTGGCGGCCGCATGCGAACTGCTCGGCCTCGATTCCCTCTATATCGCCAATGAGGGCAAGCTGGTGGCCGCCGTGGCCGCGGGGGCGGCCGAAAAAGCCCTCAAGGCGCTGCAAAGCCATCCTCTGGGCAGAAAAGCGTCGATAATCGGAGAGGTCAAAAAGGGGGAGGCGGGACTGGTGGCCATGCGGACGGCACTGGGGGGATGGCGCGTGGTGGATATGCCGGCCGGAGAACTACTGCCGCGGATCTGCTGACCGGTCCGGTCAGGGTCACGCCGCGGAGGCGAGCCTGTCCTTCCTCCGCCACTGGTCCAGAAGCAAGAACAGCTCCCGCCGGTAGACAAGAAAGACCAGGGCGATGCTGACCAGGGATTCGCCCAGAAAAACGAACAGGGCATTGCCCGGACCGGCCGCCTGACCGGCCGCGAGGAAGATCAGGGTATAGACCAGGGGCAGCCAGATCAGCTTGACTTTGTTAATCCGGAAGGTAAAAATCTTCCGGCATTCATTGAATGCGAATCCCGCCACCACCCACTTCATGATGAAATTGATCCAGACCGCACCCGCAAGTCCCCACACTTTGATGAACCAGACGGAGAGAACAAGCTGCAGCAGGGCTGAAAAAAGCAGCACCCGCGGCAAAAGCCGGGTCTTGCGGAAGTAATAAAACGGGGCGAGAAACATGAAAAAGAGAGTGCGCGCGATGAAGCCGAGGCTCAGAAGGGGGAGAAAGCTGAATCCGGCATAGTAGGCCTCCTGCCGGACGACGAGGGGGACCAACACCGGTACCACGATCAGAAAAAGGGGCAGTACCAGCAGCGTGGCGGCGGAAAAACCGTTGAAGTAGCGGTTGACCTGTACCGAGCTGGCGGGGATCTTTTGCTCCTTCCAGATGCCGAAGACCTTGGGATAGATTGCGCTGACCAGTCCGCTCTGGAAGAACTCGATCAGCAGGGTGCACTTGACCGCAAAATCATAGATCGCAACATCCTCGGCCCTCATAAAGTAGTTGATGATAAAACGGTCGATGTAGGAGAGGCTCCAGAAGAGCAGGGAATAGATGACCAGGGGATAGCAGTAGGAGAGCATCCCCTTGAAAAAGGCCCGCCCTCGCGCCACTCCATAGCTCCCGAGCAGGACCTGGATCGATAAAATGGCAAGAACGAGCGCGGAGAGCAGCCTCCCCCACATCGGGCCGATGAGGGATTTGGGAAAGAGATAGAGGCCGCCCAGGGAGATCGCGATCACCAGTATAAAATTGATGATGTTTACCCAGAAATAGCGGCCGGGGCGCTGCTGATAGATGAGAAGATTGGTGTAGAGCTTGAAGGCACCGTGAAAGATCGCGGTCAGAACCGACATGAAGCCCCAGGGATAAAAGCTGAGCGAGCCGTCGCGGAAGATCAGAGCAAAGAGCACCGGGCCGGTGAAGAGCGAAAGCAGGGTGAATACCGCGCTGATGGTCAGAAAGGCGGTGGTGATGGCGCTCATGTTCTCGCGCAGCAGACGGCGGTCGGACTGGTATTCGATGTACTGGACGGTGATGTAAGAATCGAGCCCGAAGCTGACCATGATCTGGATGAGAAACGAGAAACTGATATAGAGGGCCAGCCGGCCAAAGTCGGCGGTGGAGAGCAGATTGGTGTAAAAGGGCAGCAGCAGGACGCTGGCGGCCAGGGGCAGCGCGCCAACGACTGAATAGACCAGTGAGGATTTGAAGAACTCTTTTGAGATCATCGCTCTGGCAGTTCCGGGTGAGGGGATTTACGGCCGCCTGCACAGGATCGGTTGGGGGCTGCCGCGCAAAATCAAAGGGCCTCGATCTGGCTGAGTGCGTTTTCGGCAGCGCGGGTCGTCTGGGGATCCGAGTTATCCCTGATCACCTTTTTGAGCAGCGGCAGCGCCTTTTCGAAATCGTTGGCGCGCATGAGATTAAAGGCTTCGTTGTACCAGGCCGCCTGGCGGGCGACACGGATCTTGCCGACATTGGCTCTGGCGAGGTCAGCGAGTTCGCTCTTGCCCCCCTCCTTGATCACCCGCATGAAATATTTTTCCGCCTGATCATAGCGTTTCTCCGCCGCGTGGCGTACGCCCTGATTGTAAACATCAACGAGCTGTCCCTGTGAAGCGGCCTGACGCGCTTCGTTGATCAGGTTTTTCAGGGAGGGATCGTCGGTCTGCTTGTGCAGCCTCTCCGCCAGAGCGAGGGCCTTGCCGTACTCCTTGTCGTTGATCAGCCGGCTGACCCGGTCAATCTGCGTCCTGAGAATCGACTCCCGGGCTGCTTCCTCTGCCTTGGCCCCGCCGCGCTGCCCGATGAGGGTGAGCAGTTCATTTTGCCTGGCTGTATTGTCCGCCAGGACAAAGTACTGCAGCAGGTTGCGGGCCACATCCATGCGGGAGGGCATGCCGGCGAGGGCCTTTTCAAGAGCGCTCTGGCCCTGGGGCGCCATGCCCAGGTGCATGTAGGCCTCGCCGAGCTGGGCCTGGGCCTCGATAAAACGGCTGTCTAGGAGTCTGTCGGATTTGAGCTTATTTTAGGAGCAAATCTAATCGACTTGATTTTTTTCATACGTTAATGAGAATTCTAAAGATGATCAATTTCTTTTAACCAAGATCCACCTGTTCTTTGTCAATTTGCTCTCAAAATATGCAACCTTTTGATGTTGAACGCCAGGCAGACCAGCAGCCATTCACCGCCTGCTGCCTCATATCCGCGTAGCATAAAATTTCTAAAGCCCATCACTGACTTGATGATGCCAAAAACAGGCTCTGAAGTTATTTTTCTTTGCGCGTATATGGCCTTGCCTGTCTCCGTCTTGAGCCGATTCTTCATTCTTTCAACGGCATCAGCTTTTTCAGGCAGTGGCGGTGGTACAGAAAAACGATCATGCAATGATTGATGATGTGATTTTCTTTCTGTGGCGATGTAAGGTGTAATCTTATCCTTCTCACAGTCAGTGACATTCTTTTCACTAAAGTATCCACTGTCGGCGACCAATTCGGTGGTCACCCCTAACTTTTCGGGCAAAACGGCCAAACGTTCCAGAACCGGCTTTAGCTCTTGTTTATCATTGGGCTTCTGGCTGAGATGGGCGGTTATAATGAGCTTTGATTTGGTATCCACACCAGCCTGGGCGTTATACGACTGTTGAAAACCACCGCCGGAAGTCGGCATGATCCGTGATTCTTCATCGGTCAAGTTAATTTGATCTTTGCCTGTTGGCCCCGGCTTGGGGGGCTTGAGATTTTTACCCTTACTCTTCTTGCCGGTTTTCCGTTCTTTCTCAGCCCGCTTGGCGAGCTTTTCTTCATAAGCGGCTTGTTCAAGAGCGTGACGTTCAGCCGCTCGCTCCTCCAGTTTGGCTTTGGCCGCGGCGATCGCCGCAAGACGCTTTTCCCGGCGTTCCAGCTCATCGGGGATGTTCATACCATCGGGAAGATCGGATTGATCGGCCGATTCGGCCTTCTTCAGCAAGGCGGCCACTTCGGCCTTGATCTGCTCTTCCTGCTGACAGGCGCGTTGATAGCTTAACGCTTTGTGTTTTGACGCATTGGCTTTTATCTTGCTGCCATCCAAACTGATGCGCCCAAGTTTGAGTACATCCATCTGTTGGGCAATCATCAGAATTTGGACGAAAATCTTCCCAATCTCGGGCAAAAACCGTCGCCGGAAATTCGCTATCGTGTCATGATCCGGGTTGCTGTTGGCCGCAATAAACCGGAAAGCCACCGAATCGTAGGTGCTCCGCTCCAACTGCCGGCTGGAAAAAACACCGGTGGCATAACCGTAGAACAGCAGCGCAACCATCATCGCCGGGTTGTAGGGCTTTAATCCACATCCCACATAGGATTCTTTTAATGAACGCAAATCAAGCTGATCGACAATTTCAACCACATATCGTGCCAAGTGCTTTTCAGGCAGCCAGTCTTGCAATGATGGTGGCAAAAAATAAAGTGTCTCACGATCTGCGTCGATAAACTTGCTTTTCATGACCATCTCCTAACCAGTTGTTATTACTGGTAAATATAGAGATAATGCCAATGGTAAGCAAGCTAAAACATGAACGTTATAAATATTTTTACCAATCGGATTCAAGCACATTCACTGCGCGTTAGGCTGATTTGTGCTGCTAAATCCGACAGACTCCTAG
>Ga0116149_1002603_pt1 | contig 19582 bp, 16 predicted proteins | sample AD_UKC057_MetaG_FD_89787 | JGI IMG/M metagenome (GOLD analysis project Ga0116149, IMG submission 89787) | Active sludge microbial communities of municipal wastewater-treating anaerobic digesters from USA - AD_UKC057_MetaG | ecosystem: Engineered > Bioreactor > Anaerobic > Digestate | place: USA... | reverse complement strand
TAGCGGAGCGGGTGCCAGGCCGCGAAAAGACCGGAATCCAGTTCCTGAGGCCGTGGATGCGGGATTGGACGCATTTGTTGTGATCCTCGAGAAGGGAACTGCAGACTTCCTGACCTCATTGGGGTTATTCAATGATTACTCGGAATCCGGTTTGGCACTTTTTTGATGCCATGTTCGTATAGGACCGCAAGAAAGGGACAGACCACGAAATAGCCAATAGCAGTAAAGGGCATTCATGCTTCGTTACTGACGGCTATTTCGTCGTCAGTCCCTTTTTGCTCCGCTTTTTTGTTTGCTTTCTAGTGCCATGGGCATTTCCGACGAGACCAGGATATCTGAACTGGGTATTCATTGCAGCAGGCCCAATCTGGATTCCGGTATTTTTCGCGTTGTCCAGTACCGTTCTTCGACCCGAGTCGGCGATCGCGAAAAACCGGAATGACCGTGTTTACGGCTGTTTATAAGGGAAGGCGAAATAGGTTGATACAGGCGTTTTTTACGCTCCCTTTATTTTTCTTTGTCTATAGCGTTGTAACTTGCTGCGCCGCAGGCGACACTTCTTCCGGGCGAAGTCCCGGACGAAGCATAGAGGCTTTTGGCAATGCATTATTTCCGGCTTTCTGCCTCGCGCAAAGTGCATTTTCCGACGTTCCGTAGTGTCGCTGTATACAAACGCCTGACAACACCGGCAGGCAATTTTTCTCTGTTTTGGGTCTCGAGTCAAGGTCTCCGGACGGATCAGGCCTGCGGGTGGGTTAAGGGCACGGGAAAGGTGTGTCCGTGAATCGGAAGGAAGTGCGTTAAAGCACGTATCAGCCCCCGAAAAAACCGCCCGCACGTCCTTTCAGGATGAAAGCGCCTCGTGTACATGGGTGACTGTGATTTATACGGGCTGACGTTTCTTCGATATCAAAACGAACTGTGTGCTGGTTTTCTGGTTACCCGATGAACAGTCCTTCCAGACGCACCTGGTATCCGTCCTCAAGGCGGTTCAAATAATTGATGAGTCCGCTGTGGCGCCACTGGAGCATGCACATCCGCGGCTGAAAATAATATCGCAGACCGATGCGAAGATTTTCCGGACGCATCTGTTTTACCAGTCCTTCATAGGCTTCCGCTATATAATAGCCGATGTCCTTATACCCTTTTTTGCGCGGGTCCAGGGGCCCGGTAACACACCAGGTCATGACGCCCGTGCGCGCATCCACGGCGGTTACCACACCGCAATGGGTGATGGGACACCCGCAGGACATGCCCAGCGGCCTGCCGATCAGGATATCCCCGATGGCGATGTCCATTTCGCGTGTAATCATTGGGTTATGGGGAAGGATGATTTCGCGGGGCCCCGGGTCTTCCGGGAAATGTTCCAGGTAAAAATCAAATTCGCGGCCCAGGCTGTCCACCCACGTATCCGCAGAAACGGACACCCGGGAAGAACTGCAGTTGCCGCATGTCCGCGTGCCCTCCTCGCGGGGAATCGGATGCTCTTTCCCGCAGGACGGCGCTCCGGACAGGGAAAATGCTGTCAGGTGGATGCATCGCTTCACCAGATCCGGTTCTTGTTTCAGCCGTGCCGCCAACTCCGCGCACTTGCGGAAGCCGCATACACCGCAATCCAATCCCGGAAGCACGATGTCAGGCGTCGTAGTGTTCATTTCTGTGTTCATGGTCATTCTCCACGGTAAAAGTTCTGGTTATCCAGGGCACGCACCACGCCAAAATGAGATTGCCATCCGATTTCTTTCTTGCCCACGCAAATGGTGCAGGTGCCGACCGGCGGATTTCCACGCAGCAGTAATCGCTCCGGCACATCGGGTATCCGAAGGACAAGATCAACGAGGGGGTCAATCCCAATGCCGTACAGGGCGTTCACCTCACGCACGCGTACGGACGGCGCCGCTTCCATGATGCGGGCGCGGAACACCTCGCGTTCGGCCTGGGAGACCAAATCAATCTTGGTTACGACGGCAATATCCGCCAGTGACAGCATGGGCCCGACTTTGCGGGGCAGGTTCATGCCGCTGGTCGCCTCCATCACCATGAGCCCGAGCCCGCCGTCAACGTAGGGGGCACACCGCAGGCATAAGCCGGCTGTCTCCACAATCAGTATATCCGCACCGGCGTCCCCGGACCATTTCAGGGCGTCCCCCAATACCAGCACACTGCAATGGTCAGGACACAGTTCGCCGGAATACACTTTGCGGGTGGGTATGGCGAATTCCCGCGCAAACACCTCATCTTCATCGGCATACTGAACATCAATTTTAAGAAAAGCAAGATGTTGGCCCATAGCCACAAGTTTTCGGGCCACATGGCGCAGCACGGACGTTTTTCCCGTTGTGGCGGACCCGGCGCAGATCACAAGTTTCATAGAAAAGCCGCCTCCCTTTCCGGCGTGAACCGCTCCAGTTCCGTAAAATCCGTTTTCTCCAAATGCTTGCCGAACCTTATCTTATCCCGCAACCGGGAAAGGGCGTCGTCCAGACAGCCCACCGTCAAGGCGAATTGACGTTCGGCGGCATCCGTATGGATAATCTGGGTAATGCACCCGTTCCGCATCACGATGCGGAAATCGGACAACAACGCAATGCGCGGGTCATGCGTTACAAAAATGAATATCTTGCGGTACTGCCGCAGAAGTTCCAGGGCGCGCGTCCGATGGATACCGGCATTCTCCACTTCGTCCAGAAGCACGATGGGGGTATTGCAGATGATGGCGGCGTCCGCAATCAGCAATGCCCGGGTCTGCCCGCCGGAGAGCTCGGTCATACGGTTGTCCGGAATAACGGGTTCCCCGGTGAGCTGGTTGGCAAATGCCAGTGTCTGCGCCACCAGGGCATCCGCTCTGGAATTGTCAGCACTGCGAATGCGGGCATGAATGCCCAGAAAGACGCGTACGGGCAGGTCGGACAGAAAATTCGTATGTTGCGTGATTAAGGCAATCGGGTTCCGCGCAGGGTCATCACGATACAAGTCCGACGGCCGTTCCCCGTTGATCAGGATGCGCCGTTTTGTCGGCGTATTCCCGTCGGCAAACAATTCGATGTCATTGATGAGGGTGGTCTTGCCGGAACCCGTCGGTCCGACGATACTCACTACATCCCCCATATTGAGGTCAATACGCTGTACCCCCTCCGCCGTATCGGCCTTGCCCTCGCCGCCTAAAATGGTGATGGTCTTGATCATACAATTCCTTTCCTAGTTACAATATTTACCATATTGTTTTAGTCTGATTAAAACCCAAAAAAAAAGAACATCGTTATTTGACGTCCGCCAGCGTTGTTTCCTCCAATTTCTTGGCCACATAATCCCGAATATCGCGGAATACATCCAATAGTTTTTCTTCACGCTCAACAGGGGTTGCTTCATAGAAATACTTACTTACTGATTCCGTCGGCGCCAAGGCGCCGTCCAGAAGTCTGACAATTTCTGCAATGGTAATTTCGTGAGGTTTCTTGGCGAGGAGATAACCGCCGCGCTGTCCTTTGGCGCTGCGGATATAATGGGCCCGCTTCAGAGCCAGAAGAATCTGTTGCAGGAACTTCGGGGGAATGCCTTGTTCCTGGGCAATAATTTCGCCGCTCACCGGTTCTTCCTTGTCATGTCTGGACAGGAATAACAGGGCGAGTAAGGCATATTCACTGCGGGTGGTCAACTTCATGGGCGCTGATTCCAGACTTATTCTATAGATAAAGTATCATAGGTGAGGGGTCAAATGCAAGCTATTTTTTCGATGCCGCCTGCCTTTGCCACTGTAAATCGGTCTGTAACTCCGGAAAGTATACTCTATTGCGTCTTGTTTTCCCCGGGTCAAAGATACTTCCCGACGAACTGTTTCAGGCTTTCCGAATAGACATCCCGGGAGGCGAATTTGCCTCCGTGATGCGCGCCCCGTATTTCCACGAATTGTTTAGGTTCCGTAGCGTTTTCAAGCAATTGCCGGCCGTGCGCAAAGGGAACGACTGTGTCGTCCCGGCTGTGAAATAGTAGAACAGGGCAGGGGATACGCGCCATTTTGTCCTTGTTCCGGAATTGCAGATGGCAAATCCAGTCCGCGGGAATGAAGGGATAGGCATCGGACAGGGCGTCCGGGATGGAGGTAAAGGTGCTTTCGAGAACGACGGCGGCCGGGGCGACCCGGGTGGCCAGCTCCGCCGTTACGCCCCCGCCCAGGGAACTGCCGGCCAGGAGGATTTTTTCCGGGGGTATCTCCAGCGTTTTCACCAGGTACTCCCACATGGCAAGACCATCAGCATAACAACGCGGTTCGGAGGCCTTGCCGCTGCTGGAACCATACCCGCCATAGTCATACAACAGCACGGAAAGCCCCTGTTCCCGGAACAGCGCGGCATCCTCCAGATACCCGCTGATGTTCCGGCCGCTTCCGTGCGAAAACAACACGGCGCCGCGCGCCTCCGGAACCGGAATCCACCAGCCATGGGTCTTCTCATCGCCCACGGCACACCACACTTCTTCATAGGGCCATCCCCGGGCTGAGGGGGTCTCCTTGATTTCTCTGGCGCTGCGGCCGAAGAGAAGTTGGTCCTGCACGGCCCATAGACCGGCCAGGAGAAGCGCATAGAGTATGACCGCAATTCCCGGGGTCAGGATTGTAGTCCATTTGAAGAATCGGCGAAGAGTCATTATTGGTTTCCTTGCCAACGGTACTTGTCGTTCGGACACCATTATTTAAATTTAATGTAGCCTGATGTCAAGATTCACTCTCAACCGGGGGCCGCATCGGATCCTCCGGCCGTGTTTGAACCCGACACCGGTATCCCTGTAGTCTGTTGCTGTTAGGGAGAAATAGTCCTTATGCGAAAACATCCGATTATAGTAATGCTCATAATAGTCTTATGCGCGTCGAGCGTATGGGCGCAGGACTACGATGACGATGCCCTGTTAGCGGAAGCCGGGGACAGGATGCGGCAGGCAACCGCGTTTTTCCGCGAACGGGTCGCGGTCAAGGGCGGCTATCTTTGGCGATACTCCGCTGATTTGGCCCGCCGCGAGGGAGAAGGGAAGGCTACGGAGACCATGGCCTGGGTGCAGCCGCCCGGCACGCCGGCCGTGGGAATGGCTTTCCTTGAGGCCTATGAGAAAACGGGGGAACGCTATTATCTCGAAGCCGCCGTTGAAACCGCGCAAGCGCTGGTAAAGGGGCAACTGCAGTCGGGCGGCTGGGACTACCGTATCGAGTTCGACCCCAAAAAGCGCCAGGGCTATGCTTATCGCAGTGACGGCAGGACGGAAGGACACAACGTCACAACGCTGGATGACGACACCACCCAGGCGGCGCTTCGGTGCCTTATCCGGGTGGACCGGGCGCTCGCGTTTCAGGATGCCGCCATCCATGAAGCCGCTTTGTACGGACTGGAAAGCCTGCTCAAGGCCCAGTATCCCAACGGCGCCTGGCCCCAGCGGTACAGCGAATTTCCCGACCCGGACAACTATCCCGTCAAGAAAGCCGACTATCCTGAATCCTGGTCGCGCTCCTATGAGAAGCACGACTACACCCAGTACTATACGTTGAACGACAACACGCTAGCCGATACGATTGCCCTTATGTTCCTTGCGGGTGAGATTTACCCCGATGACCGCTATCGCGCATCCGCGATCAAGGGGGGCGACTTTATTCTTCTGGCGCAGATGCCCGATCCGCAGCCCGCCTGGGCGCAACAGTACGATGTCGGCATGCATCCCGCCTGGGCGCGCAAATTCGAGCCGCCCGCCATTACCGGCGGTGAATCCCAGGGCGTATTGCGGCTGTTGCTTGATCTCCATGAACGGACCGGGGACCGCCGCTATCTTGACAGCCTGGGCCGCGCCCTGGAGTACCTGAAAGCGTCGCGCCTGCCCGATGAGAACCTCGCCCGGTTCTATGAGTTGAAGACCAACACGCCCTTATATTGCACCAAGGCCTATGAACTGACCTACAGCGACGCGGACATGCCCACCCATTACTCTTTTGTTTCGCAGTTTGATCCCGATGCGATTGAACGCGACTACCGCAAAGCGTGCGATGAGGCGCCGGAACCTCCGCCCGACAACAAGTCGGCTCCTTCTGTAACCTCGTCATCAGCGGAGCGGATACAAGCCGTGATAGACGCCCTGGACACGCGCGGGGCATGGGTCGAGCTCGGTAAATTGCGGTATCACGGGGAAGAGGATCCGACAGAGGAGGTGGTGGATACCGCGACCTTTATCCGCCATATGGACCTTTTGGCCCGCTTTATCGCGGAGGTGAAGAAGTAAGGGTTGCGATATGGTTCCAAGTCAGGGAAATCGCAAGACAACTGCCCAGGAGGATGCGTAAATGAAAAAAATGTGCCTTCTTATACCCGCCTTGATAGGCTGCATGCAGGGCATCGGTGTTACCGAACCTCCGGACCTTGCCTTCAAGGTATCCGGCGACGGGACCTATATCTTTGACACGGGTGTGCTTCGAGGTGTGTTGCGAAGCAAAGAACGTTCCGTCGGCCTGCTGTCGCTTGAACATATCCCCTCAGGCTGCCATCTCGACGGGAATGAGTACGGCATTTTCAGCCACTACCGTGTCTTCACGGCAGGAAAACGATACGGTGTCGGGGCGTGGGACTGGCCCGGTGTTTCCACGTTAAACCCGGACGGTTCCGTGGAAGTCCGATGGCCGGCCGCGGAGGGCAGGCCCTTTACATTGAAGGCCCTGTACCGGTTCTCGGCGCCGGACACACTCGACCTGACCACTTCCGTTACGGCGCGGGAGACGTTAAGGCGTTTTGAGTCTTTTCTGGCTTCCTATTTCAGCGAATCCTTCCCCGACACGTTCATGTGTGGAGGGCCCGACAACGCCCCGGTTTTTCAGACTACGGAGCTGGAGAAGGGGTATTGGCAGGCTTTCCCCTGTAATGCCGGAGCATCCGCTATTATTCAGGACGGCCGGTGGAACATTGAACCCAATCCGGTGGACTGGGTACTTCGCGACAAGGCCCCCCGTCCTCTCGCCCTGCGCCGGGATACCAAGACGGGCGTCTGCGCCGTCGTGATGGCGCCGCCCGAAGACTGCTTCGCCGTGATGACGCCCTATGCCGGGGAAGGCCATCGTTCCCTGTATTTGTCGCTTTTCGGGAAGGATATTCAACCGGGCGAGACGGCCTCGGCCCGGGCAAGGCTGGTGGTGCGCCCCTTGAACAAGAATGAAGAGGCCATAGCCCTGTACGCCGCTTACCAAGATAATTCTGGGAGAGACCAGAATGGCGCCTCATTAAGCGTAGAATGCCAATAAATACTGTAACTGCAGGGAGGGTGAAGCCTCTTATTGCGCGGGTATGCGAGGGATAGTCCCGTCTCCTCCGCCAAGGTGGACTTGCAGGGTGCAGGTGTCATGACAGATTTGAACGGCCATAAGCCCAATTAGCGCAAAAGAAATTCCTTGAATCACACAATAAAATGTGTAATACTATGTGTGAACGGAGGATAAACGGATGGCAACAAATCTTGCGATTGATGAGAATCTGTTATTGGATGCACTGAAAGCAGGTAAACTCAAAACGAAGAAAGACACGGTCAATGAGGCGTTGCGTGAGTTCATTCAGCGCCGAAAACAGGCGGAGATTATCAACCTCTTCGGCTCTATCGATTTTGACCCCAAGTATAACCATAAGAGGGGGCGGCGCGGGCGTTGAAAGTACTCATTGATACTACGATTTGGTCCTTGGCGCTCCGTCGAAAGCAACCCACGCCGGAGGAACAACTTTATATCGAAGAACTTTCCGAATTGATAGGGGAACTGCGTGCAGTATTGATAGGTCCTGTTCGGCAGGAGGTTCTTTCGGGCATTCCCGATCCGAAGAAGTTTGAAGTCGTCAGGAAACATCTTGCACCCTTTGATGATCTTCCCATAGAACAAGCCGATTATGAGGAATCCGCCCGATACTTCAACGGGTGCCGCAAAAAAGGAGTACAGGGTTCACATATCGATTTTCTGATATGTGCGGTTGCGATACGTCACGCAGTACCTGTTTTTACTACCGACAAGGACTTTCTAAACTATTCAAAGCATTTGGAGCTTGAACTTTATACACCCAGAAGGGGCCATGGAATTCAGGGGCCACGGAGGTGTTAGGTACAGTTCATCATGAGGCTTTACCTTCCCCATAAACAATAAAATAAAGCCGTTCGCAAGGCGGGTACAGACCCGGCTCACTGTATTTGCCGGGGTCAGTTGCTGGGTTCTGAACTCGTTTTCAGAGCGGTCGTCTGTTAAATTTATCTTACGGTGAAACGACTGCTACCATGGACCCGGGGAACCGGATCGCGCGCAAAGAACTTTTTTGATGCATAACGTTTGGGCGCAGCGACCGTGATAGAGTAAAAGGGCGACGGGTCAATCTCTCCACTATTGGAAAGGCGCCAAGGCCTCGTCAATGGCCTGCTTGCCTTTGCGGGCGGCGCGATAGACATCCTCAATCATCCAGCCGTCAATCATAATCCAGCCCGAATACCCGCCTTCCCGCAATACCGCGAGCGAGGCCGGGATATCGCAGTGTCCCTCCCCGCAGGGCAAATGCTTTGAGGTGGGCCCGAACAGGGTCCCGTCCGTATCGGTCAGGTGCACATGGCCGATATGGCCCACGCCCAGTTCGCGCAGCATGGCCTCCGGCTTTCCGGTACTTCCCGACATGAGGTCGAAATGGCTGGGATCATAATTGGTTTTGCAGGCCGGGTGATCCACCGCCGCCAGGATACGCTGTAAATGGTCCGGGGTGTTGAAGATGAAGGGCGGTTCAATTTCGAAGGACATGTACATGCCCGCTTCGGCGCAGATATCGGCCGCCTCACGGTAACTGGTCGCCAGGCATTCAATGGCATGGTCCACATCGGCGTTGCCTTCCAGTTCGCCGCCGGGCCAGTGTCCGATGAATTCTCCCCCCAGGGCCTTGCACAGCCGCACGTCATTGCGGAAGCGTTCCAGCCAGGCCTTCCTGACTTTGGGATTCGCGGCGTGGGCGTCCCCGCTGCCGGTCTGCATGCTGTAGATACGCAATCCGTAGGCGTCATAGAGGCGGCGCAGCGCGGCAATGCGGTCCGCCTCGTCGGGGCCGGGATACCCGCCCATGGGCCACCCATCCACCAATTCAATGCCGTCGAAACCGGCCTTGGCGGCAAAGTCGAGGACCTCCCAAATGGGATAGTTCTTCTTGAATGTATCCGCGGAGGACATGAATCCGTTCAGTCCCAGCCCGCATTTCCACCGCTTTTGCGCGACGGGTTCGGCGATTGCGGATTTTGTTGTTGCCGCCAGGCCCGCCGCAATACCGCCTGCCAGAAACATCCGCCGTGAGGGTTTCATAGGGGTACCTCCCGCAACCTCAGGTTGCACTATATTTTTATGAACGCTGTTATATGGTACCTCACAGGGCAGGGCTGGCGCCACGCAGCTGTATTGAGGTACTCCTGCTTGCGCGATTACCGCCGGTAAAGGACAGGAAGGACACAAAGGACAGCAAGGACAAAAAAAGACCTGACGCGGGCGTAATCCGCAACCCAAGGAAAATAACACTACCTGAGCAAAAAACGGGACTGCCTCCGGCGGATTGAAAAACCAGGAATGGTTTATTTAATCCTGAATTGCGCCGGTGGCTGTCCCGGATTTTTTGCGGACGTGGAGTACAAAACCGAAAAAATATTGGGACAGTTCCCGCCGCTTGGTTATGCGCAAACCCAAAGTCTGAATCATGTATCAATGCATTCGTATAAACAAACAATCACTTATAATGTGCGGCGGAAGCGGTCCCATTTTTTTCTCCGCCATGCATTCAATTTCTTGTTTTTTATCACGGCTACGAGCCGATAATCCACCCAATGCTCCGAGTATTTTTCGAACGAATACTCGGGGGTGACCGTCCCCGACTAATTTTTCAAAGACCTTGGTCGTCCTATATTTTTTGTCCTTGACGTCCTTTGTGTCCTTTTTTTATCCTGGCCTCGCCCCTGCCTGCCAGCTAAAGTTGAAGTCCGAAAACGGGCTGTGATTAAATCATAGACGGAATAGGATACATGAACGGAACATACCACCCGGTGATAGCAAAGGCCCTATGGTTGAGGACCAGGAAAGGACTCTGATGAACATGAAAGCAGACCAGAATGCATCTACTGCCGGAACCACTTCTTCCCTGTCCCGGCGCGGCTTTATTCGCGGCGGCGCGGCGCTGGCGGCGTTTTCTGCCTTGTCGGCGCGGGGTCAGGCTCCCGGTGCGTCGCCGGCAAATGAAAAAGTCAACATGGCCTTTATCGGGGTAGGCTGGCAGGGGAAATATAACCTGGAGGTCTTTCTACAAGATCCGGACGTACGCGTAGTGGCGGTCTGCGATGTGTACGAGGAAGGCCCCTACGTGGGCCGGGGCATCGCGGGCCGGGAATTCGGCCGCAAGATGGTGAATGACTACTATGAACACAAAGGGCGGCCCGAAGATGGGTGCGCGGCGTATGTGGATTTCCGGCAAATGCTGGAGGAGCGGCCGGATATTGACGCGGTGGTGATCACGGCGCCGGACCATATCCATGGTGTGGCCGCCATGGCGGCGATTCGCAAGGGCAAACATGTCTTTTGCGAGAAACCTCTCGCCCACTCGCTGGTGGAAGTGCGGACCATGACTGAGGCCGCGCGGGCGGCGGGAGTCGCCACGCAGATGGGCAACTGGGGCCATGCCAAGGAGGATATCCGCCAGCTTTGCGAATGGATAGGAGACGGCGCCATCGGCTCGGTCACAGAAGTCCACGCCTGGACCAACCGTCCGGGCGGCTGGTGGCCCTATGGTATTGACCGGCCCGAGGATGAGTCCCCGGTGCCGGCCGGGCTGGACTGGGGCCTCTGGCTGGGACCAGCGGCACAGCGTCCCTATCATCCCGCCTACCTGCCCTTCATCTGGCGCGGCTGGTGGGATTTCGGTTCCGGCGCCCTGGGCGACATGGGATGTCATATCCTGGACCCTGTTGTTTGGTCATTGCGGTTGGGCAGCCCCGACACTGTCGAGGCGAGCTCCGTGAAACTGCCTTCCCGCGCCACGCCCCACGATACGGAATTGCCCAAGGGCAGGGTGCATCCGGAAACGACGACCGCGGGGGCGCTGGTACGCTGGCATTTTCCCGCGAGGGAGAGCCTGCCGCCTGTTGACGTGGCCTGGTATGACGGCGGCCTCATGCCGCCGCGGCCGGACGAACTGGAACCGGGCCGGAAAATGGGCGACAACGACGGCGGCGTGTTGTTTGTCGGCGACAAGGGGAAACTCATGTGCGGCTGTTACGGCAGCAACCCGGAATTGCTCCCCGCGTCACGGATGGAGGCTTATATCAAGCCGCCGCAAACGCTGCCCCGCTCCATCGGCCACTACAAGGAATGGGTCCGCGCCTGCAAAGGCGGGGAACCAGCCTGTGCCAACTTCGACTACAGCGGCCCCCTGACCGAAATCATCATGCTTGGCATCGCCGCCATCCGCAGCGAAATGAAACTGCACTGGGACCCACAGGCCATGAAATTCACCAACGCCCCCGAAGCCAATGGTTTTCTCGCTTCTTCTTTCAGGGACGGATGGCGTTTGTAGTTAAAAAACGGATTGCGATTGTACCCCGTGTTGTATAGTATGATTTGTGTAACAGGCGTTCCAACTCCGTATACAGATTGTCGCAGCCCCGCTGCACACTGCCACACGGGCAACCGGCAGTCTTTGCGCTTTGCCAGAACACCTATGAAAGTCCGGATGGATGAATTTCTTGAAGCGTTTTATTTTTTTGCACACTTTTTCGAGATAAGTCTACCCCTCGGGAGGAAAGAACAATGGACCACCAGAAACTGACGGAAGAACGGATGAAACGGGCTGCAGCGATTGCGCAGGCGGGCGGCCTCGATGCAGCCATTTCCTCGGGCGCCCTGCCGCCACGCGCGGACGTATCCTTGTCGGAGGCGATTGTGCTGGGCCTGCTGGTGCAGGGGGTGCGCAACTATATCGGTATCTTCGGGCATGGTTCCACCGATGTCGGCGAGGTGCTGCGGGTATACGCGGAGGCGGGCCTGGTCAAGGTCTTTCCGGTGCGCCATGAAACGGAGGCGGTCCACGCCGCGACCGCCCTGCGCTGGGTCACGGGCGAAAAAAGCGCCGTGTTCACCTCCATAGGCCCCGGCGCCATGCACGCGCTGGCCGGTTCGCTGGCCGCAGCCAGTGACGGGCTGGGCGTGTGGTTGCTGGTGGGCGATGAGACGACCGAGGACGAAGGCCCCAACATGCAACAGATCCCCCGGACGGACCAGGGCCTGTTCCAAAAACTCTTCGGCACCATGGGCGGCGCGTACCAGCTGCATACGCCCGGCGCGGTGATTGAAGCGTTGCGGCGCGGATGCAACCAGGTGGACCATCCCTACCGTGCGGGGCCGTTTTTCCTGTGCCTGCCCATGAATACGCAGCCGGTCCGACTTCCGAACTTCAATTTGGCGGAACTGCCCCGGGCGCTGCCGCCGCGGATGGGCGCCGCCGCGGATGGTGGCGCCTATGCGCGCGCGGCGGAAGCCCTCCTGCGCGCGAAGCGGGTGGTGGTCAAAGTGGGCGGCGGTGCGCGCGGGGCCGGCCCGGAACTGCTTGAATTTCTCGATCTGGCCGACGGGTTCGCGGTGACGAGTCCCCTGGTATCAGGGGTGATTCCCTTTGACCATCCCCGCAACATGACCGTGGGCGGCTCAAAGGGATCCCTCAGCGGCAATTATGCCATGGACGAAGGCGACCTGCTGGTCGCCGTGGGCACCCGTTTTGTGTGCCAGTCCGATTCGTCCCGTACCGGTTACCCCAAGGTGCGGCAGGTGATCAATATCAACGCCGATATCGAGGCCGGCATGCATTACGGTAACACCCTTTCGCTTCTTGGCGACGCCGCGCTCACCCTCGCCAACTTGAATGAGGCGCTGAGAAACAAAGGCGCGAAAGGCGGCAGCGGCTCTCCGTGGTTCCGGGCCTGCCGCGCCAAGCGGGAGGAATGGGACGCCTTTCGCAGGGCGCGGTATGAACGGCCGACCCTCTTTGATCCCATGTGGGACCGGGAGGTACTGACCCAGCCCGCAGCCATCAAGGCGGCCGCGGACTGGTGTCGCGAAAACGGCGCTGTCGCTTTCTTTGACGCGGGTGACGTCCAGGCGAACGGGTTCCAGATTGTCGAGGATGATCGCCTCGGGCGAACCTTTACCGAAACCGGCGCCAGTTATATGGGCTTCGCCGTGTCGGCCCTGCTTGCCACGGCCATTACCGAGCAACCCTTTTATGGAGTCGCCTTCAGCGGCGACGGTTCGTTCACCATGAACCCGCAGATCCTGATAGACGGTGTCGCTCACGGCGCCCGGGGATGCATCCTCGTTTTTGATAATCGGCGCATGGCGGCCATATCGGGCCTGCAGGAAGCCCAATACGGCGCCGTCTTCGCCACGGGCGATAGCGTAGAAGTGGACTATGTCGCCTGGGCCCGGGCGATTAAAGGAGTGACGGCGTTTCACAGCGGCTATTCCATAGATACGCTCCTTAACGCCCTGAACCAGGCCAAGGCGCACGACGGTCTTTCCCTGATCCACGTGCCCTCCTATTGCGGTCCCGACCCGCTCGGCGGTATGGGCGTCTTCGGGCGCTGGAACGTGGGCAACTGGTGCCAGGATACCCAGGCGCTGCGCCATGATATAGGGCTTTAACCTGCCTGGAGGCTGTTTCGTTCATGGAAACAGCGGCTCGGAGTTTATGCCTTGTGCCGTCGGTGTTTCGCTTCAAACATTCCCATTGTCGCAATATGCCGCGCCATATGAAACTTGATTGCCTCGAGCGGTTCCTCGAAATCGTCGCCATAACATCGAACATGACCGGGATGATGGTAGCGTTGCTTGCGCATTTCCGGGTCGGTTACGGGGGGATCCTCGATGGTCGGGCCAGCTCGGACGCAGGGGTGAAGAAAGGATAATATTCACGGGAAAAAGAAGATGTATTCACCAGGAGACGGTGCATGCGGGTTTTCCCGTTGACCAGATGAACATAGACCTCCACCTATTACAGACGTGATATCCAGTAATCGGGCTTTCTTCTTGTATCCATTACAGCCACGATTTGGACCGTCCGGCTTTCTTCACTATACAACAGCGCAAAAGGAAAATGGTGAAGCAGACGTCTGTGCACCTTGCCGCGGACAAGTGCGCCTGCATCAGGATGCCTGCAAATAGACACTGCCACTTGTTCAATTTCGTTCAGGAAACGATGTCCAAGACCCTCCACCTTGGATTCGTACTACCTTGCGGCTGCAATCATTTCATCTGCTGCGGGCTGAAGAAAACGAATCTCGTGTTTCATAAACGGGAACGAGCGTCACGCATGACCTCCTCCAAGGGCAGTGACGCAATATGCCCCGCCTTATAATCCTTCCAACGCCGTTCCACCTCCTCAATCCACAGCACCTCGTCATAATCGGTATCCACGGAATCAAGACTGTCCAACAGGTGCAGTGCAAGAGCCGCACGATCAACATCAGACAAATTCAAGGCTTCTTGTTCAATCTGTTCCCGTTGCATGACGCTATTCCTTTTTTACAAAAGTATTACTGGCTGTGAACTATATTGTACCACAATTATTTCCGAGCGTTCCCGGAAAGGTCGCTCTTATGCTTCCTTTGGATTAAGCAGGGTTGTAAAGTAATTTAACTACCAGTCGTGCCCCTCAACCAGGGGTATGTATCATTACAATTTACTGCGTTTTAAATCGCTGGTTTGCATGATGGTCGGTCTTTCCCTCATCATTATGACAGACCGCAACTATCCTACAAAGAGTTAATGATAGACTGGAGTTATGTTTTAACGGGAGATGTGGGTAGGGCTGTGGAAGTTTTCCAAAAGCAGCTGCCGTCTGAGTAGAGGAAACGGCATCCGGCGTCCTTGTGACCTTTCGCTGGTCATGCCCCTTTACCTTGTGGCCGGGTGTGCCGGAAATGTGCATGGCCCGTCTTGCGCAAGACTTCCGAAAATCAATCCATAGGAATTTGACAAATGAGAAGATACACAGAAACGGAGAATATATGATGATGATTCCCAGCAAGATGTATATTGACGGTGCATGGGTGGATGCTTCCGACGGCGCAGTCATTGATGTTATCAATCCCGCGGATGAATCCGTGGTGCATACCGTGCCCGTGGCCACGGAAGCGGATTTGGACCGCGCCCTGGCGGCGGCGGACCGCGCCTGGAAAGCATGGCGTGAAGTGGATGCCTGGACGCGCAGCGCAAAGCTGCGCGCGGTAGCGGACTGGCTGCGGGCACACCGGGAAGAAATTGCCGATGTATTGACCGACGAACAGGGCAAGACCACGGGTGAATGCCTGGGCGAAATCGGCGCGGCGGCGGACCAGTTCGACTGGTATGCCGACGAGGCGCGCCGCATCTACGGCCGCGTCATTGACGCCCATTCCCGCAATAACCGGCTGCTGGTCATCCGCCAATCCGTGGGCCCCGTGGCCGCCTTTTCGCCCTGGAACTTTCCCGCGCTGCTGACATCGCGCAAGATGGCGTCGGCCATCGCGGCGGGCTGTTCGATTATTGTAAAGCCGCCCGTGGAAGCGCCGGGCACCGCCCTTTACCTGGCCCGGGCCTGTGAAGCCGCGGAAATTCCCCCGGGGGTGGTCAACATGGTAACGGGCAAGTCGTCTTTTATCAGCCGGCATTTGATCGCCTCCGACATCATCCGCAAGGTGAGTCTCACCGGTTCCGTGCCCATCGGCCGGGAAATGCTGCACCAGTGCGCGGACGGGATCAAGGCCGTCTCCATGGAACTGGGCGGCCATGCGCCCGTGCTGGTTTTCGAGGATGCGGACGTCGAGGCGGCGGCGGAAATCTGCGCGCGCGGCAAATGTCGCAACAACGGCCAGGTCTGCATTGCCGCGAGCCGCTTTTTTGTGCAGGAATCCGTGGCGGAGCGCTACATTGAAAAATTCGTCGCGGTGGTCAAGGCGCAAAAGATGGGACGCGGCAAGGACCCCGGCACGGACGTGGGCCCGCTGGCGAACCGGCGTCGCCTGGAAACCACGGAGACGCTGGTGGCCGACGCCCTCGCGAAAGGCGCGCACCTGCGCTGCGGAGGGAAACGGCCCGAAGGCTTTGACAAGGGGTTCTGGTACGAGCCCACGGTACTGACCGGCGTGGACAATACGATGCGCATCATGCGCGAAGAGCCTTTCTGCCCGGTGGCGCCGATAGCGACCTTTACCACCCTCGAGGATGGTCTTGCCCAGGCCAACGCCACCGAGTTCGGCCTGGCGGGATACGTTTTTACGAAGAGCACACGGACGGCATTGCTGGCCTCGGAAGGGATCGAGGCGGGCATGATCGGTGTCAATACCATTCTGCTCGCCACGGCCGAGATTCCCTTCGGCGGCATCAAACATTCCGGTTACGGGCGGGAAGGCGGCAGCGAAGGCATCCTGGACTATACCGTGGCGAAGCATATCAACATTCAACTGTAAAGGGCCGATTCCTATGGCAACCGGTGATGAAGGCAAAGGCATAGAACGCCACCTGACCAGTTACGGCGATCGCGAATTCAGCAAGTACATGCGCCGCGCATTTCTGGCTTCGGCCGGCTATGACCGGCACGACCTGGACCGGCCCATTGTGGGCATTGTGGACACCTCTTCGGACTACAATACCTGCCACCGCCAGATGCCGGAAATGGTGCAGGCCGTCAAGCGCGGCGTGCTCGAGGCGGGCGGCCTGCCCCTGGCGTTTCCCACCATTTCGCTGCACGAGATTCTGACCGCGCCGACCACCATGCTCTTCCGCAACCTGGCGGCCATGGACACGGAGGAAATGATTCGCGCCCAGCCGATGGACGCCGTGGTGCTGCTCGGCGGATGCGACAAGACCGTGCCCGCCCAAATCATGGGCGCCATCTCCGCCGGCGTGCCTTTCGTCAGTGCCGTGGCGGGACCCATGTTGACCGGTTCCTGGCGCGGCCAGCGCCTGGGCGCGTGCACCGACTGCCGCCGTTTCTGGGCCCAATACCGGGCGGGCGAACTGACCGACACGGAAATCCGCGAAGTGGAACAGTCCCTCTGCGCCACGGGCGGCACCTGCATGGTCATGGGCACGGCCTCTACCATGGCCGCTGTGACCGAGGCGCTGGGGCTGACGGTTCCCGGCGGCGCGGCACCGCCCCACCCTTCCGGGGAACGGCTGCTGCGCTGCGTCGAGTCAGGCCGCTGCGCGGTTCGACTTGCGGAAACGGGGCTGTGCCCGTCGGATATTCTTTCCCGGGAATCGTTCCTGAACGCGCTGACCGTGCTGGCGGCGCTGGGCGGTTCAACCAACGCCATTGTGCATTTACTGGCCATGGCAAGGCGCGCCGGTATAGCGCTGACCTTGGATGACTTTGACAGGACGGCTGCAAAAACACCGCTGCTGGTGGACTGCAAACCGGCGGGTAAGGGCTACATGGAAGACCTGCACCGCGCGGGAGGCGTCCCCGTCCTGCTCAAAGAACTCATGCCGCTGCTTCACCTGGACACAATGACGGTGACGGGCAAAACGCTGGGCGCCTTGCTGGAGGATGTCCCCGCCGCAGGAGCCTGGCAGACTACCATACGCACGCTGGAAAACCCGCTGGGGCCGACGGGCGCGCTGGCCGTGCTGCACGGTTCCCTGTGCCCCGAAGGTGCGGTGATCAAGGCGGCGGCGGCCACCCCCGCGTTAATGAAGCACCGCGGCCCCGCCGTTATCTTTGAATCCGCCGAAGATGCCCAACGCATAGATGATCCCGGACTTGCCATCACGCCGGACCATGTCATGATACTGCGCAACTGCGGCCCCGTGGGCGCGGGCATGCCCGAAGCGGGCTGCCTGCCCATCCCGAAATATCTTGCCGTACAGGGCGTGAAAGATATGGTACGCGTGTCCGATGCGCGCATGAGCGGCACCGCCTACGGCACGGTGGCGCTGCACTGCGCGCCGGAGGCCGCGGTCGGCGGACCGCTTGCGCTGGTGCGAAACGGCGATATCATCGAACTTAACGTGGAGGAACGGCGCCTGGACCTGCTGGTGGAACCTGCGGAGCTCGAACGGCGCCGCAGCGAATGGGTCCCCCCCGCCCGGCCGGAACGGGGCTGGCGCAGGCTTCATGTGGAGCATGTTTTGCAGTCAAATCTGGGTGCGGATATGGATTTCCTGTAAGGCAGGAAGGGCCGCCTGCTCATTCAGGGGCTTCCGTTGAAACAGAAGCGTTTTCGATCTGGGACCATTCCGCCATGGAACCGTCATACAAGGTTGTGTTTTCATTTCCCAACAGCAGCGTCGCAAAATATCCCACCGAGGCCGCCTGACCGCTGTTGCAATAGGTAATGAGACGTGTGTCTTTTTTTACGCCCCTGCGATCATAGACCTGTTCCAGGGCTTCGGGCGTTTTGAATACAAACTCAGACCCCGTGAACAACTCCTCATTGGGCAGGCTGCACGCGCCCGTGATATGGCCTTTCCGGGACACATAGTCCTTCACTTTGTCTCCGGTAAAAAACGCTGCGGGACGCAAATCGGCCACAACGCCCGTGCCTTCGCGAAGCATGCTTTTCACATCCTCCTGGTCCGCCAGCAGTTCCGGGCGCGGAACCAGTCCGGATAGGACCACTTTCTCCGCCCGGACGGCTCCTGTGTTTAGGGGGCGTTTCTCGGCCTTCCACTTGCCGATACCGCCATCCAGCAGGGACAGGCGTGTAAAGCCCATATACTGCAATGCCCAGAATACGCGTGTGGCTTTCACCCGTTTTTCAGGATCGGCCATGTCCGAGTAAATCACCACGTGTTTCTCCGGATTGATGCCGGCATCCCCGACAATCTGGTGCAACTGGTCCAGTGGCTTCAGCAGGCCATGAATTCCGTCGCGAATTTCCGACAGGGTGTCCGCGTCAAGATGAACCGCGCCGTGGATATGCCCTGCAGCAAAGTCCGCGCTGTTACGTCCATCCACAATAGAGACATTTTCAAGAGTGGACAGGTCTTCGGTGCATACCAACAAGGGCGCCGCGGCAGCCAGCAGACAACTAAGTAAAATCGAGCTAATCATTTTGTACCTCTTTTTTCCTTAAACCCAATGCCATCACAATTTGTTTGTGGTATCTTGGAAACAACGGCACTATCAAAAATATTCTTTTCTGGCAACTGGAATTTGGTAAGAAGAAAACCACTGTCCGGAACTTGTTTGCAGAAACGGCCCTGGAATCCTTTGGGGCTGTCGCACGCATCACAAAGACTCTGTGTAAGGCGGCCTGATTTAAAACATAGGATAAATATGCCGAATTAACTACGGAAATTCGTAAAGGTATGCCGTGTTCTTCCTGAACGGAAGTTGCGGTATGTGCGTTTACTGAAACCAAATAGCCCCCATTCAGGGTCGATAGAGGAAGTTCGTAGAAGTGAGCCGGTCGCGAAGTGGTCTTTGTACGTGCAATCACCGGCAGTTACTTTTTATTTGCTGCTAAGGAAAGCGTTACGATGAATGAAACCCATGAGAACGGCCGTCTGGCGGCCCTAATTTTTGGAACGGTGATGGTG